>TARA_R110001599_G_scaffold7214_2_pt1 | contig 14070 bp, 14 predicted proteins | sample TARA_R110001599 | Tara Oceans TARA_R110001599 (sample SAMEA4398360) | marine metagenome | biome: Polar Biome; feature: [MES] marine water layer (ENVO:01000295) within the mesopelagic zone...; material: water (ENVO:00002006), including particulate matter (ENVO:01000060) such as...... | reverse complement strand
CCCTTCTCTTTCAGGCGAACCGCTTCTTCAACAGCGATTTCGCAGAACGGATTCATTGCCATTTTGACGTTGGCGAGATCAACACCGGTATTGTCCGGCTTGACGCGCACCTTTACGTTGTAGTCGATTACTCGTTTTACAGCGACCAGAACCTTCATAGATTCCTCGTTCTTCTACGATGGGTTTATGACTTGCAGTCCTCGCGCAGAGCCTGCCGAAATTCAATGCGCACTAATGATGGAGGCAACACTCAGCAGAATCAATAGCCTCAAAAGACGCGCCAGGACTGAACTTTCAGCCAATTCCCCGGTATTGACCGGGAACGGCAATGAGACGACACTAGATTTCGACTCAAAACACACGATGTTTCAGTGTGCTCTTACAACGCCAAAGGTCAGGCCGGATTTCAAACAAACGTTTGTTTGATTCTTCAAATACGGTATCCTTTGTTATAAGCAAGTCGTTGAATTCGGCTTGTGGCAGTCGTCTATAGGCAGTTTTACCGGTATGATGGCGACCCAGAAAAACTCGCCTGCGGGCACATAATATCCATTAAAGATGTTTGAGGAGACCAACGTGGAACGCGAATCGATGGAATTTGATGTTCTGATCGTCGGCGGCGGCCCGGCGGGCCTGTCAGCAGCTTGTCGTGTCATGCAGTTGGCACAGGAAGCTGGCGAGGAACTCACCGTATGCGTGGTAGAGAAAGGTTCTGAGATCGGCGCTCATATTCTGGCCGGTACCGTATTCGAGCCCACTGCCCTCAACGAACTCTTCCCGGACTGGAAAGAGAAAGGTGCCCCGCTCAACACGCCGGTTACCCGTGACGACATTTTCCTGCTGAAAAACCAGGAAAGCGCCACCAAGATTCCGAATGCCTTTGTGCCCAAGAACATGCACAACCACGGCAACTACATCATCAGCCTGGGCAACCTGTGCCGTTGGCTCGCCGAGCAGGCCGAAGGCCTGGGCGTTGAGGTTTATCCCGGCTTTGCCGCTTCCGAAACCATTGTTGAGGATGGCCAGGTAAAAGGCATCATCACCGGCGACATGGGCGTTGCCCGTGACGGCTCCGAGAAAGACGGCTATATGCCAGGCATGGAACTGCGCGCCAAATACACCCTCTTTACCGAGGGCTGCCGTGGTCACCTGGGCAAGCGCCTGATCAATGACTTCAAGCTGGATGAAGGCAAGGATCCGCAGCACTATGGTATCGGTATCAAGGAGCTGTGGGACATTGATCCTGCCAAACACGAGCCGGGCCTGGTTGTTCACACCACGGGCTGGCCGCTGAAAGAATCCGGCTCCACCGGTGGCTCCTTTCTGTACCACCTGGAAAACGGACAGGTTTATGTAGGCCTGATCACCGATTTGTCCTACAGCAACCCGCACCTGAGCCCGTTCGAGGAATTCCAGCGCCTGAAGCATCACCCGGAGATCAAGAAACACCTGGAAGGCGGCAAGCGCGTCTCCTACGGCGCCCGTGCAATCACCAAAGGTGGCTACAACGCCCTGCCCAAGATGAGCTTCCCGGGCGGCCTGCTGCTGGGCTGTGACGCTGGCACCCTGAACGGTTCCAAGATCAAGGGCTCCCACACCGCCATGAAGTCCGGCATGCTGGGCGCCGAGGCTGTTTTCGAAGCGCTCAAGGACGGCAAGAGTGGTGAAGAGATCAGCAGCTTCCAGAAGACGTTTGAAGACAGCTGGCTGTTCAAGGAGCTTTACGCCGAGCGTAACTTCGGTCCGGCCATGCACAAGTTCGGCAACGTGGTTGGCGGTGCTATCGCCTTCTTCGAGCAGAACATCCTGCGTGGCAGCCTGCCGATCACCTTCCACGATACCACTCCGGACTACGCCACCCTGAAGCCGGCGGCTGAGTGCAAGAAGGTGACCTATCCCAAGCCGGATAACACCCTGACCTTTGACCGTCTGTCCTCGGTGTTTATCTCCAACACCAACCATGAGGAAGATCAGCCGGTTCACCTGAAGCTGACGGACCCAGAGTTGCCGATTCGCGACAATCTGCCGAAATACGACGAGCCTGCGCAGCGCTACTGCCCTGCCGGGGTTTACGAGGTAGTAGATGCCGACGATGGCAGCGGTAAACGCTTCCAGATCAATGCCCAGAACTGTGTTCACTGCAAGACCTGCGATATCAAGGATCCTGCCCAGAACATTATCTGGGTAACGCCGGAAGGCGGCGGTGGCCCGAACTATCCGAACATGTAGGCTCGGTGATTAATAAAATTAGCGGTCTTGGGAGACGATATGCTGACTTGAGGGGCATACATGGTTCTAGGGAAGCGCTGATCAAATCGTGATTCACTGCCGGAGTGAGGTTCACTCAGATTTCAGCAAGATTTCTGGCAGATTCGAGAGCCAGAATCATTAAATGTTCTGATTTCAGGTTATAAAAGCCCTTTTACGGCGAAAATTCCGCCTTTCAGGCAGCTATCAGGCGCCTTGAGACGGATTTATCCTGCGAGCGAGTATTAGGTTGCCCAGAGCAACAACGTAAACAGCTGCGCAGTGTTCTTTAACAGCCCCCGGTAACGCACCTTCCGATGCCGAAACAGATTCTTGATCACGTGGAAGGGATGCTCCACCTTGGCTCGAATCTGAGCTTTGGTTTTCTCGAACTCAGTCACCAGATCTTTGCGCGGCCCTTCTTCCATTTTCTTGAGCTTGCCGCGTTTTTCTGCCACGTGCCAAGTGACGTTCTTATCCTTAAGCTCGTCACGCTTTGCCACACCGGTGTAACCCGCGTCAGCAAACACATCGCTTTCTTCACCATGCAACAGGCGCTCGGTCTCGGTGATATCCGCTACTGTGGGATCAGAATAAAGTTGGTAACAAGATAATAAAGTTGGTAACCGAACAATTGCTTTATGGGATCTATTAAAAGGTCTTTTCCTTGCACATGAGCCCGATCGCCCTTACAGTATGACCTATTAACAGGTCTTTGGAGGAAGTTGTGACTAATCAAATCTATTCTGAAGTGACCGCAAGCATTTCAGAGCTCAAAAAAAATCCGATGGCGGCCGTGGGTTCAGGAGAGGGGTTTCCGATCGTTGTTCTGAACCGTAACAAACCGGCGTTCTACTGCGTTCCGGCTGAAATCTACGAAGCCATGCTTGACCGACTCGACGACCAAGAGATGGTAGCAATCGTGAAAGAGAGACTTGTAGAGCCAAGTATTCGAGTCGATCTAAATGAGCTTTAAGTATTCGCTTGCATTCAAACCATCAGCTCTCAAAGAGTGGAAGAAGCTCGCTCCGGCAATTCGAGATCAGTTTAAGAAGAAGCTAACGAAACGCCTCGATGAACCTCACGTTCCAGGTGACGCTCTGTCGGGGCTGCAAGGTTGCTACAAAATCAAATTAAAGAGTGTTGGATATCGCTTGGTCTACCAGGTTGAGGACGGTGAAGTTTTAGTCACCGTTGTAGCCGTGGGGCGGCGGGAACGCGGCGATGTGTACAGCAAGGCGAAAGATCGAACGTGAGTTTAAATAATGCATGTTGGAAACGAGTGATCGACGATAAGTTACCAAATTTATTAGTAAGAACCGAAAAATTCTTCGGTAGTTAAATAGCGGTTTTTGCCAAAAGTTACCAACTCTATTTTTCAGGTTCTTGTTCGCAAGGCTATTTCATGCGGTCTACAGGTCTGATCTGTTACCAACTTCAATATGCTCCCACAGCTACATTGGCAGCCGTGCCCGTTAGACTGTGAACCAGACCAGAGTCCGCATCCGTGCCAATATGCGCCTTCATGCCGAAGTACCACTCATTGCCTTTTTTGGTCTGGTGCATCTCCGATTCCGCGCCTTCGCTTTATTCTTGGTGGAGGGCGGTGCCGCAATAATCGTGGCATCAACGATCGTACCCTCACGCATTAGCATGCCGCGGTCGGCCAAGTGGCCCTTGATCTGCTCGAAGATCACCTGGGTTAAGGCCTGCTTTTCCAGTAAGTGGCGGAACTTCAAAAGCGTCGTGGCATCCGGGACGGATTCCACGGCCAGGTCAATCCCAACAAAATTGCGCAGCGCCTGGCTGTCATAGATTGCGTCTTCCAGCGCTTCGTCCGCCAAGGCATACCACTGCTGCACAAAGTACATCCGCAGCATGCGCTTTAAAGGTATTGGGGGGCGCCCCCGTTTACCGCGCGAATCAGGATAGTAGTATGGTAAAAGAGCTTTCAGCAGCCTCGACCAGGGCACGGCCTGCTCCATTTCTGCCAAAAATCGCTCACGGCGGGTCGTCTTTTTCTTGGCAGCAAACTCTGACTGGGCGAAACTCGTTTGCTTCATGACAGTCTCTGGCTAATCTTGCGGAGGAGCTGCCATTTTACTGAACCGGCAACGTGAGGGGAATAAATCAGTGTTTCCTTAAGCAACTTCATCAGCAATTTATTGCTGTGGTAAAGCATGGACGGGACACTGCCGCCTTCGTACTGTCGATACGCAGCTTGCCCATTGAAATTACGTCCCGTTTCATCAGGTTATCGGTCAATGCCAGGTGTGCCTGCGCCAGAGTTTTAGGCTTGATACTGCGGATCGTGGACTGCAGGACGGGCTGGCCGTCAGGTGAGCCCGAAATCGGGCAAAGAGTAAGCAGAGGCGGGGCTTCTCGGCCCGCAAGCGTGCGCCCGGTATCAGACTTTATCTTAAACCGAGCGCATTGTTTTAGGCTTAGGAAAAGGCCGGCACATCGCCGTTAACGCGCCTGAAACGGCATTCAGGTGGTGTGGCTGAACGTGCTTACAGCCAGCGCTTGCGCCGCTTGTAGGACTTGAGATTCTTGAAGGAGCGTCGCTCTTCGCCGCCTCCTAGGTAAGAGGCTTTGACGTCCTCGTTTTTGAGGAGCTCGTCCTTCGTTCCGTCGAGGACGATTTTACCATTCTCCATGATATATCCGTAGGAAGCTAGACGGAGCGCCCAGTTCGCGTTCTGTTCGACCAACAACATGGTCAGACCTTGCTCACGATTGATAGTCTCGATGATTTCGAAGACCTCTTTCACCAGCAGCGGAGATAGACCCATGGAGGGCTCGTCGAGTAGCAACATCTTCGGGCGAGCCATCAGTGCTCGGCCTATCGCAACCATCTGTTGTTCGCCACCAGAGAGGTAGCCCGAAATGTTGTCGGCACGCTCCCGCAGTCGCGGGAAGTAATTGAACACCATGTCGATATCGTGGCGCACACCTTTATCTTTTCTCGTGAAGGCGCCCAGCCGAAGGTTCTCAAGAACTGTCATGTCGGCAATCAGGCGGCGGCCTTCCATAATCTGAAAAATGCCTTTGCGGACGATGCTTTCTGGTACGCGGTTGCTGATCGTCTCTCCTTGGAAATTAACGGTGCCGCGTGATATTTCGCCGTCTTCCGTGCTCAGTAGACCGGAAATCGCTTTCAGTGTCGTCGACTTGCCTGAGCCGTTGGCACCAAGCAGGGCGACAATTTTTCCTTTGGGTACCTCCAGGCTGACCCCGCGCAGTACCAGAATGACGTCGTTGTAGACCACTTCAATGTTGTTGACCGATAGCATCGGCACCGGGGCGGCCATTTGCTCCGCTAGCTTGGACATATGCGCGTCTCCGTCGTCTGAAAAGAGGCGGGCAGCCAAAGCCGCCCGCCTAAGCACGGCTTACCAGCCCAGCCAATCTTGGCGGCGGGGTAGTTCGACAGTGGTCAGGTACTCGAAGCTATTATCACCGCCATTCCAGTGCGACTGATAAACCCGGACAAGGTTGGTTCCGCGATGATTTACAGGAGTCCAGGTGTGTGGCAGGCACACCCCTTCGAGCTCTTCTGGGGCGTGGTTGGTCATGGTTTCAAAGGCCGCTTTGATGGTCGGGCCGGTAACGTCGCCCTCAGTCGCAGCCATCCTCATCGCGTCGCGCATAAAGAAAGCTGAACAGATGCCACGAATATAGTGCAGGGTTTGGTCGGAACGGCCGTTTTCGGCCATGATCTCGTGGATGAGTTTCATCCCAGGTGCTTCTGAGCCCCACAGCGCAGAGCCCACCGGCCAGACTATGCCGTCAGTGGCTTTGCCCGCCGATTTGACGACGTTCTCGTCGAAGCCCCAGACCATGGTCATGAACTGCGTGTCGTCTACGCCGATCGACTCGCAAGAGCTAAGCAACGAGATGTTCGAACCGGTGGTGTTGCCAAGGAAAGTATAGTCGGCACCGGACTCCTTGAGGCTTAAGCACTGGGACTTGAAATCACCAGGAGCCAGCGAGTAACGAATGGGTGGTAGCACTTCGAAGCCCAGATCTTTCGCATAGCTTTCGCAGGCGGCCCGTGGCGCTTCCGGCATGGGATGGTTGTCCCCCATGTGCTGGAAGGCCGGCGTGCCTTCGCGACCTTTATTCTCCCAATCGTCTTTTGCCCATTCGACCAATGCACGGCAGCCGTCAGAGTAAGTAGGACCGTAGAAGAAGTTGTAAGGTGCCGGTCGTTTAGTATGCGGCGATACGCCCGTCGGGTCAGTCAGATGGCCCGAGTAGGAGGCGGACATATATACAATTTCATCCTTGGCGACAAAACCGGCCAGAGCCTCCGTGTCGGCGGTACCCCAGCCTTGGATGAGGACCGGCTTAAAACCGCTTACCCAAGACTTGTAGGCGGAAATGGCTTGCGGAACTTGGTAGGAATAGTCGGTGGTCTTCAGTTGGATCTTGCGCCCTCTGATGCCGCCATTCGCGTTGATGTAGCCGATAGCGTCCTGCACGGCTAGGCCGTACGGGGTGCTGATGTCGGCTGTAGGGCCCGTGTAGTCGATCAGCTGGCCGACAGGGATTGTTTCGGCAGCCGTTGCTATGGTTATCGAACCGATGAGTATGGCTAAGCCGACGCCTATATTGAGTTTCTTGATCATTTCACTCCTCCTGGCCCTTAAGGGCTTTGTTGTAGTCTCGAACGCTGACCACCTTTCAGTATGAGAACGGGTATAGCTTCCAGTATGCCTTGATTTGCTTCCAGCGGTGTGCTAATCCATCCGGTTCGAAGATCAAGAACAGGACGATCGCCAAGCCGATCGCCATCTGCTTGAGATAGGCGGAACCCTGAACCAAACTGGGGACGACGTCGCCGAGGACATCCACAACTCCGTCCATGACTTCCGGAAGTAGCACCATGAAAGTGACGCCCAAGAGGGTACCCATCACTGAGCCTAAGCCACCGATGATAATCATGCCCAAGAGCTGGATGGAGAGCATAAGCGTAAAGCTTTCGCTGGATACGTAGCCGAGATAGTGTGCAAATAACGCACCACCGATACCGGCGTAAAAGGCCGCCACGCCAAAGGACAGAACGCGGTATTTGGCTAGATTGATACCCATGATTTCAGCGGAGAGGTAGTGATCGCGAACGGCCACGAAAGCACGACCATCACGCGAGCGCAGCATATTGGTACCGGCGAGAAACATCACCACTAGAAAGAGCAGCACGATGTAGAAGTAGCTCTGGTCGCTGTTGAAGTTATAGCCGAATATCGAGAGCTCAGAGGCCATTGAGCCGGCAGGACCTCCTGTGAACCAAACCGCACGGCTGAACATGTCCTCGAGGATGAACTGTGCGGCGAGCGTGGCGATGGCTAGGTAAAGCCCTTTGATGCGGAGGGCGGGGATGCCAGCCACGAGGCCGACCGCGGCAGCCATTCCGCCTGCGAGAGGGATTGCCAGAATCACGGGAATTCCGAGGCTGTTATTCAACCAAGCGGAACCGAATGCGCCGACGCCGAAGAAAGCACCATGGCCGATGGATATCTGCCCCGTGGAGCCGACTAGGATATTGAGGCCTAACGCTGCGATGGAGTAATAACCGATCTGTATTAGTAAGCTGATGATGTAAGACTCGAAAATGAATGGCGTTACGAGCAGCATCAATAGTCCGGCGAGAGCAAAATTGCGCGACCTAGGGGTTGGGAAAATCGTCGTGTCTGCTTTATAGGTGGTGCGGAATTCACCGCATCGCATGCTATCGGCTGAGAGTGCCATCTATGTCTCCTAGATCCGCTCAATTTTCTTGGTTCCGAACAGTCCGTATGGTTTAATCATCAAAATGATGATTAACACGTAGAACGGCACGATGTTGTAGAGATTGCCCCAGTTCAGGTACTCGCCATCAACAAACTGGGCGACGTTCTCGAGTAGACCGATTATCAGGCCGCCGGCAACGGCGCCAACGATTGAATCCAATCCGCCAAGGATGGCTGCTGGAAACACTTTTATCCCGAAAAACGATAGTGCAGAGCTCACACCGTTGACCATCCCCACCGTGACGCCGGCCACTGCCGAAACCATTGCTGAGATCGCCCAAGCGAGAGTGAAGACGCGGTGCACCGAAATGCCCAAGCTTGCGGCAACCTGCTGATCGAAGGCAGTTGCGCGCATCGCCAAGCCCATTCGCGAATATTTAAAGAAGGCAAAGAACCCGACCATGATCACCAAGGAAATCACGAAGCTTAGCAAGTAGGCGGGTTGAACGTTGAGCCCGAGAATGTTCACCGACTCAGTTTCAAAGACGCGCGGGAAGGGCTGTGCGAATACGCCGAATATCCAGCTCATGGCGGCTTGGAAGACAATAGATAGGCCTATAGTGAGCATAATTACCGAGATAATTGGCTCGCCGAGCATGGGCCTTAGTACCACCACCTGCAGCAACACGCCGAAGGCGAACATGAAGACTAATGTCAGTGGGAAGCCTAACCAAAATGGCATCTCGAAGTGGACGAGAAAGGCCCAACATACCCAGGCCCCGATGAGCAGAAACTCGCCTTGTGCGAAGTTCACAACCTGGGTTGATTTATAGATGAGTACAAAAGTCATCGCGACCACCCCGTAGAGGGTGCCAATGATCACGCCGTTGACCAATAACTGCAGAAGCAAGTCCGTGTTCATTGTCTTATCTCCTCGTTTAGCTACCGGTGAGGCTGGGTGCAGCCTGCTGGTCCGCGGGTTTCGATTGCTCCGGCGCCAGGTCGACCACTTCAAGGTCGGTCCGTATGCGAGACTTGGTTCCGTCCTGGAAAACGATCGTGGTATCGACGTGCACATACTCTTGCTCGGAGTAGAGCGCTTCGATGATGTCACCGTATTTTTCACGAATCACACCGCGGCGGATTTTGCGCGTGCGCGTCAATTCGCCATCGTCTGGGTCTAGCTCCTTATACAAGATTAGGAACTTACGAACCCGCTGCGCTTCGGGCAGCGTCGAGTTGACCTGCTCTATTTCATGCTGGATGAGCTCGTAGACGCGTGATTGTGCCGAGAGATTAGTATAGTTGGTAAAGGCGATGCCGCGCTGCTCCGCCCATTTCGCCATGATGCCAAAGCGGATACAGATCATCGCAGCAAGATACGGCCGCTGATGACCCAGCGTCACTGCCTCAGCAATGAAAGGAGAGAACTTGAGCTTATTCTCTATGTACTGCGGAGAGAAACGCACGCCATCCTCGGTGATTGCGAGGTCTTTGATGCGGTCGATAATCACCAGGTGGCCGTTGTCTTTCTTGATGTAACCGGCGTCGCCGGTATGCATCCATCCGTCTCGAACCGTTTCGAGAGTGGCCTCTTCATTTTTGTAGTAGCCTGCGAACATGCCACTGCTCCGAGCCAGAACCTCCCCGACGCCTTGGTGGTCGGGGCGGTCAATTCTGATCTCGGAGTTATCAAAAGGCACACCCACAGTGTCGTAGTCAACGTCATGGGCCTGATGAATTGTGTACGAGCCCGCAAGCTCGGTTTGGCCATAGAGCTGACGAAGCGGCACGCCCATTGACAAGAAAAATTTAAAGGTTTCAGGGGCGAGGGCGGCGCCGGCGGTGGACGCAGAGCGGAGATAGGTAAAGCCGAGACGGTCTTTTAGGGCACGAAACAGAAGCCAGTATGCGAGCTGAGAGGGACGGCCCCGCTCCTCGATGCTGCGCACTCCCCACTTCATACCCAAATTGAACATCAGCCGCTTGAGTGGGCTCGCATCCATCATCCGGGCCTTAATATCAGAGGCGATGACCTCCCAGACGCGAGGCGCGAACATGACAGAGTTCGGCCCAATTTCGCGCAAGTCACTCATCATGGTTTCGGCATCTTCGACGAAATTCGACACGCTTCGGCTGATCAGTGGCTGTGCGACAACGTAGATCTGATCCATTACCCAGGGCAGAGGTAGAACCGAGACGTAGTTGTCGCCGGGAAACTTTGGGTCGGCGCGCAAGTACGCTAGGCAGTGATCGAGGAAACGGCCCGATTTCATCATCGCCAACTTTGGGTTGGAGGTCGTTCCGGAGGTAGTAATCAATATCGCCACATCTTCACCGTCACCGGCGGCGACTAAGCGTTGATAGGTGTCGGGATCGCGGTTGCGTATTTGGTCGCCGCGGACCATTAGATCTTCTTGACTGATTAGACGCGGGTCATCGTATTTGCGCATTCCGCGCGGGTCGTGAAAGATAATGTGCTGGACGCTTGGGCATTGATCAATAATTTCGATAATCTTATCAACTTGTTCCTCGTCCTCGCACATGACTACCTTTACGCCTGCATAGTTGAGCAAGTAGGCAACTTCTTCGCTGAGTGAGTCCTCAAACATCCCCAGGCTCATGCCGCCTACCACATGTGTCGCCACCTCGGCATGCACCCACTCGGGTCTATTGGTACCAATGATACCAACAACGTCGCCCCGCCCGACCTCCAAGGAGGTCAAGCCAAGCGCGAAGCGTTCTACCGCGTTTTGATAGTCCCGCCAAGTGTACTCGATCCAAATGCCGAACTCTTTTTCCCGCATCGCCACTTCGTCAGGCCAATGTTTGGCGTTGTACGCTAACAGCTTAGGATAGGTATCGTAGCGGGTGATGTCTGGGTACTGAGGCTGTGTTGCTTTCATTGGACCACCGTATTCTCTTGTGCCTTGGCAGAGTCATCGCTGGCGTCTTCACCCAGATAAGCTTCTTTTACCCGCCGATCAACCATGACCTCCTGGGGAAATCCCTCTTTGATCTTGTTCCCGAAGTCTAGAACAGCGACTCGGCTGGAGATGTCCATGACCACGCCCATGTCGTGCTCTATCATGATGATGGTTATTCCCCACTCTTCGTTGAGTTCGATAATGTAGCGCGCCATATCTTCCTTTTCTTCGTGATTCATGCCCGCCATGGGTTCATCAAGCAGTAGGAGGCTAGGCTTTAGCGCGACTGCGCGTGCTAGTTCGACACGTTTGCGAAGTCCATAGGAAAGAGTGCCTGCGGTTTCCTTGCGGATGTGTGGGATCTCCAAGAAATCAATAATTTCTTCAACCTGCTTGCGATGGTCTAATTCTTCGCGCTGCGCTCCTGTGAACCAATAAAAGGAGCCCGTGAAGAAGTTATTTTTCAAGAGGTGGTGGCGCCCGACCATGATGTTGTCGAGTACCGACATGTGGTCATAAAGCGCTAAATTCTGGAAGGTACGGCCTATCCCCGCTTGACAGCGTTTATTGGGGGCATAATGGGTGATGTCTTCGCCGTTGAAGCGGATATTGCCCTGCTGAGGGTGGTAGCGTCCTGAGATGCAATTGAGTAACGAGGTTTTTCCAGCCCCGTTAGGACCGATGATGGAAAACAATTCATGCTCCCGAACAGCCAGACTAATGTTGCGCAGCGCTTTAACGCCGCCGAAGGACAGGCTAATGTCCTGGCATTCTAGGAGGGTTTTGGCGCGAAGCTGAACCATATATTTAATCCCAGTAGGTCAGTGACGATTGTGCCCGGTGGTGTGCATGCGAGCGGAGAGTTGGCCATGACCTAGAACCGCGTGCTTCGACGACCGGGCGACGCCCGCAGGTGCGGATACCATACGGACGGCATGAGCGACGATTCACGGCGGGGTCTTTTAGATACTGTTTACGATCCATTTTGAACGCATCTTCTCCTTATTGTTTTTATAGTTAAATTAAACCAGGAGCCTACAGAACGATTGTTTGGTAGTCTCTTGAACAAAGCTAGGAGAATAATCGGCGCCTGTCAAGTGACGAAAACCGAGCACCGACGATCTGTACCGGCTTGATGGTTTGCTTACGCAATCCTGCACTGGGCCGGCCTGGGTTTGTAGCTTGTGCTCCATGCGCTCAACTGGTGTGCTGTCCTTGGCTACAGGCGTCGGTCCGGTGAACCATGGCAGCGGTGATTGGTGGTTTTCCTGTTTGACGACGATATGCAAACTCATGCCAGCATTGGCTAGATTGGTTCCTTACCGTTACAGGTCTGGATGAACGTTGGTCTATCAACATGCTGCCCGTATCGACGGCCGCCTGACTTCCTCCCGATCTTCGATATGTTTCTTCCTGCCCAACAGCTCTGGAGTTGCTCCGAAGTACTCCCCACGCTGAACCGGTTAGACGCTAAGAACGATGGGCAGGACAGCATCTCAAGACTTGACGTCGTTAACCAAACGTTTGTATGGTTAACGCAATGCATCATGTCCGATGCTTCCATAAGGGCAGAGCTGATATGACCATCCAAAGCGTCGGTGAGCAGAGCCTGAATGCTCGGCCGCCAAATAACCACGACGAAAGAATATTAAAAATCACTGATAATTTGGTCGAGCGCGGCAATAACACCACTACAACACGGGGCATCGATCGTCGATGGCATGGGCATCCTGCTTGGGTTTGTTTACCACCACTTCGCCGCCAAAGAAGATCTTCTAGAGGCCGGCTTTACCACCCATCTGTAAACGCAGTTGGAAGCCAACTCCTTTGGAGCCGTGCACGCGTGCCCAATTCCTTGCGGGGGCGCCCAGGTCTGCGAGGCGAGCTGGTGCGAAAATGAAATATCCTCGTGATTGATCTTTTGTGTGACAGTTTATGGGAGTTAAAACTAAAAGTTTGCCTCCCTTAATTAAGGGTCAGCTAATGTCACAAAAACAAATTTTTAGCATCGGCGAACTAGCCAAGGAATTTGAAATAACCACCAGAAGTGTCCGCTTTTATGAAGACCAGGGGTTACTTATTTCGTATAGGCGAGGAAACACTCGTATCTTTGACGACAAACACAGAGCCCGGCTAAAACTCATTTTGCGCAACAAGCGGATGGGTCTTGCGTTACAGGCAATAAAAGACCTGTTTGATCTGTGGGACCGAGCAATTCCCGGCGGCAATGAGGAACAGTTGTTAAAAATGCTGGAAATCCTGGAAGGCCGCAGAGCCATGCTGGAACAGCAAAAGAACGACATCCCACAAGCGGAAATGGAAATAGAGACAGCGGAAACCCGATGCCGTGAAGCCCTGGCCGAGCTGCAGAAGAAAAAGAAACAGCAGGCCCCGGCCAACGACGAAGCCAGGCAGACCGCTGAACACAAATGACAGAAAACCAAAGGTAGCCAACGATGAAATCACAGTACTCAGAGCTCAACTTCGGTCTTGGTGAGACCCTCGACATGCTGCGCGAACAGATCAACGGCTTCGCCGCTGCCGAAATCGCACCCCGCGCCGAGGAAATCGACCGCAACAACGAATTCCCCATGGACCTGTGGCGGAAAATGGGCGACATGGGTCTGCTGGGTATCACCGTGAGTGAAGAATACGGCGGCTCAGAAATGGGCTACCTGGCGCACGTGATCGCCATGGAAGAAATCAGCCGCGCCTCCGCCTCCGTTGGCCTCTCCTACGGCGCCCATTCCAACCTGTGCGTGAATCAGATTCACCGTAACGGCACCGAAGAACAGAAACAGAAATACCTGCCAAAACTGGTAAGCGGCGAACACATCGGCGCACTGGCCATGTCTGAGCCCAACGCCGGTTCCGACGTCATCTCCATGAAGCTCTCCGCCCGTGACGAAGGCGACCATTACGTCCTGAACGGCAACAAGATGTGGATCACCAATGGCCCGGACGCACACACCTACGTGATCTACGCCAAAACCGACACCCAGGCCGGCTCACGTGGCGTCACCGCCTTCATTGTAGAGCGCGACGCCCCGGGCTTCAGCCGCCACCAGAAACTCGACAAACTCGGCATGCGCGGCTCCAACACCTGTGAACTGGTGTTCCAGGACTGCAAGGTACCCAAGGAAAACGTCCTCGGCGGCGTT
>TARA_R110001599_G_scaffold717_4_pt1 | contig 14074 bp, 17 predicted proteins | sample TARA_R110001599 | Tara Oceans TARA_R110001599 (sample SAMEA4398360) | marine metagenome | biome: Polar Biome; feature: [MES] marine water layer (ENVO:01000295) within the mesopelagic zone...; material: water (ENVO:00002006), including particulate matter (ENVO:01000060) such as...... | reverse complement strand
TTTGTTGAAGCGTTAAAATTCATATAGTCTATAAACCTTCTAGTATAGAAATCTGCAAAGTCTCTATATTTTTGTACTAGAAAATCAATCTCATCTTTTGTGGGTAAGTCTGCGTTTTCTGAACGATGCCTATAAGTACCTCCTTGTTTTGTAGCGTAATTTGAGAAAGGAAGGAAATCGACCATACTAAACATTATTAACATTGGCTGCACATATTCGTTAACTAAATAAAAATAGTCTGGATTTGCAGCGTGAGTTAAAGTTCCATTAGTAATCATTTCTGAAATTTGGTTGTATAGATCTGTACCTAAATAATTTTGGATGTGCATTTGTTGTGCAATCTTGACAAAAGGTAAAAGCAAATCTGCGTCTACTGACCCATCAATTATGGAGTTTCTTACTAAGTCTGTTCTCGATATAAATAATGCTGTAGCCATATCTTTATTTTCTATAATTTGGGTCTAAGCTCCACCAATCATTTTTAGGTTGAGCCACTTGAGCAACTTCTGGGACATTAGTTTCTATTTGTGCTTCCTTTTTTAAACTAGGGTCTAAAGCTGCGATTTTACGTCTAGCCTCTGCTACTGTAATTCTCTTGTTGTTTTTTCTTAAATACGTTCTACGTTCCCAATAGTGTTGACAATTAACTCCTCCTTTGTAAAGCCATAGGTTGTAAGAATTTGAACCACCAGGACCGAACCCAGGATTATCTGAACTTTCTTTGTCTAAGTCCTCCATTCTATAAACTTTTTTAGCTGACCACATTTTACGACAAAATTCTCTTTCTGGATTATTACTTCCGTAATACCTATAACGCACTTTTATTATACTCGTATCTTGAGAGCTTTTTTTGTTTGGGGTGCTAGTAGGTACTGTAGCTAAATCCATAGCAAATTTTAAAGAGTGGTTTAGTATTTTGTCATAGTCATTAGCAGGTCTTGAATCTATTAATTCGTAGCCTTCTATTTCCTCGTCTTCGCCCTTACCTTCTAACTCACTTAAAATAGCTTTAGTTAACTCTTCGTTTACATTTAAAGGAACGCAGTTAGGAACCTCTTTTCCATCTTTTATTTTTGTGCCTATTTGCTCATATCCTTTCCAACAAGGAGCCTTTAACTCTTCGTGAGTTTGACAAGGCATATAATAAATTTTGCCATCTAGCTCGTGTTCGTGATAGCCCATACATCCTATTTCATTAGCTTTACTTTCAGCTTCCTCAATCGTTTCGTATGCTATTTTTCCATCAATTACTTTTGAAAATGAAAACTTTTGTCCAGTCTCCTCTTCTATTTGTTCTTTATTAGTAGCGTTTGTTAAGTCGTTAAACTCTAAAGGCTGGAGCGTTTTAAAGTATAAATTAAGGACTATCTTATTGTAAGCTAGTATATCGTCAAAAGCATTTAATAAAAGTTGCTGAAAAGGTCTTATAACGGTATTATCCATTAATGTAGAAGCTGTAACTATTTCCTCTGCATTATTTCCAAAACCAGTCATATCCTTAATACCAAATAATATAGGACTAGTAACTCTATGAGCTACCATTATTTTTTTCATAGACTCAGTAGATAAAAACTCGTATTGTTGTGGAGCGTCACTTAATTGAACTGCCTCCATAGTCGCTGCAGAATCTGCCGAGTCATTAAAAGCTAGTATATAACGCCCAGCATTAGAAGTCCCTTGGTATTTTGCAGCTATTTTTTGTTCTATAATATTTCTCTCCTCTTCTGTTGGAGTACCATTATTAAAGTTTATTAACATTGAAGGTGCTAAACCATTCATTATGTTGTTTAAGTGATAGTTAGCTATTTCCTCTTCTAGCTCAGCATATTGTATTCCTCCTTGGTAGTCTACAGGACTATAATATTTAAATCCAGCTCTATAAGGTTTTATATAAAGTATTTCCATTTCACTATTAGAAGACCCAAACACAGGTATTCTCTCTAGCTCATCACCTTGTTGGAACTCTTCCCAATCATAAAAATAATAGTAAGCTGGAATCTCTCCCTCTTCATTACATTTTTCAGCTCTTAAAGTCTCTATTGGTACGTGCTCCACTTGAGCTATTCTTAACCTATCTTGACTATAAATAACTTGGATAGCACATTGACCCATTAGTTTTAAATCACTAGCCAATTTCATTTGCATATCCTCTGAAATCATAGATTTCATTTGTGCATACTCATTTGGTTTTCTACTAGAGTCTGTAGCGTCTAAATAACGTCCAACTATCATTTGTGAAATACCATTAATAAGAGCGTTGTTGGTTGCAGACCCATTATACCTATCAATCAAAAATTGAAAGTAGTTATTATCTGCTCCGTATTGTATCCAATCTTGGTTGTTTACCTCTCTTACTTCAGGTGTTGTATAGGTGCTTAATTGTAAAAAGTTTACTTTCATATTAGAATATTATATAGTCGTTATTTCCTGAAGTGTTTTGAATATATTGTCCTTGGTTAACATCATAATAATTATTAGTTTCTTGGTCTATAGTTTGATCTGTACAAAATATTTTATCTCTAAATATAACAGTTCCACTTGTATTAGTTATTTTAATATCATAAAACCTTCCCTCAATTAAGTTTAAATTCATAGTAACAAACATAGTGTCGTTAGTTATTACAATTCCTACTTCGTCTTCCCAATCATTTGTCGCAAGTTCCCAATCTACATTATATGTATTCCAAAAACTACCAGAAGTTAAAACGCAATTCTCATCGTTAGTGCTTTCGTCTCTTATACAAATTGTAGCGTCAGTTACATACTTCCTGGGTATTATGCCAAAAGTTTGTTCCGCAGTAGTAGTAGTTAAAACTATCATTTTATCCTTTAATAGTATAACGTAATTTTTTTAGTTTTTGTATAAATAAAACTATTACATAAAGAAATAGGGCTTTTACGCCCTACTTCAAAACTAAACACAGAAAAAAACTTTATTATACTGGGCTTATTGCAGCTCCAATTTGTAAAGCACTTACTACAGCACTAGCACAGAAAAAAGCTGGTAACTGCTCTTGAGCTGTAAATGTTAAATTAAATCCTGTAAAATCTGCAAGGGCTGTCCCAGTTCCTATTGTACCTGCAGAAACGTCAGCTCCATTATACGCTCCTACTAGGAATGTATTAGAGTTAAAGTCTTCTACAAAAACGTGAGGGTTTCCTTTGACTACGTCTTGTAATTCAGCTTGAGTTAATTTGTCTAATTTTTGTAATTGAACAGTAACATTTTGGTCGTAATAAACCGTACCATTCTCTGCCGAAGCAGTAATCGTTTCCTCCATTCCAGAAGAGCCTGGTTTTACCAGGTATTTATAGGCTGCAGGTGTCGTGCTAATTGCAGTAACTTCAGCTCCAGTAACAGATAAGTTTCCTAAAGTTCCAAAGTCAGCTAAAATTATACTCTTAACGCCTCCAACACTTTTGATGCAAGGTAGATTTCTACCTGTACTTAATATTGAACAACTCATTGATATATATTTTTATAAAAAAAAGGGTAAGCAGGTTTATCCCACCTACCCTAAATTTTGGTTAATTTAATTATTAAGAATAAACTACGATGTCAGAAGCAATTCCATAGTTCACAGTTCCTGAGAATCTGCAAATAACTCTAACATTAGAAGAGCCATCTAAATCGCTCATATCTAATAGTTTTACTTCATTCATATTTCCAACTAAAGAAGTTCCAAAGTATAAGTTTGAACGCTCTGCAGCCATCATAGAATTGTCATTCATTCCTTGAGCTACAAATACTTTAACTCCGTCAAAAGAAAGACTTCCGTTATTCCACCATTGAGTTCCCAATGAGTTAGTACCTGCTGCTCCTAGTCCATTTGCTCCAAAACCTCCTAAAGCTCTAACATAAGCTCTAGCTACATTTTGAGAAACGTATAAGTGCAAGTCTTCTTTTCCATATAAAGCTGAAGGGATTTGGTCAATTACGAGTCCCATTTGAGCTATTACATTTGCAGAGTCAACTCCACCACCTACGGCAGCAATTTTTTGAGCTGCAGGAATTGAAGCGTCTGCTGCGGCTAAAGTAACTAAACCTGCATACTCTCCTACATTTGCAGCTACACCTCTCCAGATCGTTTGCTCAGTTTTTTGAGCTATCTCTGCTGCAACGTGAGCTAAGATAAAATCTGAGAATTGAGGAGGTAGATTTTTAAATCCACTAAAGCCCATAGATTGAGCTTCCCAATCTTTTAAAAAGTCATTTTTACAAACTTGTAAATTAACTTGTAAATTATCTGGCTCAAGTATTCTCTCAGTAAGAGTAATAGAAGAGTTAGGGTTAAAGTCGCAAGTAGCATCTGATACTAAAGACCCAGTGTCTACTTTCTTAATAGTTTCTCTAAAATTGATATTTGGTTTTACTGTAATTCCTCCGTCATTGATTGTACTCGCAGAAAGAAGAGCAGCAGCGATATACTGATTTCCGAACTCACCGGAATAACTTGTAGTTATCGAAGTTGTAGTCGCTAAATTTATATTTCTTTTCATTTTATTATTTATTTATTTATTAATTATTATGCTTCTGAAGCCCATATTCCGACACCGCCTACGATAAACCACTTTGTTAAAGCTACGGCTCTTATTATTACATAGTCTCCACTATTTGCAGTTGCCTTAGTGTTTACCCAATCTTTGTCTACTACTCCACTAGCTACAGAATCTGCTGCAGCATTAGCGATAGTTCCGTGAAAACCATCTGTAGAGTGTGGACTTAAAGTGATTATGTTGTTACCGTCTGCTCCTGTATTTCTAAATAAATATGTTAAACCTATATTTTCAGAATGAATCTGAGGTAGAGAAATAACTAGTGCGTCTGTCGCAACGTTTTGGTCGATTCCTGCGTCTCCTGCTGGAATTGATAATGAAGCAGAAATAGTATTTTGTGATACTTGTACTCTTACGTCATCGTTACTTGTGTGTATAAATGTACTCATTGTTTTTATTATTATTTTTTAATTTGACTTATTTTTGCTAATACTCTATCCATAGTTGTCTCTGGTCTATTTTGACCATATAGAAAAGTATCATTCTTTTTATTTGGAGCTTGAGTTAAAGGTTTACGAGCTGGTTGTTTAGACATTTTTTCTTTTACCTTTTCAACTTCACCATACTTCTTTTTTAATTCCTCAATCTCTTCTTTTACTTCCTCGATAATAGGACTTACTACCTCTACTACTGCAGCGATAATATCACCCATTTCAGGAGCTACTTCGTCAGGCACTTCAACTATTACTTCCTCTTCCATATCCTCTCGGATGTCTTCCTTTTCATCTTTAATTCCGTCCTTGTATCCTTCCTCTTCAGCTTCTGGTATAGTTTCTAGTCTAACCTCATCAATTAAACCGTCATCTTTTACTACTAAAATTCTACCGTCCTCTATGGTATACTCGCCACTTGGTAGAGGAACTCTCTCGTCTTCGTCTGTTACGATAAAAACGCTTTCTCCCTTGTCGTAGCTATCGGCAAAAATTCTAGTACCGTTATCCAAGACAAGCTCTTCTAAATCAACTTGCACCCCTAGGAGCGTATTGATTTTTTTTAACATTTCACTTGCTTTCATTATTTATTATTTAATTATTAATGTTTATTATTAACTCCAGAAATTATTCATTCCTGTATATTCCACAACTTCTCTATATTTATCTTTAGCATCGTTATATAAAGAATCAGCGTCTTCTACTCTGTCTCTTAAATAATCGTACTCTCCATAAATGTCATTAGGATTTATTCCTAACTCATCTGCTGCAGCTTGGAGTTTATCTAGTTTTACTTTTAAATCTGCTGCATAGTCTTGTAATAAAGTTACAGGTCCGTTTACTACGTAATTATCCAAATCATATTTTCTTTGAAACTCCTCGTAAGCGTTTATTACTTCGTCTCCAAACTCATAGGCTAAATAACTAGCATCAGACTCTGCTTCCTCAAAACTATCTATTTCATTTTCAATATCGTCTACCAATGACAAATCTATTTTTCTTTGAGTGCTTAATACTGCAAAAACTTTATTGTCTTCTGAGTATAACTTATTTAATATGTTTTTTAATGCTTTCATATTAAAATCCGTAATTTTCTAGTTCTCTTTTTTGCTCTTCAAATCTGTCTTCAAAGTATTTTAAGTCTTCTATTAATTTAATGTGGTCAAAGATATTAGCATCGACATCTGTTGGGTCAATACCTAACTCATTTGATTGTTTTACAATATCGTTTAATATATCTAAGTCATTAGTAACGTCATCTGTACTAATAAAAACTTCTGAATTTTGAAAGTATACATCTCTTAAAACTCCTCTAGCATCCATATAAGCGTCAAACTTTTCATCGTACCATTCCTCAGTTGAATAAGATAATCTACTAACTTCGTCTTGTAAGTAATCAAAATCATATTCTATGCCATCGTAAAGAGCTAAGTCTACTTTTGAATTTTCTTTTTTGTTTTCTTTTAGTTTGTTTAAAACTACTTGGTTTAATTTAATTGCCATATTTTTCTTTTATATATCCACAAATTTTAGGAGCAGCCTCAGCTCCATATCTTTTAGTTTGATCTGCTATACACTCGTCCCAAGGGTATTCCTCAAGGTTTACCTCTTTCTCGATTTGTCTTAAAATAAGTGGGAAGTTTAAATTGTCTTTGAACAACTTTTCTGTAATCCTGTTTAGCTCATTCATACCTATTTAACGTAGTATAAAATTATTTTGCATTTTCAGGTTACACGAGTAATAACTCCAATACCTTGAGCCCACAAAGACCCATCGCAGCACTCCCTGGAGTAAGTGTTTTCGTCTTTACAATAACAAGCCCTAGAACTACTAGAAGGACTAGCTGGGTTCCAACGCTCATTATAAGGCATAGTTTGACTACGCCTATTCATTTTATTTGTTCGTTTTCTTACTGGCATTTATTAATAGTTTTTTAATTTTTAATAACTTAACACCTGCAGAAATTTCAGAATTAAACTCGTCTTTAATTTTTTCTTTAGGTCTTTCTTCTCTGTCTAAAAAGAATCCTTCTATACTAAAACCTTTAACCTCTCCACTCTTTACAAAGTCTTGCCATATCTCATCGTTATTTACTTTTACCGCACCCATCCAAGTACCGACTGGAACATTCATTCCGTATAGTGCCGTCTTGTCTTTTTCTTTGTCTTCTACTATCCAGGACTCTACTAAAGTAAGTCCGTCAATATCAAACTTATGTTCTAGAGTAGCATTATTTTGTTTTCCTTTTTGTAGGAATAACTCACTTGCTTTTTTTACTGTCTCTTTAGAGAAGTATATATAATACTCTTCTTTTCCTTCTTTTCTATAAATAGTTTTGTTAGGAATTAATAAAGCACCCATTAGGATTTTTTTGTCATCGTCTATTGACTTGAGCTTTATTTCTTTTTGGTCGTTTAGTGCTACGAAGTTTTCTTCTATAGCAGGACTTTCTACGATACTGATTGCGTCAATACCTGCGTACTCGTCGTCTTCGTCTATAATCAATTCTACTATCTTCATACTTATTTAACGTTTTAATTATTTATTTTGTATTTAACCTATTGTCGCTCCCTGTACAATATTACGATCTAGACTTTGAGCAGTAGTTACATCGTTACTAACTACATAAGCTTTTACTGGTTCTTGAGTTTGTCCTGTAATAGCTTGAGTTAATTGGTCAGTACTACTTTGACCTACTATATTAAATGAAGGGGGTGCCGCAGCAGCACCACCTGCAGCCTGTGGAACATTAGCAGTCATTGTAGAAGCACTAGAGTCAGAGCTTTTTATTTTAGAAATAGACTTAGCTGCAGAAGCAACTGTAGAAGCTATACTTAACCCTGCTGAAGCAGTATTTATTCCTACCCACGGTTGACCTAGTGTTAATGGCAACGCTGCAACTGCTTTTGCGTTTGCTATTGCAGTTTGAGAAATAATTTGTCCTACCGCTGCAGCTTGTTGAGCTACTACTCCTGCTATAGCTAGAGTTTTATTTTCTCCTGCTATTTGTTGTAATAAACCTCCGAATTGACCTAATAAACCAAATTTAGCTGATTCTATTTCTTTAGTTGCAGTAAAATCAGCAAGTCTTTGAGCTTTTTCTTGTTCAGAAGTTTTCTTTGCTAACTCTATTAATTGATTGTCATAAAAGGTATTTACTGCTAATCTAGCGTTTCCTTTTAAACCTTCTGCAAGTTCTAACTCTTCTATTTCTTTAAGTGCTTTTTCACGATCTAATTCTAATTTAGTTTCTTCATCGACTACGGCTTGAGCATCTATTTTATCGTTGTAACTTTTTCTTATTTGCCCTAGTTTTTCTATATCGTCTATAGTTAGCTGAGTCATTTCTTCTAGATGCTTTTTATAAGCATCAAACTCTTTTTTGTATTGCTTTTCTTTTTCTGCAAATCTTTTATCAGCTTCTGTTTTTTCTATATTAGTAATGTTATTTTCAAAACTTGCTTTTCTATTTTTAAGTTTTAATAATTGTTTTTCAGTTTCTTTAATACTTTCTTCTCCTTCAATTTTAATTTCTTCTGGGTCAAATATTAAATTAGCTAGACTACCGTATAAACCTTCAGTAAGTCCAAAATCTTTTCCTAAGGCTTTACCTACAGAATCTATAGTTTCTAGTAAAATAAATAAAGGAAGACTAAGCATTTTTAAAATGCCTTCTAGTATATCTTTGTTCCTTTTAGCAGTATCTATTTGAGCTTTTTGAACTTCTTTTTGAGTTAATAGTTGAGCTTCTAAAGCAGTAATAGTTTCGTCTGTAGCTTTTATTTTAAGATTAAGAATTTCCTTTTCTGTTTTACCTTGTTGTTTTAAAATACTTTCTGAACCAGAAATATTATCATATAAATCATTAGATGTCTGTACTTGTTTTTCTTGAAGCCCTAATAAAGTTTTAGTCTCTGCAGATACTCCGCTAATTGCTTCTTTTATATCGTCCCAGTAAGCATAAATAGTTCCTAATGCTACTACTATAAGTCCAATACCTGTAGCTGCTATAGCTCCCTTTAAACCTTTAAATGAGAGTGATAGATTTTTAATTCCTGTAACACCTTGAACAAGACCTTTTTGTAAATCCTGGAATTGAGTTACTGCTCCACCTGTAGCACGATCTAGTAATCTAGTTGCATCTCTATTTTTTGATACTGTTTTGTTAAAGTTGTCTAAAGCATTTTGAACTCCTTGTATGTCTGCTTCAGCTCGTTTAGCTCCAACTACTCTTATTTCTTTTTCAACTGACATTTTATTTGTTTTTTAAGTTTGTCTTTTGCTTCTTTAAAATTTGTAGGAAGTTTTTTAGCTCCTTGAGCAAATCTTATGTTTTCGGTTTCTCCGTTTGCGTGTCTTAATAATTCTAATATATTTTTTATCATAGTTTTATTTTAAGGTAAAGCACAACTTATGGAAGTTATAGCTCCACTTGAATTAAGAGTCATAGCCATAGCAGTTCCGTTATTAGGACAGTGAGTTGTAGTTTCTGCTGTTCCTGTTTGTGTGTATGTTCCTGCTCCAAGAGGAATAGTTAAATTTGAGTCTGCGTAAATTATGTCTCCATTTTTTAGATTTTCTGCATTTCCAACATTTGATTTATAAAAAACATCTCTACCTACATTTTGAAAAAATACATCTGTTAATAGTAAAAAAGTTTGTGAAAAATCATTTAATAATTCTATATCACTTTCTCCAGTTTGAAGATTGGTTTGTATAGTGTTTATATTAAAAGTTCTATTATTAATTAAAAGTATATCACTAAGTTTTAATTTGTATAATATTTTTAAAGGTAAAAAAGCCTTAATACTTATTAGCCTTCTATTAATATCAAATATACTTCTAATGTATTCTCTATAATAATTATTAAATAAAGTACCGCTAAAACTCTCACTAGGACTATACTCGTTAGTTTCCTGATAAAAGTTAATATTACTTGTACTAGTCGCTGCACTAGTACTAACACTATTAGAAGGAATATAATATTGACTTATTGGAGTATGTGAAGAAGTAGATTCTCTAAATGAAATTTGTTTATAATTAGCAGAGCTACTATTAATTAATATAGGATAAAACAATAAAGGTTTTCCGTGATAAGCATCCTGATTGTCGTCTACAAAATATCCATACTGTGCAGATGTTTTACCAGTTATAGAAGTTAGTGTAGGATTTGCGTCTACTAGTCTTTCGAACAACACGTGTTCAAATGGAATCTTAATACTATAAGTTTGATTATTTCCGTCAAAAGAATCTCCAGTCGTAGTATTATCTCCAGTAAAATTAGCAGCACCCCATAGTTTACCAGTCAACTGATCGTATTGTTTTGCTAGGAAAGTTTCAGTTCCTTCATAACCAAAACTAATTTGTCTATAAGGTAAAGCTGCGTCAACTGTTTTGTTTTTGACATCTACATATTCTGATATATCGTATATATTAAAATCACTGTAAAAATCGTCTAGAGCTTGTACTCTTATTTTTCCTACGTCTGCGTCTGCAGGGTCTTCTACTACATAAGCCGTAAGATTAAACATTTGGAACAAAGACGTAAGGAAGTCTAGTATTTTCATTTCAGGAATCTGCTGACTTATAATAAATCTAAAAGTTGCAGTAGCATTAAATGAAGTTGTAGTAGCATAATCTTCAGTCCAAGGAGTGCCGTTAAAAATTCCTGCTAAAAACCATTTGACTTCTGTAAAAGTTATAGTAACTCCTGTCCCTACAAATATAGTTACAGTATAAGCAGCTTCATCCATTAAAGGCATATCTGCTTTTGTTAAAGTATTTGTTCCTTGTAGATTACTATGAGTAGACCAGACTACACCATTTCTGTAAATAATAACGTCATAAGGATTTGAACTAGTAGTAGTAAATCTTATACTTTGTGTAATAGTAGGTAGAGAAGTATTAGGACAAGAAGCACTAGCATAAGGATTACAAGAAGAATAAACTTCTAAAGTAGTTCCGTTCAACATTGTAGTTTTTTGCAGAGGTAAATTAAAATCAGTTACAGGAGTAGGGAAACTCTCTGTTTGTCCTACAGGTTCTACGCTTCCTTTTTTTCTGTGTAACCACATAAATAAATTATAATAAGACGTATTTGTAGTATTAAAGAAATCGTCTGTAAAAGTTATTCCGTAGTTTGCATTAGCTTGTATAGCTAATATTATTTGATGTATTCTTATTCCGTATTTTAAATCTGAATATAAAACTCCGTGATCGTGGTTACTTCCTGTATGATAAAATAAATTTCCTGTTCCGTTAGTATGAGCTGAAGTAGCACTGTTATAAAAAAGCCTGGAAGGATTTAAAGGGTCATCTTCATTACTTGCTCCTGACGTTATGAGCGGAGCTACAATATGATTTGAAATATTTTGTAGCCTAGCTTTGATAGTAGTCATATTATAATCTAGATCATACGTTGTTAAATTTAACTCTTGTAATTTAGCTTCTCCTAAAGAATCTTTTAGGCTTACTGTATTTCCGTAGAATACTATACGATAGGCATAAGGACTGTTAAGTTGTAAATCTACACCCTCTAATTTTACAAAACCTTCTTTAAATGTTATGTTGTTTAATTGTATTTCTGCTGCAGTTTTAAATCTAGCGTCATAAAGGTTAGTGCTTATATCATAGTTGTAGTAATGCTTAAAAATAAGATTGTTAGTTTTTGAAGCAGGAATAGTAAAGTCTTTAGTAAATTCTACAAATATTTTTGCAGGGTCTTTTATGTTTTGTATAGTTTGATTAAGAGTGACCGTCTCATCTTTAAAAAGATCGACTCTTTGACCTCCAATATATAATTGTAGTTTTTGCATTATCTAACATTGTTTATATAATCGTAAGACATATCAAACTCAAAAGTATATTCTATAAGTTTATTGTTTAATACTGTCTTTTCTACTATGTTGTTTTTCTTTACGTTTACTGGCACTACTTCACTTGAACTAGGATTTGTAGGTACTGGTCTAGTAAGCCAGACTTGTTCAGAAAGTATTAACTGCTCAAACCATTGGTTAGCCCATTCAGGATAAAAGCCTGAACTAAGAACTATATTAGTATTTGCTACAGTATTATAAACTTGTTTAGTATGAGTGTTTACATTGTATGTTCCTGTAGCTGAAATAATATTTCTTTGAAACTGATCTTGTTTTTTGTTAGTAGTGTTTTGAGATTTTAGGAAAAACCAAATGTCTTGTAAAGCACCAAACTTATTTACAAATGTAACCTTATGTCCGTCTCCGTATTTAGAACAGTCGACTCTTACTATATTCATTTTAATTCCTGCAGGACTTCCTACAATATCTAAAGCAGTAGCTCCGTAACTTTGATAACCCATAGTTTCGTTAGCAATTATATAAGGAACAGAACCTGCGGTAGAGTTAGGTACATAAATATAATACTCATCATTTATTCCTGTATGGTTAGGGTCTCCACTTAATAACCAGGTAGGTCTTGAACCATAAGGCACTACAGGATTTGAACCCTCCATAAAAGTTCCGTAACCGTCATAACCTATGTCAGTAAAAGTAGAACCGTTTATTAATGCGTCAGCACTAGTGTAAGCATTTACTACTGTAGATACAGTAATAGTTTTTGCCGTATAAGTTCCGTTAAAAGTAATGTTTAAATAATCTCTACAAAGCTCAGAAATTTCAAATAAGACTGTAGCTGAAGGACTTGTGTTTTTTCTTAATACATATTGAGGACTACCTGCTCCGTCTATAGTAATTGAACAAGTTGTATAAGCTGCATTTGCTCCTGCAGTTATTGTTTTATATTGTGGGCTTCTTAATGCTATTGCTGACATTATCTTATTGTTATAATTATTTCGTTTGACTGGTCGTATTGGTTAAGAGCTATAGTAATATCTTTTTCTAAAGCTTCTTCCAAATCTTTTTCTAAATTCTTAGTATAAAAATCAAAAGGCTTAGTAAAAAAATAACTAGGTTTTAATCCTGTTAAATAAATACTTCTACTAATTAAGAAGACCATTGATTTTCGTTTTATAAATCTACCTAGATCGTCTCTAGTACTTTCTTGTAATCCTGGTTTAGTTAAAACCCATTTATCTATAGCAGCTCTTAGTCCTCCTTTTTTTCCTGAGCCTGTTCCAAATCTGTATTGACTTTGTGGAGCCTGGTTAAATCTTATTTTAGAACCTGAAGGCATTTTAGAAGGATTTGCTCCTTGTACTCCTTCGTCATAAAATTTAGCATAATCAGTAGCACTAAAGGTCACTACTATATCGTCATCCGTAGTATTAACATTACTTTTTAAACTATTGTATAGTTCTCCTCCTGAAAGTTCTTTATCTGCTAAGTTGTTTTTAGCAGCTAGAACTATTTTATCTGCATAATCTTTTACTATATTTTCAACTTCTTTTAGCATATATAAATATCATTTTCTACTGTTATAGTTACATTCATACTCCACCCTACTAACTCATTTTCAAATCTATCATAAAAAGGAGTAAACGTTACATCTGTGTCTACTTGGTACATATCATTAAATAAAGCTCCTGATCTCATTTGCTCTACAAGTTTATTGCCTACTCCTAACTGAGTGTTTAGAATATCCATTTCATCTGTATTTCCTGTAAACTGATCTACTACTAAAGCTTTGTTTATATCTATAATATCCATAAGAAGTATAGTTATATTATAAGTCATTACTTGTCCGCTCTGAACTACGTTATTCATAATAATATGAGACAAAGGAAATATAGTTTGCTTTCTTAAATCTACGTCTGATATGTCTCCAAACGTAACTGTCTTTACAAAAGGACTGGCTAGTAACTGTTGTTCTAGTTTTTCCATTATTAGATAATAACTTCTTATTCCTCTTTTATTGCTCATTTCTTTTTTATTTTATTTAGTTGTAATACGTTTTTTTCTTTTATATACATTAAGGCACTTAAGCATTTGTGAAAATTCATATTAGTTACTTCTTCAAGTTTTGTGACGTCTTCGTTTGCAAGTCTCCAGACAGAATGATACCATCCGTATTTAACATTGAAGTTAGCTTCTCTTGATAGGTCTGCTTCTGGGAGGGGGTCAAAGAGTTCTTCATAACTTCTACTAAGTCC
>TARA_R110001599_G_scaffold249359_1_pt1 | contig 14108 bp, 14 predicted proteins | sample TARA_R110001599 | Tara Oceans TARA_R110001599 (sample SAMEA4398360) | marine metagenome | biome: Polar Biome; feature: [MES] marine water layer (ENVO:01000295) within the mesopelagic zone...; material: water (ENVO:00002006), including particulate matter (ENVO:01000060) such... | reverse complement strand
TTCAAATATTACTAGGTCACACAAAGATCGAGAGCACTGTTCGTTATCTAGGGGTGGAAATAGATGATGCCTTGGAACTGGCTGAAAGAATCGACGTTTAAATATTTAAAGCTGACAAGGATAGTCGGCTTTTTTACTGACCCCGTTCACATTTTGTTACAAAGAACTTGTATCGATTGAATTGTTAACAGACAATTAAAAAATATACATACAAGGAAGATTTCAATGCCAAAGGACTCTGGTCAATTCTTACGGTTTCCTCGTTTTTAATCTTTTAATTTTAGTTAAAGGTGCAGATTTTATAATTATAGTCTGTGAAGTCATGAGTCTTATAATGATTTAAATTTCGTTTATTAGACGTATCTAATTTGTGTTGCTTTTGAAACTTTCAATTAGGAATGTATATGTTTAGAAAAAAAGTATTGTTTGTATTTCTATTTACTGTCCCATTTTTTGCTTATTCAGAAGAACATCACAACTTGTCAATAAGTGGTTGCAGGGCTTTAGCTACTGGAGATATACAAGTCACTGGAACATCCTCTAGTGATAGCCAGAAAAGATCAATTATGCTTTTAAATTCTAAGTTCCAAGAAAAAATATTAGATCGTTATTTATCTCTTTGTCTAGCGTCACAAGCATCAAGTTCATTATTACGAGTGAGTTATTTAAACTGTGTAGGAACAAGCTGCACAACTACTGGCAGTACTTCACTAGAAGTGCAAAATTAAATTCAAGATGCCTTTTTTAATAGAGCTTAGTTAGGCTTATATCTGTCAGCCAATAAAGGAATGTTAATGAAAAAAATACTATTTATTCTATTGATAGTGGCCTCATTCAACGCTTTCTCTCACCAGTCAGGTGGGAAGATTACTAAGCTTTATGTGAGTTCAGGGGGGGCTAGCACTCTTTACGCTGAGTAATGATTTGAGTGTTAATTTGGAGTGCGCAACTAATACCATTTGGCAGTTTTCTATCGACCTTACTAAAACTTCAGGTAAAGAAATGTATGCATTGCTTTTGTCAGCAGAGGCAAGAGAAAAAAATATTATTGTTGGTTATTCTGGTTGCCATCCTAGCTTCCCATCACTTTTGGCAACATATGTGTTTTTTAACTCATAAGTTTTAATTGTTTCAATAGTTTTAAGTTAAACGCGGTATTACTTTAATGTTGAAGTGGTACTTAATTAATAAGTCTGGTTCGGGCTTTATTAAGTCGTTGAATAAAAGGTTTTTACATGAAAAAACTACTATTTATAGTATTAGTAATAAGTACTTCATTTGGAGTCGCTGCCTCTACAATAGATTGTAAAAATTTATATGTTGGAAGTATTCAGGTTATAAAAGGTATCGGTCTAAATGCTGTCGTTTACTTAAATAACCCTGGTAACTCATCGGGTTCTTATTGGAGTAATTTTAATGGGTGGAGCCGAGATGATAAAAAAGAAGCCCTATCTTTATTATTAATGGCAAAAGCATCAAATCATAGAGTGAACGTTTCTACTGAGAGTACCGGAGGCTGCGCTCTGCTAGATGGTGGCACAACACTAAAAAGCCTGAACCTAACAAATAACCCATAAAGACTTAATTGTCTTTATATAAGTTAAAAGGTGTATCGCTTTAATTTTATGGCGACGCTAAATTAATGAGTCTGGTACAGGCTTTTGTAAGACTTAAGTAGCTTGGTGAACAATATGAAAAAATATTTGGTTCTAATGCTAGTGTTGTTTTCTGCTCAATCTTTTGGGGGCGGGTTTACAGGAACAATTAGAAGTATCGTATGTCATGAGCAGAATGTTTCACCAACTTGTCAAATATCTGTAAATGGAGTCCCAACTGGTCAGCCGGTATGTGCTACTTCGAGTTGGAGGTTTTCTTTTGATGGAACGACTATCGAGGGGCGAAACATGTTATCAATTATGTTGGCCGCACAAGTATCTAAGCAAAAAATTGCGATTGGTGGCAAAGGGTATTGTTCAGTATCCTCAGCATCTGAAGACGTTCGACACGTTTATATAATTGCTGATTAAGTATTTTGTTGGTTTGTTGGTTGTTGGTTGTTGGTGCCATAGTGTACCGCTTCAATGTTGAGATGATATTTAAATATTGAGTCTGGTTCAGGCTTATTGAAGACTTTAACGTTTAGGTGAATATGTGAAAAATGTTTTTTTTAGAATTAAGTTTGTGAAAATAATTGTTTTGGTCTTTTTATCTATCTGTTCAGTTTATAGCAATGGTGGAACTGTAGTTTGCAGTGGGAAAGTAGACTCTCTGTCCTACCATTCACCTAATAAGTTTATGGTTAAACTTGAAAGTATGAATCGGGCTGTTTTCTTCTGTGATGCGGATACTAATTGGAATGTTTCAGGTACTGGATACGTAACAGGGCCTGAAAGCTGTAAAACAATGTATTCGACTTTTTTGGCGGCTAAAATGGCCGGTAAGCAAATTAAATCAATGTACTTTGATGGTGCTGATGTTCCTGTAAATTGTAGTAGTTGGGAGAGTTGGAAATCTGCAAGTATTAGGCATTATGTTCTCGAAGATTAATTCTGTATTCGTGTATTAATTAGTGAACATAAAGTTATTTTTTCAGTGTTAAGGGATAAGAAATATAAGTCTAAATAAGGATTTTCTACCGACCCTGTTCACATTTTGTTACATTAGAATTGAATCTAAAAAATAGTTAATAGAGAATCGAAGTATATACATTCAAGGATGGTTTCATTACCAAAGGATTCTGGTCAACTCTTAATGTCTCCTTAGTTTTAATCCTCCTTTTATAAATAGCCTATTTTGCTTTAGGTGAAAATTTCTAAATTCTAAGGCTCAAGAAGGCTTATTTAAGCTGCTAGAAATATGTGGGTTTTTGGAGCATAGAGTGAAAAAAATATTAGTTGTTATGTTGCTTGCTATAGTTACACCGGTTTTAATCAATGCGGCTTCAAGCGATATTGAAAAGATCCTCAAAGTCGAAGTTACAGAGGATTTTTTTACTATTTACTCGATTGATGGTGACTTTGGTAAGCAAGAATGCACTACCGGAAATCCAATAGCTTTCAGAGTTTCCGATTTTCCAAACAGTCATGACAAGATGCTTAGCATAGCTTTGTCTGCTTATGTTTCAGGTAAAAAAGTTTCTATGTGGTTTAGTGGTTGCCAAAATAGTCCTTGGTCAGGAACGATGCCCAAGCCGACAAGTATAGTGATACAAGATTAGTTGATGAATGCCGCAAGTAGGCTTTTTAAAGTCACTATTAAGAAGAGAGTAAAAAGTGAAGTTTATAAAATTTATTGCTGTGATTTTTTTATTTAGTGGGCTTAATGCCTACGCTGGCAACATATCATGTTCGGGAAAAATAAGCATGCTTATGGCAGAACATGACAGCTGTAAAGACAGTGCTGGTAAGAAGCAATTTGCATTTAAGCTTGTAGGAACGACCTCTTGGAAATGCAGTGGTAGTGATACAGCTTCATCATTATTATTGGCATCCAAGGTGGCTGACAAGTCGTTGAGTGTGTATATGAGTGATGCCAATGGGGCAACCTGTTCTACTCATAATGGTTACTTGAAGGCTAGTTACATTATTTTGTATTAATTACACAATGCTTTTTAGCTAGGGTAAAAAGCAGAGGAATCAAAGTTTGATTGACATCCTGGTTAGGCTTTAATAAGACGGAAAAAAATCTTTTATGAAAAAACTATTTTTTATGATATTCCTGTCAATATTCCCTTTATGTGTTCAGGCTGATGAGTTTGGTGGAAAAGTAACCAATTTTTATATAAATAGCTCAGGTACAGTTTATTTTAAATTAGTTGGTACAGATGGAAATTCATCAGATAAGTGCGCGGCAGGTTTATGGCCATTTTCATTCCATACTGATGCAAAGGTTTCTAAAGAATGGATTTCTATGCTCTTGTCTGCGAAAGCAACAGGTGAAAAGTTGGTTGCTGGCTTTACTGTTCCAGATTCTGGTCAAAGGTGCGGAATTGGTTATTTATACTTTAGGCCTTAATCGGCTTTAAAGGGACTGTTAACAGTAAGGTATTTTTTAATGATGAAACTGGTACCACTCATAGTGTTAATTTTAATCTCATTAAATACACACTCTAATGATGTCGATATTTTCTCTAGTAGGGTAGGAGTTGTTGATGAAATATATGGGTTAATAATTCCTGATAATGACATTATTAATAAGCCAGATTGCGCGAATTCAAATATTTTAGTTTGGGATAAAACTACTGAACATGGAAAAATTTTGATGTCCATTGCTTTGGCTGGACATGCTGCATCAAAAAAAATGTTGGTAGGCTTTGATTCAGGTTCTTGTTTAAATAATGGGCGACTTTCACTCAAAAAAATACATATTTACAAGTGATCGTTGATAATGTGAAAACTGATTTAGCATTTATATAGTGAGCTTAAGAAGGCTTAATTGGGACAAAATGATAAGATATGTTTTTTTTATTGCGTGTTTAATTGGCTTGCCTGTTTCAGGTTTTGCCGAAACGCCATCTGCTCCGGCTTGTCGAGCGAATGGAGGAAGCCCTTTTTGTTTTTACGAAGGCAAAGTTAGCAGATTGTATATCAATAGTAGTAATTTAATATTGATGTATTTTGAATCTCCCGTTGACGTATCTATTCCTGCTCAATATGGTTGGAATTTAAATTCTGGAGCGGCTACTGGATTAGTTATGTCAGATTCAAACAATGATTTTGCTAAAACTTTTTATTCAACTGCATTGGCAGCCAAATTGGCAGATAAGAAAATCTCAATTCAGATGAGAAATACTACAAGTGGTTATTTGAAAGTAGATAGAATTTGGCTTAATTAGGCTTAATAGGGACATTAGGATTTGATGATGAGAAACATAATTCAAGCTTTCACTCAGTGTTTAATTTTAGGAATTATTGTGAGTTCCTCAGTCGTTTCAGCTGATGAGTTCGGAACTAGTTTGCGGCAAATAGAAAAAATCAGATTTTACTCAGCTGAACGACCAACCCATGTTGGCTATCAAGGTATTGCAATAGTCCATCTTTCCCCAGGAACGATAACGTATGGTAATTTAGCTGGATGTAATTCATCACAATTCTCAGTACTAAATTCAGATAAAAGCCTTATTTCGTCGATGATCGCAGCAAGAGTTGCAGAAATTGGCGTAATTATTTCTGTCGAGAATAGTTCTACTTTTGGAAATGGAACATTTTGCAGAATTGTGAAAGTAGAAATGTAATCGTTCTGAGCTGAAATCAAAAAATCTGTATTACTTTAATGTTGAAGTTATACGTAAATTAAGAGCCTTAAAAGCTTAAATTAGGTTTTATAAACTTTATGTGGCTATTGGAAGTTGACCTCGCATTAGTAGTTATAATGTCTGAAAATAGGATTATTTATGTTTAAAAGTATAACTAGGCTTCTTTTGATAATTGTTCTAGTTGGTAGTGCAGCAGCAGTTACTGCTGCAAATCTTTGGTCAGCTAAAATTGATAATGTATATGTTTATTCTGATGGGAAAGCTAAAATTTTTCTTGTGAATCTAAACTCACCACATCCAAACAATACAAATCAAACAGGCACAGGTTGTACATCTAATGGCGTTTGGCTTGCGCCTAACACTTTGTCTGAAAAAGCTTCTTCTGAGTTACTATCTCTTTCCCTTACTTTGTTTGCTTCAAAAACTCCAGTAAGGATTTCAATTACCGGTAAAGATGCAGATTGCTACGTCTTTTATATGGGCAGCCAATCATAAATATAATAAAGCGCTCAATAAATGTTATAGCTTTTATGCAAAATGTGCGGCTTCCTAGTGGCTTATATATGTTTGCCTTAAGGGTGCCGCTTTGGTGGAAGAAGATACTCCAGCAGTTGTAAAAAGGCTATTGAAGGCAAAAGGTGTATCGTTTTATTGTTGAAGTGATACGTAAATTATAAGTCTGGTTCAGGCTTTTATCGGACCATATTTTTCATATAAAAAACAAGGGTATGAATGTGAGTAAATTTTTATTTTTAATATTAACGTTATTACTTTCGCTAGAGCTCCATGCAGCTAATACTTGGGTTTCAAGTGTACCGAAGGAGGTTAGGTTGTTGGGTGACGGGCTCTTGGTCGTAGGTGATTTTCTAATGAGCGATGGGGTAACTAAACAGTTATCTACAGTAAGTTGTGCCGGCAGTAAAAATTTAATTTTTCTACCAAGCTCGGATCCACAATTTGATAGAAAGCTATCGATGGCACTTGCTGCTCAGGCATCTGGTAAAACACTGGTTGCATATATATATGACACTGGGACAAGTAATGTTTGTACTACTTTGTCAGCCCATGGAAGTGTCGCAACGGTTTATCATTATTACTGGTATATAAAGTAAACAAGCTATCAAATTTGGCGTAAAAGTTACCTACTTTTATATTAGATGCCAGCGTCTTCTTATTGTAAAAACAAGCCGCTGACTTATTACAAGTATAGGTTAAATAATAGTCGGTTAGCGTTTGCTTTTAAGATTACTAGGTTTGACCTAGGCCCTAAAAGGCTATTCAGTCACAAAATGAGCCAAGGCATTTCAAATTGATTGTATGCACTGGTTACATTTATTAACATTTGTTTATGTAAGTAAAACTCAAGTAGTTATGGAATTGCTCTAACAGGGAATGTTACTGCCTCGTTGTCATTGCACTCCATTATGTTTATTGATCCTTGGAGTCGTTATGCGATCTGCCCATTCTGTTTTTTTCAGCCTTTTTTATTCATTAATTCTGCTTTGCTCGGCAGGACATGCTCTTGCTTCAACCAATTTCGATGTAGATGACTATGAAATCTATAGAGGCGACGTTAATGGCGATGGCTATGAGGATATCTATCTACATGCCAAACAAAAATTTCTAATTATTGCCGCTGAGATCGCTATTCCAATACCTTTTACCAGTGGAACAAGTTTGCTAATTAACGGTGATACCGGAGCTATTCAAGAGTGGACTGCGGATGTAAATATTTCACAATTACAAGTGGCAGATTTTAAAATATTGATGGGTGACTTTAATGGTGATGGCTTACAAGACTTATTATTACAGGGCAAATCTGCCTCGGAAGACAGTTTAATTATCTACGGAGCGTCAGGAAATATTCCAACAAAGATTGTTTCTTTTGATTCACTAGAAGGGCAATTAATTTATTCTGAGAAACTTGTCATTAAAGATATCAATAATGACGGCCGTGATGATTTAGTAATTCAAGGTGCATCTTCTACTATCGCATTTGCCAATGCGCAAGGTGAATTCAATACATCTTTACCCTCGAATCCAGACACAATCGTACCAGGTAGTTTGCCGGGCGAATTCTCTGTCGGTAATACTGGTGCATTAAGCTATTCGATTCCTATTGCAGTGCCAGTTGGTGGTGCAGGTATGCAGCCACAATTAGCATTTAATTATAATAGTAGCTCAGGTAATGGGTTGCTAGGAATGGGTTGGAATGTTACTCAATCATCTAGTATTCATCGTTGCGTACCCCCAAACACCAAACAACGAATCCAGTTTAAGTCTACAGATAGTTTTTGTTTAGATGGGGGGCTTTTACTTAGGCAGTTTACAAGCGATAGATACCATCTGGAAAACTCAATTTCTGAAAGAATTACATCACATGGCACGACGTTGGTGGGCGACGAGAACACTGATGTCGGCCCACAATATTTCAAAGTAGAGTATAAGTCTGGCGAGATAGCTTATTATGGAAATTATAATAACGTAAATGCTTTTAATCATTTAGATGGCGCTTACTATTTGGCTGAAATACTAGATAGATCAGGTAATAAAAGAAGTTATGTATACGAGAAAGATTTAGTTACAGGTATCCACAAGTTAAAGAAAGTTATCTATCCTGGTGGTGAGATTGAGTATTCCTACGACGAGACAAGAATAGATACTGCGGAATCATGGTTTGCTGGGCAACGTTCAATTCATTCTGAGAGAATTAGTCGAGTTGAAACGCGAACGAATAATCTACTATACCGAAGTTATGATTTGGCGTATTCCTATTCTCCGCTATCTAATAAGAGTCGTTTAGAGTCAATTACCGAGTGCGCATTAGATGGTTCATGTCTTGCGCCAATGCGATTTGATTGGTCTGAGTTAGGCTCTGGTACTTTTTCGGAGTCTCCAACATTTATAAATCAAACGTCCTCTAATGGTGAAAATAGACTTGGTTTCTTTATTGATATCAATAACGATGGATATGATGATTTGTTTTCGTATAGTGGTGTTCGTTTTAATAATGGTGATGGTACATTAGGTCCATATCAAGTCACAGGTCTACCTCCTGTAGCTAATCCTTCTGGTGCTGAACCAACGGCACTCCGTTTTTTTAATTATGATAATGACGAGTACCCAGATTTTCTGATTCCAGACGGTTCAAGTGATGATTACTTTGTACTCGAATATAACGGTACAAGTTTTGATTATACAAGAACTCTTTCTACGAGAGACGGTTGGGATAAAAATCCAGTTATCTTAGATATGGATGGAAATGGACGTTCAGATATACTTTATAATAGTGGCGGAAAAAGATATATACGCTACAGAATAACAAGCTTGCTAGGGGTAGATTACTGGAAGACTAAAGAAACGAAACTTTCGGATAATGGCTGGAGAACTGCACATGCTGTTGACTTGGATGGTGATGGGAAACAGGAAATTGTATATCGACATTCAACACAAGGACTGAAAGTTATAAGAGGAACATACGATCCAACTTCTTTGGATATCTACGAGCCAGCCAATCCAGAGTACTTCAAGGAATATGCATTAAATGTTTCCATAGCTGAAGAAGATATTTGGGCAGTTACATGGACCGACTTTAATAGTGATGGTTTAACAGATTTAATTTATGTACAAAATGGTAAGTTTTATTTGAGAATAAACAATGGAAATGCATTTAATGGTAATGACATAGGTCTTAATCCCGCTGTTGAGATTCAAGGTATCAAAAAGAGTGACATAAATTCAAATGCAAGATTGATACATGATATCAATTATGATGACGATGACTATCGTGATTGGATTTTAAGTTTAAACTCTTCAGGTGGATCCATTCTAAAAGTTCTTAGACAAACAGGGGACTTAAATTGTTATTCAACAGGTCAAAACTGTTTTGAAACATTAGACCTTCCTTTTCCAATTTCCCAAAGCATTTATTTTAAAAAGAAAGTGTATACACCCGATTTAAATAATGATGGATTTGAGGATATTGTTGGGAATGCAGATTATTGGACAATACAAGAATTTGGTATATTGATGAGAGAGCCGAGCACCGGTCAAGCAAATTACCTCTCAAGTGTTACAAATGGCTTCGGACTAGAAACAAATTTTCTATACGGTAAAGCAGAGCTTACACAAAGCAACTCAGATCTCTATTCAAAAGCCAGCGGTGCTACTATTGAGAATACAAAGTTGATTGCTGGTCCTATCAATATCGTGAGCTCTATCAGTATCAATAAGTCTGAAAATTGGAATGAAGTTATTCAATATTCTTATGAAGACTTAATTACGCAAACGACGGGGTATGGTTTGTTGGGCTTTAAAAAGATTACTGCTATTAGTAGTAATCGCTCTAAGTCTGTGACTTCCTTTAATCATGACTATATAAATAAGCAACAAGGCTTTGTTGAACAAATAGACAACTACATAAACGATCAGAATGTCTGGAAGCTAACATCTCAAACTAGCAATGACTTTTTATCTGATAGAAGTAATTTTTCATGGAATATTTATCTTCGCACATCAGTAGAAAAAGAGTGGGAGTTAGATGGCTCCCTGATCAAAAGAATGACATCAGTTTTTTCTTCTGATACGACTGGCAAGAAAGAATTGTACGGTCATCAAGATGCTGATTATTACTCTTTTAATAATTTCAGCAATAGTTACTCGGGCAATATAACAAGTTCAACTATAACGGTATCAAATGCGGATGGATCTGACAGTTATACAACCTCAACAACTTCAAATTACGATGACGAAGATTTTCCAAACTGGAATCTAGGACGAATTACATCGTCAACAGTAACCCATTCAGGTACTGATAGAGCAACAACTACAAAGAACTCTGCCTGGGAATATTACACAGACGGTCGTTTGTGGAAAGAAATTATTGAGCCTGATGATCCTGCCTTAGCGCTTACCACTTCCTATACTTATAATACGCTTGGCTTGAAGGAAACAGTTACTACATCCGGTGCAGGCGCATTACCAAGAGGCGTCACAACACATTATGACTCTTTAGGCCGTTACCCAATATCCGTAACAAGCGATTCTGGTACCGTATCCACGAGTTATCATCCTTTATTCGGGAAAAAAGTATCCACTAAGGATTTAAATGGTTTAACTCAGTACTGGACTTACGATGGCATAGGACGAATTAAGAGCACATTTCATCCAGATGGCACTTATTTAACGACAGAATTTAAATTTGCAAATTCGAGTTCACCTAAATCTAAGTATCGTTTGAATGAAGCTTCTTTCAAAGAGTTATCTGCAACTTATTATATAGAGTCGATAGATAATAATGGTGTTTGGTCTCAAACATACTTTGATAAGCTGGGTAAGCCCTTTGAAAGACGATCGTTAGATGCTTTTAATAGTGACTCTGGTGATGTCGTGGTTGCTTCGAGAACTGAGTACGATCGATATGGAAGTGAATATAGAGTATCTGAACCTTTCAAAGTGGATGATACTACTGCCACGATCTACTGGACTACAACCACTTCTCGTGATCCTTTAAATAGACCACTCACGGTGACTACTCAAACGGGTGACGAAGTAAGTTTCACTTATGAAGGCTTAGCAAAAACGATCATTAATGAAAAAGGTTATATAAAGAAAGAAATTACATCGATTGATGGCAAGCTAAAAGAAGTATTTGATGTGATACAGTTTGATGCAGAGGGTAATGCTGTTGATAACCCCGATGATAATTCAAATAAAGTGTCATATACCTATGATGGATCGGGAAATATGACAGCCATGAAGGATGTCACTGCTAACCTTACAACGATTATCAACTATGATAATCGTGGCCGTAAAACCAGCATGAATGATCCTAATAAAGGTCTTTGGTTATATGATTACAATATTTTTGGTGAACTTGTTCTTCAAACCGATGCTGAGAACATTAAAATTTGCCAAGTTTATGACACCCTTGGTCGAATGATAAAGCGAATTGATAATTATCAAGGCGATGCAACGACAGCACGAAATGATTGTTCAGGGGATGAAACAAATACGAATGTTTCTGAATGGATTTATGATCTAGCTGCAAATGGCCAAGGGCAGCTTTATCAAGTAACTGGACCCAATGGTTATAGTGAAACATATGAATACGATGAACTAAGTCGACCTTTAGCTGTCACGAAAGTCATTGCTGGTTCATCCTATCGAACCGCTACAACTTATGATGAGCAAAGCCGTCCTTCCTCTCAAACTTATCCTAGTGGTTTGAAAGCTTTCAATCACTATAACGATAAAGGTGTCTTAACTGAAATTAGAAAGGCCGACAATGACAACTATTACTGGCGATTGGATTCTACCGATCACAGAGGTAATCCTACTCGTGTTTCCTTAGCCTCTGGTGCCATGGAAACACAAAAAACCTATACGCCCGATCGTGGCTTTGTAGAAAGTATCGTCACAAGTACCCCTACTAATGTTGGCGATCTTCAATTCGATTATGTTCAATATGATGAACTTGCGAACGTTAGTTTCCGAAGAAATGATGTTGTTAACTCTCAAGAAACTGCTTCATATGACAACCTGAACCGTCTTATCAAAGTTGAGCGTGTGGTTAAAGGCGTCGTCAAAACTCCTGAGTTGATGGAATATCACTATAACGGCAACATCAAAAAGAAATGGGATGTCACAGGTGAATATGCGTACGATGGTTCTTGTAATGCTGGCCCCCATGCTGTTTCCTCGGCAAATGGAAATTCCTACTGTTACGATTTAAATGGCAGCATGGTGAGTGGCGCAGGACGAACTATTCAATGGAGTGCTTTCGGTAAGCCGACGTCATTATCCAAAGGCACGACAAGCGTTCAATTTGACTATGCTCCAGATAGAGGCCGTATTCGTCGAATTGATATTAAAAATAATCTGACGACAACCACAACGTATGTGGGCAGTTACGAAAAAGTAGAAAAGCCAAGTGGTGTGGTTGATGAACGCCATTACATTGGCGGCTTCGTCGTTATAAATAAAGTGACAAATGGCACCCAAGTCGATACGAAAGAAAACTACCTTTTTAAAGATAACTTAGGGTCTGTTGTTTCAACTGTCGATTTATCTGCACTATTAGCTTCACCTAGTACTTATAAAGGCCAAGCAACAGCCTTTAACCCTTGGGGTTTAAGAAGAAATAGTGACTGGGGTGATATGTCATTAGCTAGTCTCTATGACTTCAAATCTGATGTGACGGATAGAGGTTTTACCGGGCATGAACAAATAGACGAGCTAGGCCTCATTCACATGAATGGCCGTGTCTACGACCCTATATTAGGTCGTTTTATTTCAGCCGATCCTATTATTCAGAGTCCGACAGATCTTCAATCGCTTAACCGCTATAGCTATGTTAGGAATAACCCACTCAGTTTGACGGACCCTTCAGGTTTCAGTTGGTGGAGTAAACAGTGGAAGAAATGGGGTAAAGATTTTACACTTAATGCCATAACGATGGGCGGTTATTCTACGCTTAAAGCTGCTTCAAGAGAGTTTGGCCGCTTTGCTAAAAAGAATAAATACATAGCTGAAATAACCCAAATTGCAGGTTGTGTAACCGTTGTAGGCTGTATGGCGACAACCGCATTTGTGACCTACTCATTGACTGGAGATGTATTGGCCACAGTAACCGCAACTGCTTTGGCAGGTTGGCAAGCTGCTGCGTCTGGTGCTATAGGCTTAGAGTTTGGCTCACCTGAATTGTTAACACTTGCAGGCGCTGGGGCTGTTGTTTCGCATGCTACTGTTGGTGGGGTGTTTAGTACAATGGGAGGGGGAGAATTCAAAAATGGATTTATTGCCGGTGGTTTTGGTAAGGCTTTGACTCTGGGGCTTAATAACTCAGGTTCTTTATATAATTTAAATAGTAAAGGCGGTTATGTTAATACTGGGATTGGAAATATTGCGGCTAGAACTTCAATAGCAGCATTTGGTGGAGGAACAGCTTCTAAATTATCAGGTGGGAATTTTGCAAATGGGGCAAGAACGGCGGCAATGCAGCATCTTTTTAATGCAGAAAGAGTAGATGACCCCGCTAACAATCAGTGGAAAGTTATCAAGAGAGAATTCGCTGATTGGTGGGGTGGCAATGATACTGCTGATTTGAGAATGGGGCTTGGTGTAGCTGCCGATGTAGCAAGTATTCCTTATAAGGGAGTGGCGGCAGCTCTGGATGTGAAAACAGCGGCATCTGTAACAGTTGACTTGGCCAATGGAAATTATGGGCAGGCCGCTGTTGATACAGCTTCGATTGTTGCAGGTAAATATACTTTCAAGCTTCTTACAGATATGACAAAGAGTACCGATATGCTTAAGAGTACAGTTGGTTTGGGAATAGAGAAAAGCTCAAATTATATTTTGCAGCAGGATTGTATGAATTGTGAAAACAGATAAGATTTATTTGTGGGTAGGCGCAGTTGTAGTTTTTTTTATAGGGCGACTGTTCGTATCGGAGCTATATAGCCAAGGAACTTTGATTGGAGGAATTATTTATAGTTTAGTTATGGCTGGATTTATAATTCCATACATTTTGGGAGAGAATATACAGATACCGTCTTACTCTCATATGTTGGTTAAAGGTGAAGATGATATATACAGACTTGTATACTTCTTAATTGGATGTTGTATTTGTGTAGCTGCACTTCTTGCCCCCTAACTAATCAAGACCCTTAATCGGGGCTTTTTCGTTTTTAGTGGCTGCTATTTTTCTAGCCACTTCCTCGCTTGTTCATCATTGCTGATTGATGACTCAAAAATACTGATCGCTTCGAAATTAAAGAGGTCAAAGCCCTTAAGAAATTAAAAGCCCTTAAGAAAAATATAGATTGATCTAGTTTATATTTAGAGTTACTTT
>TARA_R110001599_G_scaffold78687_1_pt1 | contig 14110 bp, 16 predicted proteins | sample TARA_R110001599 | Tara Oceans TARA_R110001599 (sample SAMEA4398360) | marine metagenome | biome: Polar Biome; feature: [MES] marine water layer (ENVO:01000295) within the mesopelagic zone...; material: water (ENVO:00002006), including particulate matter (ENVO:01000060) such as...... | reverse complement strand
AATCAAGATCAACGCTTACAAGTTTTACAGCAAGTTTTAGCTGTTCAAGAAAAATTAATACAAGGCGGAGGATTGGGATTAGTAACACCACAAAATATTTTTAACACTTTAGAAAAGTATTTAGAAAACGCAGGATACAAAGATGCGACACAGTTTTTCAACAATCCTAGCACACAACCACCTCAACCACCTAAGCAACAACAACCTGACCCAGCTTTAGAAATTGCTAAACAAGATATACAAATGCGACAACAAAAAGGTATGGCAGATTTGCAATTAAAACAACAAAAACAAGAACAAGATAATATTATTAAAATGCAACGATTAAATTTAGATGAACAAAAATTAGCAACGCAAGTAGTCAAAGATCAAAATGTTTCTGAATTAGAAAAAGAAAAATTAGCTTCTAAAATTTTACAACAAGGAATGAATTAATGGCGTTTACCCCTTTTATGCAAAGTACAAAAGCACAAAATATTATAGATCAATATTTGAACACAACAACGCCTCAACCTGATATTAATTCTGCAGGAAATTTTCGCAACCCATTTTTTGATTTACGAACTGAACAAGGATTGTCTGATGACGCATTGTATCCAAATCCTCAAATGGATTTTTCCGTTCAAGAAGATGAAATTGTAGATCCTTGTCAAGAAGGATTTATGTTAGTTGATGGTGTATGTCAGCCAATAGAAACTTTTGGTCAATCTTTATATCAAGAAGATAATGATAATAAAGATTCTGAGCCTAGAGAATATTATTCAATAGAAGATATGAAAGAAATGGGAGATTATGATTTTTTAAATTATCTCACAGGTGCAGGTGCTTATATGAAAGGAAAAGATGGAATGTATACTTTAAATAATCCTATGATGAGTACACTTGGTATAGGTTTGAATCTTTTCGGTTTAAATAGTTCCGATATTAGAAATAAATTTATGAAAAAAAAATTAGCTGAACTTGGTTATAATTTTACTAATAATAAACAAGGAGAGCCAGTTTATAATTTAACAACTCCAATGGGAATTATTAATAATGCACAATCGGCCAATTCACTTTTGACAGGCAATCAACAATTTACTGATCCTGAAATATCATATCAAGTTCAAGCTAAAATGGATAATGTTAGAGAATCAGAAAACAATCCTAATTATACTTATACAAAACCACAAATGACAGAGCAACAAGTTATTGATGACGCAATAAAATCTGGAGCAACAAGTGTAAATCCTTTTGAACGATTTGGAATTAATCAATCAACACCAACACAATCTCAAAACAATACACCAAAAAATGTAGGGAATCCATTTGGATATAATAATAATTCTAAACCACCTTTTTTAAGCTAATGGAATTAGAAAAAGAAAAACAAAGAGGATATAGAGCAAAAGCAATATTAGAAGATGAAATATTTGCTGAAGCAATACAAAAAGTTTCTGCTGAATTAGACCTTGAATGGATTAATTCACCAGTAAGAGATACTGAAGGACGGGAAAAAATTTACATGATGAAAAAAATGTTAAATGTTCTTTTGGTACAATTACAATCTGTTATGGAAACAGGTAAACTAGCAACTAAACAGATTAACAAATAAGGAGTTAATAATGGTAGACCAACCTCAAAGCGAGGAGTCTGGCGTTTCAAAACCAACCTATACAACGGATGAAACCGCCAAGGCGTTCACGACACTTTTAAATAAAGAAACTGCAAGTAATGAACAACTTGAACCAGAAGCAAAAGAGAATAACGATATTGAGCCTCAAGAAGAGGTGACCGATGAATTATTTGAAAGTGTAGATGGCGACAACATAGAAGATAACACAGAAGCCACTTCAAAAGCCCAAGAGGAACTTTATAAAGTTAAGATCGGAGATCAGGAACTTGAAGTTACCCTTGATGAGGCCTTGAAAGGTTACCAGCGTGAGTCTGACTATACAAAAAAAACTCAAGATTTAGGCAATCAGCGTAGAGATATAGAAACTCAACAAGATAGTTTAAAAAAAGAGTTAGAAGCAGTTAAAAATTCTCGTTCTCAATATGAGCAACAGCTTACAGAATTAACAAAACATTTAAATCAAGATAGTAATATTGATTGGGAAACTTTATATAGAGAAAACCCAGCTGATTATATTAAATTGAAAGCAGACGAAGATAAGAGAAAAGAGGCTTTACAACTTACTCAACTAGAACAGCAACGCATTAATGAAGAAAAACGCAAAGAACAAGAAAAAGTTTATAATAACTATCTTGTTAAAGAGCGTCAAATCTTAGCAGAAAAAATGCCTGTTTATGCTGATAAAGAAAAGGGACCTCAATTATTGGAAAAATTAACAAGTTTTGCGTTAGAACAAGGTTATACTCAAAAAGAAATTTCTATGATGGTAGATCATAGAGCGGTTTTGCTATTAGCAGACGCATATAGATATAATCAAATTAAAAAAAGTAAACTAGCAAATAAAAAAGTTAAAATAACTCCAAGAACTGTTACTTCCAATGCGTCTAATGTTCGTGAAGATTCTGAAGAAAAGCAAAATGTTGAAAAGAGAATGTCAAGACTTAAACAATCTGGACATCTCAAAGACGCACAATCGGTGCTAAAGGAGATGTACTTTAAAGAATAAAGGAGAATAATATGGCTGTACCTGGAAATACCGTACAAACATATACCAGAGTTGGAATTAAAGAGGATCTTTCTGATGTTATATATAATATTTCACCGATTGAAGTTCCTTTCATGTCCAATGCTGGAAAGGGAAATGCCACTCAAAGTAATCACGAATGGCAAACAGATGGACTAGCAAATGCTGGTGCAAATAAACAAATAGAGGGTGATGATGCCGCAAATTTGGCAACCGTTGCTACAACCAGACTTGGTGATTTTACACAGATAAGCACAAAAGTAATTGGCGTATCTGGAACTGACCAAGCTGTTACCAATGCGGGACGGGGTGATGAACTCGCTTACCAAATGGCAAAAGCAGGCAAGGAATTGAAGCGTGATATGGAACATACCATGATCGGTTTAGAAACTCGCAAAACTGCCGGAGCAGCCGGAACTGCCAGGGAATTAGGTTCAGTAGGAACTTGGTACGGTGGCAATATAAGTGGAACTGCAACTGCGGCTAATAATTATTCAGCTGCCGCTAATACCACTTGGGCAAATGCAGCCGGAGCCTCTGGTGCTTTAACAGGAGATGGCTTAACTAATAGAAATGCAAATGGAACAACAAGGGCTTTTACTGAAGATTTATTAAAAGCTGGATTAAAAAAATCCTTTGAACTTGGTGGAAATCCTGATGTAGTTTTAATGACTGCTTCGCATAAACAAACTGCAAGTGGCTTTAATGGTATTGCTACCAACACAAATGATATTGCTTCTAAAAGAGTAATAGGCGCTGTGGATGTATATATTAGTGATTTTGGCGAAGTGTCATTTGTTGCTGATAGATTCCAACAAGCTAACAGAGTAGATATTCTTGAAATGGATAAATGGGAACTCGCATACTTGAGACCATTTGAAACTAAGGAATTGGCTAAAACGGGAGACGCAGATAGACGAATGATCTTAACTGAATACACTCTTGTTTCTAGGGCTCCAAATGCCAACTTTGGTATTTTTGCCTTAACTACTTAATTATAAATTATTTTTACATAGAGGGCGTTGTTGTAACGCCCTTTATTTATTGAAGTGAATAAATCACTCGGAACAATGAAAAACAAATGAGAACATTAAACGATTATTTTTTAACAGGAAAAATAACAACAATTTCAACTGCTGGTAGTTCTTTTGTAACAGCACCAGATAGTGGAAAAATTATAAAAATTTATACAAGTATTAAAAATGCAATATCCTCTGCAAATGCTGGATTGTCTTTTGAAATAGGCGGTACTTCTGTTGGTGATGGTGGAATTACTATCACTCACTCAGGATCAGCCGCAGGAGATGTTGACTCAGCAACTCCTTCAAGTGCTAATTATATTACAGAAGGTCAACCAATAGAAATGATTACTGATGGAGCATCTTCAACAGCTTGTGAGTGCGAAGTAACTTTTGTAATTAGAAGAATAGGTTAATATTATGGCTAATGCAGGAATATATTATGGAAGACCATCAACAGTTCATAAAATTGATTTTACTGGTTCGTCTGTAACTCAATCAACTGCTTTTGGATCAGATACAAGTTATGTAATGTTATGTGCAAAAACGGCAGGCTGCCATTTTCACTTAGCATCTTCTCCAACTGCAACCACAAGCTTATCATTTTTACCTAAAGATGAAGTTATTTTTATTAAAGTAAGTGGTGGCGATAAAATTGCCGCAATTAGAGAAGACTCTACAAGTGGAAGTTTATACGCAACTGAAATGATCTAATTTTAATATGACAAAAAAACTTTGGATAGATGACGCTAATAGTACATCTACAATTAAAACTAAAATGCACATTGACGAAAGCGATAATAAATATCACTTCGAAGATGTGCAAGATATTGAACCTATAATAGAAGAAAATAAAAAAGAAACTAATTTAGGTAATGACGCTTTAAAATTTAAAGGCGAATTAGGAAAACACGCAGGAATGACAAAGGTCGCTTCTATTCCTCTTATTGTTGTTCAGCAATTAGCACAAAAAGGAATTATGACTAATGCTGGTGCCATTAAAGATAAAATTCGTTTTAAAAAATGGTTAAACAACCCAGATAATAGCGTTTTTAAATTATATAATGGAAAAATTTAATGGCTTTAGATACTTACGCAAACTTAAAAACAGAGATAGCAAATTATCTTAATAGAACTGATTTAACAGAATATTTAGATACATTTATTGATCTCGCAGAAGCAAGACACTCAAGAGATTTGCGTTTGCGTGAAATGGAAACAGTTGATACTACAATTAATACTGTTTCTGGAACTCAAAGTTATGATTTGCCAACAGGTTATTTGGAAATGCGTTATGTTTTATATCAATCTAGTCCTTATAAGTTTTTATATTTTATGGCACCACCAGATTTCTTTAGAGTATATAATGATGGAGAAGCTTCTGGGTCCCCCACTTATTACACAATAGTTGGTGATAAAATATATTTGGGTCCAAAACCTGACGCTGCAAAAGTTTTAGAATTAGGTTTTTTTAAAAGACCAACCGCTTTATCAGTTACAAATACAACAAATGAAATTTTAACTAATTTTCCGGATTTGTATCTTTATGCTTCCCTGGCTGAATCGGCACCTTTTTTAGTTCAAGATGAACGCTTGGCAATCTGGGCTCAACTTTACAAAGAAGCAGTTAAAACAGCTAATGAATCCGCACAAAGAGGGAGAGAATCTTCGGCACCATTACAAATGTCAACAAATAGAGTTGTTTAATGCCACAAATAGAATTTGGGCAATTACAAACTGATTTGCCAACATATCAAAATAGTGGTGCAATTAAAGTTGATGGCGTAATACCTTTAGCTAAAGGTTATAAATCTTTTCCTAGATTTGTTCCTTTAAGTGGCACAGGTTTAACATCTAGTCCAGTTGGACTATTTACAAGTTTTTCTGCTGAAGGATCGACAAACTATGCAGGAGATGGAACAAAACTTTATCAAATGGATAGTAGTTTAGTTTTTCAAGATAAATCTAAAGCTGGTGGCTATACTAATAGCGTAACTGCTGGTAGTAGAGATTTTTGGGCTTTTACACAATTTGGATCAAATATTATTGCAACAAATGGCGCTGATAATATACAAAAATTTGAAGAAGGCGTTGATAGTGCTTTTTCAGATTTAGTTTCATTAAAAGCAAAATTTTTAGCTGTAATTCGTGATTTTGTTGTAAGTGGATTTGTAACAGAAAATGAAACAGCAAAAAGTTTTGACTCAAATACAATTAATTCAAATGCTATAACAATTACAAGTCATGGTTATTTAACAGGTGATAAAGTTATTTATGATAGAAATGGCAATACTGCTTTAACAAATTTAACTGATGGATCTACTTATTTTGTTATTAAAGTTAATGCTAACTCATTAAAATTAGCTACAACAAGTGCTAATGCTGTTGCTGGAACACCAATTACTTTATCTGCAACTGGTGGCTCACAAACGCATAAATTAGAAAAATTTGTAGTTTACAATCAAAGGGTAAAGTGGAGCGGATTAAATAATTCGAGCCAATGGACGCCTAGTCAATCTACACAATCAGGCCTACAAGATTTGGTGGGAACGCATGGAAATATTCAATCCGTTGTAGGCGGTGAAAGTTATGGCGTAATTTTCATGGAAAGAGCAATCTTTCGTATGGATTATGTTGGAACTCCATTAATTTTTCAGTTCAGTAAAATAGCTGATAACATAGGAGCGTTTGCTCCAAAATCAGTTGTAAGTTTTGGAAATGATATTTTCTTTTTAGCACAAGATGGATTTTATAAATTAACTGGTGGACAACAATTAACGCCAATAGGAAATGGAAAAATTGATGATTTCTTTTTACAAGATATAACATCTAATTTTGAAGGAATATGCTCTGCTGTTGATCCAAATAATTCAATGGTTGTTTGGAGTTATCGTGGTAGTGGCGATCCTAGTTCAGAATTTATAAATAATAAATTAATTTGTTATAACTTTAATGTTGATAAATGGTCAACTGCTAGTGAACAAGAATTATTATTTATGAATAGTGCTTCACAAGAAGCATTTACAACTCTTGAAAGTTTAGATGTTTTAGGAACTTTAGACGGATTGCCTTATAGTTTGGATTCATATTTTTATGATGAAGGAATTACAGGTTTAGGAGCGTTTGACTCAGCAAAGAAATTTGGTAAGTTTTTAGGCGCTAGTATGGACGCAGAAGTTGACACAACTGAATTTGAAGGAGCAAAAGAATTAAGATCAACAATTATTAATGCAAGACCTATTGTTAATGCAAATGGTAGTGATAACTCAACAATAACTGTTACGCCTATTGCTCGATCTTCACAAGCTGACGCTGTAACAACGGGAACTGCTGTAACAACGCAATCAAGTGGTGATTGTCCTTTAAGATCAACAAGTAGATACCATAGGATGAAAGTTAAAGTTACAGGAAATTTTTTAACAATGTCAGGTGTTGATGTAGAGTCAAGACCAGAGGGCAAAAGATAATGGCAACAAATCAATTTATTAATGTTCCTGTTTCTATGCCAGATCATGCACAGCATTTACGATTAATTTCAAATGCTGTAAATAACACTTTAGACGGAAAAATTAATTCAACAGGAGATGTTACATTAACAGCTAGTGCTACATCAACTACATTAACTGATAAAAGAATTGGACTAAATTCTGTAATAGTTTTAGTTCCTACAAACGCTAACTCAAACTCTGCAAAAGCAAATTTATATGTTTCTGCAAAAGATAATGGGTCAGCAACACTAACTCATTCTTCTTCTAGCAACACAGATCAAACATTTGATTATGTTGTTATTGGATGATTATACAAGTACCTGAAAAAGATTTACATATTATTTGGAACGAAGTTGAGCCATTAATAAAAAAAGCTTTGGATGATTGTTATACAACTGATGATATTTTACAAGGATTGGCAAACAATTCTTTTCAATTATTTATTAGTTGGAATAATAAAGTTGAGAGTGCTGTTGTAACAGAAGTTGCACAATACCCTCAAAAAAAAATATTAAGATACTTTTTAGCAGGAGGTAATAATCTTAATAATTGGCTAGAGTCAATACAAGAAACAATAGAAAAATTTGCAAAACATAACAACTGTAACTCAATAGAAGTTGCAGGACGAAAAGGTTGGGCGAAGAAATTAAAAGGATATGAACAAAAAATTTATTTATTTAGCAAGGAATTATAATGTCAAAAGGTAGTAATCCAACAAATGTAACAACAACAACAAGTGCAGAGCCATCTGAATTTGTAAAACCTTATGTAACAGAAGCGTTTGGTCAAGCACAAGATTTATTTCAATCAAATGTTCCTAATTATTACCCTCAACAAACATATACTGATTTTGCTCCTCAAACAGAAACAGCATTACAATTAGCACAAGCTAGAGCATTAAATAACCCTTTATTATCTAGTTCGCAAAATGAAATTAATTCTATTTTACAAGGAGATTATTTATCACCTACAACTAATCCATACTCTCAAGCTTTATATAATCAAATGGCTGGAGATGTTACAGCAGGAGTACAAAGTCAATTCTCGAAAGCTGGACGGTTAGGTAGTGACGCAAATCAAAGAGTATTAACACAAGAATTAGGTAATCTTGCAAATCAAGTTTATGGCGATCAATACAATACTGAACGAGCAAACATGATGAACGCAACAGCTATGGCTCCTCAATTAGCACAAGCAGATTATCAAGACATAGAAGCGTTAGGTGGCGTAGGTCAAACTCGAGAGGCTATGGAAATGGCCAAAATTCAGGATGCTATGGCCCGTTTTGATTTCGAACAACAAAAACCATATTATAAATTAAGAGAATATTTAGGATCAATTGGTGCAAATGTTCCAACAACAACTTCACAAACACAACCTATATTTAGAAATACGGGTGCAGGAATTTTAAGTGGTGCATTATCAGGAGCAAAATTAGGTGGAATGATTCCAGGAATGAATCCAATGTATGGTGCTATTGGTGGCGGATTATTAGGAGGGCAAGGTTAATGGCAAGTCCTTATGATATTTACAACACAATGGTTAAAGGTGGATTTAGAGGTGGAGCAACAAATAATCCTGGCTCTACAAATGCTATTAACACAAATCAAATGAATAGATTTAGTGCTTTAGGAAATAAAAAATTACCTTTCTTACCTAATAACACAGCTAATACTATTGCAACTTCTCAAATGTCAAATAGACAACCAGGAATACGAACTGCAAATGAAAGACCGATAACTGGTGGATCAAATATAACAGGTGGAAACGCTGTACCACCAAATGCTAATAATAATTTAATGAATATGATTATGAGTCCAACAGGATCAGGTGCAATAAAAGGCTTATTAAAAGCTAGTGCCTATTCTCCAACTCCAATTAATAATGCTGAAGCATTAAGTATGATGTTTCAAGGCATTGATACAGAAAAAGAAAATGCCAGAAAAGCAAAACTAGAACAAGATAATTTTGATTTAACTAAATTATTAACAGACAGTCAAATTTATAAAAACTATAATCCAGTTGTTCAAAAAAGTAATATTGCTAAAATGATGAAAGAAAGATATCCAAATTTAAGTCCTGGAATGTCAGAATATGACAAAAAATTTGGTGAAATGTTAAATAAATCACAACAAATCATTAACATGAACGCTAACGCTCAAAATGCCGGAGCCCAAAAAATAGCAGAATTACACGCTATAGAAGTTAATGATACAAATAAAGAAGTAATGAAAAATTTTGAATTAACATCAAGATTAAATACAATGGAAAATTTAGTTGATGATCCTAATTTTACTACGGGCCCAATTACAGAAGCAACTTTGCCGTTAAGAAGATTTTTAGCAGAGCAAGGTTTATTGCCTACTGACATGAAAGCTGATGTTACAAAGCAAGAGTTATTTCAAGCGTATGCAAATTATTTAGTTCCTCGTATGCGTGTTGCTGGATCAGGATCAACATCAAACTTTGAAGCTGAATTATTTGCTACTGCAACTGCAGGATTAGGAAAAAGTCCTTTTGCAAACAGAGTATTGGTTAAATCTATGAAAGCTGTTCAAGATCATATGAAATATGTAGCACAAGAAAAAGAAAAATATTATTATCGTCTTGATGAAGCAGGAGTTCCTTCATACAACTTAATGGGATTTGGAGAGCATATAAATGCTGAGTTAGAAAAAAATCCTGTATTTAAAAAATATAATTCTGATGACGAATTATATAACGCATGGTCAGATAAAAAATTAAAAAAGAATGATTTATTTTATGACATGGAAGAAGGAGCGTTTAAAATTATTGATGACGCTATGATTACTGAACTTAAAAAATACAAGACGGAGTAATAATGGGTGAATTAATGAACTCTGGACAATCAGAGAAAAACACAGCAAAAGAAAAAAGAACAAGTGGCGATATTTTAAAAGATAGTGCTAGAGCGTTAGCACAAGGCGTTACTTTTGGTAGTGCTGATGAATTAGAAGCTTTTATTAGATCATACATTGATAAAGATAAATCATATTCTGAATTAGCTAAAGAAATAAGAACAGATATAAAAGATTATAGAACAAATAGCCCTTGGGCAGCCTATGGTTTAGAAATTTTAGGATCAATACCAACAGGAATTGCAGGCGCAGGAAGAACATTAGCCGGAACAGCCGTTCGTTCTGGTATTGCAAGTGGCATATATGGTTTTAATACCGGAGAAGGCGAAGATGTTAAAAGTAGTGTTAAAGATAGATTAACAAAAGGAGCCATTTCAGCCCCTATTGGTGCCGCTATTGGACCCTTAATGCAAAAAGTAGCGCCTAAATTAACTGCCGGAACAGCAGAATTATTAAAAAAAGGTGTAAACTTAACACCAGGTCAAGCCGCTATGGGTGGTTATTTTGGACAATTAATTAAAAGACTCGAAGAAGGAGCAACAAGTTTACCATTAGTTGGTGGAATTGTTAAAGGCGCTTTAGATAGATCAACACAAACATTTAATCGTGCCGCTATTAACGACTCTTTAAAATCTCTTAATCTTGTTTTACCTAAAGGATTAACAGGAAGAAAAGCTATTGAATGGGCACAAAAAGAAATTAGCAAATCATATGATGATGTTGTTTCTAAAATGTCATTAAACAACGCTGATGAATTAATTGAACTTGTTGCAAATATATCAACAAATATAAAAGGAAATTTAGACTCTAAATTATATAAAACATTTAACGATAAATTGGCTGAAAAAATTATTAATAGAGTTCAAGACGGAAAATTAACTGGAACAGCTTTACAAAAAGTTCAAACAGATATTAAAGCTTTAATATCACAGTATATTAAAAATGGAGGAACTGCTGAAAGAGAAATGGCAGACGCATTAACAACTATATTAAAAGGAAATGTTGATGACGCAGGAAATAAAATAGTTAATGGATTAGATGATTTATTAATAAAAGATAATGCTTCTGAATTAGTATCTAAATTTGTAAATACAAACAAAGCATACTCTTTATTTGGCGTTATTCAAAATGCTTCTATAAAATCAAAAACAGGAACATTTACTCCATCAAATTTATTATTGGCTGCCAAATCTGCTGACAACACAAAAAACAAATCAATCTTTGCTAGTGGAAATGCTAAATTACAAAAATTAGCTGAAACAGGAGATGAAATAGTTGGATCAAACATACCGGATTCTGGAACTGCTTTTAGAATGGGAACAAATGATCTTTTGGCTGCTATTGGAATTGGTGGTGGTCAAGCAATAGATAGTCCTTTATCTGCTGGCGCTCTTGTAACAGCTGGAGGAATAGGATCTGCATATAATAAAATAGGACAACCAATAGTAAGAAACGCATTATTAGGAATAGGAAATATTATGCAAGACTCTGCCGTTCCTATTGCCGCTAATGTTTCTAATAAAGTTGCACCTCTTTTATCATCAAATGAAGATTATAAAAAATTAATAGACAAAAATATTGAAGAAGGAAAACCTGAATTTCAATCAGCACCAACCATAGGAAATTTTTAAATGACAGTATCAAATTATAGCACAACATCAGCCAATAATACTACAATTAATAATATTAGTATTGCTGAAGGTATGCCACCCTCAAATGTAAATAACGCAATTCGAAATGAATTAAAAGATGTTAGAGAAGTTTGGAATGATAAAGAATGGTTTATTTTAGGCGATGGCGATGGCGCTACTGTTTTTACTCGCACAGGAAATACAACTGTTACTGTACCAACTGATATAACTTCAACCCATCATGTGGGGCGTAGAGTTAAAATAATTGGTACACAAACGGGAACTGTGTACTCGCATATTTCAGCAAGTGCTTATTCGGCACCCAATACAACTTTGACTTTTGCAAGTGGAACAATAAATGCAAGTGACTCAACTGTTGATGTGTATGTAGGTAGTACCTATGTTAATCCATCAATACCAGTTATTGACAATAATAGTTTAGGCTCAAGCACCGTTCTTCCTGCAAGTCAAAATTCTGTTAAAACTTATGTGGAAAGTGGGACACACACAATTACAAACAAAACTATTAATCTTGCTAACAACACGCTTACAGGAACAACAGCACAATTTAATACCGCATTAAGTAATAATGATTTTACTACACTTGCGGGAGCAGAAACATTAACAAATAAAACTTTAACAAGCCCAGTTTTAAATACAGGATTAAGCGGAACAGCTTTTCTTGATGAAGATAATATGGCTAGTAATAGTGCCACAAAAGCGGCTTCTCAACAAAGTATTAAAGCCTATGTTGATAGCACAATTACAAATCAGGATTTAGATTTTGCGGGTGCTAGTGGAAGTGGAGCGGTTGATTTAGACTCTCAAACATTTACGATTGCCGCTGGAGAAGGAATTGATACTGTTGCTTCTGGACAAACTTTAACTGTATCGGGAGAAGATGCAACTACATCAAATAAGGGCGTAGCGTCATTTTCGAGTGATAATTTCGCTGTAAATTCTGGCGTTGTTACTATTAAAGATAATGGTGTTGCTAATGCCGAACTTGTTAATGACTCAGTAAACTTTGGTGGAATTACCGTTGCCTTGGGTGGCTCTGATACTACACCAGCTTTAAATTTAACAGACGCCGCAAATTATCCAACATCTTCTTTAACTGGAACAATAGCAAACTCACAATTAGCAACTGGAATTGACGCTACAAAAATTGCGGATGGATCGGTAACTTCCTCAGAATTCCAATATATAAATACATTAAGTTCCAACGCCCAAGATCAGTTAACGGCAAAATTAGTTAAGGCTTCAAACTTATCTGATGTTTCCTCTGCTTCAACTTCAAGAACAAATTTAGGGCTGGGAACTATCGCAACACAGGCCTCTAACTCTATAAGTATATCGGGTGGCTCTATAACTGGAATGGGAACGCCAAGCAATAATACTGATGTTGCAAATAAATCCTATGTGGATCAAGCGATAGCAGGTTTAAGAAATAGAACTGTTGCCGAATGTGCCTCAACTGCCAATGTAAATTTATCAAATGGTTTAGAAGCAGGAGATACAATAGATGGCGTAACTTTGGTTGCAGGAGATCGAGTTTTAATTAAGAATAATTCCACCGCAACAGAAAATGGATTATATCTTGCTGTAGCTTCAGGTGCCGGAGCGGCTAGCCGTGATCCAGAACATGATACCATTGCGGAATTGTCGGGAGGCATGATAACTGTTTCCTCTGGTTCTCAAAATGATAATAAAATTTTCCTATGCACCACAGATAGCGATGGAAGTATTGGCTCAACAAATATTGTATATACGCAAGTTACACCGTCAAATACCGGCACAGTAGAAAGCGTAGGTATTACACAAAGTGGATCAGAATTTACTATTGGGAATACTCCAATAACAAGCACAGGAAATATTACATTAAATGTAAACAGAATTTCCGCTACTAAAATTGGAAGTGGAACAAGCGTGTCCGATACAAATTATGGCTACTTATCAAATGTTAGTAGTGATATTCAGACACAACTAAACGCAAAAGCTTCAGCAGGGTTTGCCTTGGCGATGGCTGTTGCATTATAAATTTAACAAAAGGAGAATAACAAGTGGCTCAAGATTTTGAAAGAGTATATAAATCACAAGTTACCAGTTCAGCACATACTTTATTGACTTCAAACTCTGATGACGCTTTAATTGGTATCCGATTAACTAATATAACAACATCCGCATTAACAGTAAGTGTTTGGATAGATGTTGGTGGAGCAGGATCAACTGCTTCGATAGTCTATCTAGCTAAAGATTTAACTATAACCCCAAAAGGATCGGTAGAGTTAATTCAAGGTGGTGCAAAAATTAATATGGCAAATGCTGATCTTTTAAGAGTTGAGAGTAGTGCGACTAACTCTGTGGCCGCATATATTAGCTACATTGACTCAATAAGCACATAGGATAAATAATGGCAGAAGTAACAGAACAAAATGGAACTTTATATATAGG
>TARA_R110001599_G_scaffold106904_6_pt1 | contig 14138 bp, 13 predicted proteins | sample TARA_R110001599 | Tara Oceans TARA_R110001599 (sample SAMEA4398360) | marine metagenome | biome: Polar Biome; feature: [MES] marine water layer (ENVO:01000295) within the mesopelagic zone...; material: water (ENVO:00002006), including particulate matter (ENVO:01000060) such... | reverse complement strand
TTTAGTAACATAATCGCAATTATCAGAAACAAGCCGCCCTAACGGTGAACGCTACCCTCAAATGCGACTCTTGTTAGAAAACAGTAGCTTATCTAATGAGAGCGATTTATAGCAACGGATCTTGCTCTCTGTGGTAAAAGGTGTCGCGGTCCAACTCTTGCTCACAAGTCCGGCGGCACCGACCCGGCCCGAAAACTGACGTTTGACAATTTGGCCAGATAGCGCATACGAGGCCATCCTTCGCATTCCAAATATGAACGGCGTCAGATTTCAAACGCGTTCCAGAGGAAAGTATGGTTTCATGGGATAGGAAAGCTGAATGGGGTCGCTTGCCTTTACAAGTCCTCCGACTTTGGCGACTGCCATGACCCCAGTTTTGCGGATGACGTTCCCATTCGCCTCCTTCATCAAAACAGCAGAAAGTAAACCAGCCTGAAATTCGTTGATCTGTTTGCATGGGTTTCTAAGTCCGGTGACCTCCAATTCAACCGTCTGGCCGATCTTTAAAATCGTTCCTTTCGGTAGCGCCAGTAAATCAATACCCGTCGTCGTGATGTTCTCGCCCAAATCAGCGGCGCCGACTACAAACCCCCTTTTACGAACCTCCGAGAATAGCTCCGAATGGATCAAGTGAACCTGGCGAAGGTTGGGCGCACTGGGGTTAGTTGCCACGCGTGAGCGATGCTTTACGGTTTCACCCAAATGAGCATCGCCTGCGACGCCCATGCCCTCAACAATGCAAATTTCTGACATCAATTTTTTGGAAAATCAATGGGCACCATCCTTTGCCACAGCAATAACTCTTGCGCCCAACATAAAGTATCCAATCAAGTTCACAGTAAATCAAACAGACACTAGCCTCGGCTATTTTGATCCAACGCAGGTTAAACCCAACCATCGGTTCCGCCTCAAAGATCACAGAATGCGTGCCTATCTTGCATGGGAAACGGCAGGTTCTAGCTGCGTGATACAGTATCTAGTCGGGAGGGTCGAGACTTGCCTGCTGAAGTTGGTTGTCACGATGTGCGTTTAACCAGTTCATTTTCGGGGCATTCCGAATCTGATGGAACCATTTTGGCGCTTCAGAGGTTGTGTCGGTAATGAAACTGACCAATGAGGAATACAAATGACACGCAATTTTTTGACAACAACCGCCATGATTACAGCCTTGGTTGCAGGCTCCGTCGCTTATGCCGAAGGCAAGCCTGAAGGCCAAGGTGTAGCTGAGCCACAAGCTAGCTCGTCGCTGCAAACAAATGCCGAAACAACCGCCGAAACCAGCACTTATGGGCCACGCGTTGAGGGTATGCCCGCATACGAAGAAGGTCACTCCAAAATCTCGCGCGTACAGCACGATGCACTTGCAAGTGCAGTTGGACATGAGTTCCGTTCAACCGACGGCGAGGTTATCGGTGTTGTGAGTGGCGTGAAGTTTAACGAAAACGGCGAAAGCGAGCTGCACATCAACACAAGCGACAACGACAAAATCGAAGCTGATACCGTTGTAATCACCTTGTCACCTGAAGGCATCGTGGAAAAAGACGGCAAGCTGGTTTTGGATATGACAGCTGACGAATTCTATACCAGCGCTGTAGATAACGGTACACGCGGTACAGAACGGGTCTTTGTTATCTCGATGTAAGATTTAACGAGTGTATATTCAGCCCAAACGCTGAGGTATACCAGTCCCCGGCTTTATTGGCGGGCAATAAAGGTCGGAACGTTCAGCGTTCCGGCCTTTTTGTACTTTATGGTAAAATCTATTGGCACCCATAATTGGCACCCATAGCGGACCCCCGGGCCTATTCACTGTTTCGATCTTTAAAATGTGCGGGGTCGAATCCGGCTTCAGCAGCGGCATAGCAGCGCAAAGTACAGGGCAGTGTTCACGTCATCCGAGCCGTGTGCGAGGCGTCAAAAAATCTTGAGCCGGGAGCAGCTTGATAATGCTCGCAACCCATGGACATTTTCGAGACACGGGGATTATCTGTGCGGCATGCTGTCCCTGACCGTATCGATCAGGGCGCTTACTCGATAATTGCGATCTCGGGAGGAAAATCATGGATCGTCGTTCTTTCATTCGTAAAGCTGGTGTATTGGGAGCGGGTGCTGCGGCATCGACCCTGGCTGCCCCAGCGGTTGCCCAAGGCAACATCACTTGGCGCATGGTCACAACCTGGCCCAAGAATTTCCCGGGTCTGGGTGTCGGGGCGCAGCGGTTGGCCGACCGCATTACGGCAGCTTCGGGTGGGCGGCTAACCGTTCAGGTCTATTCAGCAGGTGAAATGGTGCCTCCGCTGCAGTCGCTGGATGCCGTTATCGATGGGACCGCCGAAATGAGCCACGGTGCCGCCTATTACTGGCAGAACAAGTCGGCAGCTTTGTCGTTCTTTACCGGCGTACCCTATGGCATGACGACTCCGGAGCTGACAGCTTGGGTTCGCTACTTGGGCGGGCAGGAAATTTGGGACGAGATCTATGACCAGTTCGGCGTTCAGGGCTTCTTGTCGGGCAACACCGGAACTCAAGCCGGCGGCTGGTTCCGGAATGAACTGACCAGTCTTGACGATATCAAGGGCGTAAGATTCCGGACGCCCGGGCTCGGTGGACGGGTTTGGGAAAAGCTTGGCGCGACAGTTACCAACATGGCAGCCGGAGAAATCTTTCAGGCGTTGCAATCAGGCACGTTGGACGCAGCCGAGTTCGTCGGCCCCTATAACGACTTGGCTCTGGGTTTCCATCAGGTTGCCAAGAACTATTACATGCCGTCTTTCGTAGAGCCTGGGCTTGCCACTGAACTTGTGGTCGACAAGAAAAAGTATCAGGATCTACCGGAAGACCTTCAGGCGATTATCCGCGACGTATCTCAGGCGGAATATGATCAGGTGGCGGCGGATTTCGTTGCCAACGATCCACGCGCGCTCAAGACGCTTGTCGAAGAACATGGCGTCATCGTACGCAAGTTCCCCGATGATATCATGGAAGCGGGTGCGAAAGCTTCGGTAGAAGTGGTTGAGGAACTGCGCAACAGTGATGATCCGCTGGTCAAGAAAACGGCGAACAGTTTCGTCGAGGCATTGAATCTGGTGCGCACCCGCACCGAGCAGATTGATGCACCCTTTGTGCAGGCGCGCGAAAAGTATCTGAAATACTAAGCCTGTCAGTAACGTAATGGTGGAAGGCCCGGTATGCTTTACCGGGCCTTCCATTTATCTGCCCTAGCTCGCAATCAATCGGGGTAGCCACGTGACGATTTGCGGGAAAACAAACAGGATCGCGATTGCGATGATCTGCAACACCACAAATGGCAAGATCCCTTTGTAGATAGCGCTGGTCGGTAGATCCGCAGGTGCGACGCCCCGCAGGTAAAACAGCGCAAACCCGAAGGGCGGCGTCAAGAACGAAGTCTGAAGGTTCACCCCGACCATCACACCAAGCCAAATTGGATCGACGTCCAGCGCCAATAAAACAGGGGCGGTGATGGGGATCACGATAAAGATGATCTCGAATGTATCCAGGATGAACCCGAGAAAGAACATGATGACCATGACCACCGCCACGGCGGCCATCGGGCCTCCGGGTAGATTGCTCAGGAACTCATGTACCAGGTTGTCACCCCCCATCATCCGAAACACGATGGAAAAGACCGACGCGCCCAAGAGGATGACAAACACCATACTGGTGATGGTCGCGGTGGCGATCATGGTTTGCTTGAGGATGCTGAAAGATAGCCGCCAACGCAGGGCCGCAAGCACCATCGCGCCGACAGCGCCGACTGAGGCTGCTTCGGTTGGGGTAGCGATACCACCCAGGATCGACCCAAGCACTGCAAGGATCAGCAGCAACGGCGGGATAAGCGCTATGGCGATTTCGCGCCACAGGTCAGCTTTTTCGTCGGCGGGTACAGGTGTTGCGGGGCAGGATGCAGGGTCGGATACAGCCTTGAACAGGACGAACCCGAGATAGAGTGAGACCAGCAGTATACCCGGAAAAAGCGCGCCGGCGAACAGATCGCCCACAGATACGGGGGTTGGTGCAAAGTTGCCTTTTGCCATCTGGACTTGGCTGTTGATACCAGACAGCATGTCGCCCATGAAAATCAGGACCGTCGACGGTGGAATGATTTGACCCAGTGTACCACTCGCACAGATGACTCCGGTTGCCAGTTTGGGATCATACCCTGCCCGCAACATTGCAGGTAAGGAAATAAGCCCCATCGTCACGACCGTAGCGCCCACTACACCGGTGGAAGCAGCAAGCATCGCGCCGACAAGTACCACCGAAATGCCTAGCCCGCCGCGCATGTTGCCGAACAGTTTGCTCATCGTCAGCAACAGTTGCTCGGCAATCTGGCTGCGCTCCAGCATAACTCCCATGAATATGAAAAGGGGGACCGCCACCAGGACTTCGTTGGTCATGAACCCGATATAACGGTTGGGCAAAGAGCCAAAATTGGACGGATCAAATACGCCAAAAGCCATGCCGACGCTTCCAAAAAGCAGCGATACGCCGGCAAGGGTAAAGGCGACCGGAAAGCCTAGCAGCAAGAACCCGATTACCCCGAAAAACATCAATGCGGCAAGAAGTTCGCCAATCATAACCGGATCCATCAGGCGGCTCCCTGCGGGTGATCGGCGGCACTGTGGTCGGGGCTGTACTGAATGGATTGTGGAACGAGATGGGCGTTGTTACTCAGCACCAGCACCGACCGGATCGCCATTGCCAACCCTTGCAGGGCAATCAGCGCGACGAACCCGATGATAAAGGTTTTCAGAATGTACAAGCCGGGCATACCGCCCACATTTGCAGACCCTTCGTGATAGCTCCAGGCGCGGATCACAAAAGGGATAGAGTATTGATAGACAACCCAGCAAAACGGTAACAGAAACAGAAATACGCCGATAAGATCAATCAGAGCCCGACGTGCCATGCTTGCCGGTCGATAAAAGATGTCGACCCGCACGTGATCGTCACGCAGCAGCGCAAATCCGGCCACCGCCGTGAACATCGCGCCGTTCAACCAGATATAAAGGTCCTGCATCCAAACATAGCTGGTAGCGAAAAGATATCGCTGTACGACCACGGTGAAGCAGATAATGACGATAGCCAATGCCAGCCAGGCGAATGTTTTGCCTATGACGAGATTCACAGCGCAAATCAGTTTGGCAATTCCCGCAAGAAAACGCAACCCAGCTCCCTTTCCCATACTGATTGTTGTCTTCAGCACTTCAATCAAAGTGCGCCATGAAAATGTCAAGCCATAGAAACCGCTGCGATCGGCGAGCGACACCAAACTTAGCGCGTCGCACGCTGCGACAGGACATCGCACCTATGGGTTGGACCTATAAAGACGGAAGCCAAAGCGCCAATTGCGGGAATATGATCAACAACAGCACCACAAGGATGGCGCAGCCCATATAGGGGAATGCAGATAGGTATATCTCGCGCATGGTGGTATCCTTGGGGGCCACCCCTTTCATCACGAACAGCAACAATCCAAACGGCGGCGTGGTAAAGCTGATTTCAAGCGCAAGTAATATGACCAGCCCGAACCATACCGGATCGAACCCCAACGTCGTAGCCAGTGGGAAGAAGATCGGCACGGTAAGCAACATCATGGATATCTGCTCCATGAACATACCCAGCAACAGCAAGACGCCGAACATCACCAACAGCATGGCAACCGGTGCGAGGTCAAAAGAAGTAGCCCAACGGATCAACCCGCTGGAGGCACCAGAGAACGCAAGCAGCTGGCTGAATGTCGATGAACCGAACACAATGAGATACGCCATCAGCGTGACACGCAAGGCACCGATTACCGATCGTTTCATCGCCTCCCAGGTCAGACATCTGAAAAGCATTGCCAAGATGATAACCCCTAATGCGCCGAAAGCTGCCGCCTCGGAAGGGGTAATCAATCCGGCTACCATTCCGATCACGATCAACACCATGACCGATAGCATCGGCACCACGTCCCCGAACAGTAACCGCACCTTTTCCCCAAAACCGAGGGTCTCAACTTCGTAAGCTGGCGCAGCGGTCGGATCTATTTTCGTCTGGATATAGATGGTTGCGATATAAAAACATGCCAGGATTAGGCCCGGAATTATCCCGGCGATCAGCAATGCCCCGACATCGATACGGGCAAGTGTCGCCAACAACACCGCAAGAGCTGATGGCGGGATGATGATTGCCAAGCCGCCGGTGCCCAGAATCGGACCGATTGACATATGCTTTTTGTACCCGCGCGCAGTCATTTCCGGCACCATCAGGCTGCCCAGCAAGGCCGTCGACCCCATCGAAGATCCAGACAATGTGGAAAATGCAGTTCCGCCCAGTACCGTCACATAGGAAAGTCGCCCGGGCAACTTGCCCAGCAGACGGTCAATCGCGTTGAACATGCGCTTGCCCAGTCCGGTATAAAAGAAAATCTCACCCATCAGAAGAAACAACGGGATAGGCACCAGCGCATAGTTGGTAAGCCCGCCGAAACCATTGTTCAGCAGAAGGGTTACGCCTTTTGCGCCGCCCATGAAAAACCAGGCCCCGACGATGTTGGCCGCCAGAAAAGCCAGCGCGACAGGCATGCCAAGCGCCATGAGCACCAATATCGACCCCAGCAGCACAGCCAGAGATTCAAACCATTCCATTATTCGTGTATTCCTGCTTCGCCTGAGTGCATGAGATCATCGCCGAACACGAAGCGTGAGAATTCGATCGCCATCAGGCCAAAGCTGACGGGAAAGGCGAGAGTAAGTATCCATTTGGGAAAGTAATAGGCGCGGACATCCAGGTCATTCCGCGCGATGTTTCCCAGGAACAGCTCAGCTCCTTTGTAGGCAAGGATCGCGGATACCAAAACGCAAAGCGCGGCGACCAGTCTGCTGACAAGCCGCCGCATCGAGGGAGGCAACGCCGATGTAACCAATTCGATGTGAACATGCCCTTTTTCCCGGACCAGCCACGGTGCGCCCAACATGGTCATGTACAAGATCGCGTATTCAGACGAGGTGAAAAGCCAAGCAAAGGGCTGCAAGCCCGCGTTGCGCATCACGACAGACAATATGACTGAGATCATCAGCCACACCAGCATGACCCCCGCGATTCCCGCCATCGCATATAAGAACGCCCGATATAATCGACCGACGAGCTGCATACCCTGCCCCTTGTTTGAAAAATCGGCGCGTCGCTTGATACCGACGCGCCAAAAAGTTCTTATTCGACTTTTGATTTGTCGTAGAACAGTTCGATCAGCTTGTCATAGTTGCCGTCGCCTTGCGGGCTTTCAGCCATCAGGCCTTTCATGCGGTCCCATGTCTTTTGCGTGGCCGCTGCCAAATAGTTTTTCGCGGCATCGCCTTCCAGGGTTACAACTTTCATGCCTGCCTCTTCGAGCTTGGCAAAGTCTTCGTCACGTACCTTGCCCAGTTTCGCGGCAGACGACTTTTCATGCTCGATAGCGACGTCCTGCAGTATCTTGCGCGATTCATCGGATAGCGAATTCCATTTCTCGAGGTTCACGATGGTACCCAGATCGGTAGAGAAAAAGCATGGCTCGATCCGATAGTTCAGGAATTCATTCCACTTCAGGTCGATCAAGCCAATTTGCGTCCAGCCTGTCGCGTCGACGACCCCTCTTTCCAGCGCGGAATAAACTTCGGTCGTCGGCAGGTCGATCACCTGTGCGCCGAGATACTCAGTGAAAAACGCATTATACACCGCGTTGCCGCGCAGCTTGAGGCCAGAAACATCCAGGTTGCCGTCTGCATCAAGTTTTGGTTCGTCTCGGGTCCACAGGTTGTAACATACACCGGAATCGAACCACCCGAGGTATTTTACGCCCATCTTCTCTTGGTGGATCTGATCAATCAGTTCGATGCCGCCATTGGCGCGTGCCTCGACTGCGGTAACGTTCGATGTAACCAGCGCATCCTTCTCCGGTAGGGCACCTGCGTAAAAGCTCCCGGGTGTATACACCATATCCACAACACCGGACCTTACAGCGTCAGGTTGCTGGAACATGCCGATCGCCTCAGGCCCCCCGCGCACTTCGATCTTAACCACGCCCTCGCCGGCGGCATTCACCTTGTCGACAAATTCCAGAAAGGATTTGGTATAAACCAGCGACTCTGGGAACGCATGCACTGCTGTCAGCGTATCCTGAGCGAACGCAGTGCTTGTCAAAGCAGTTGTGGCCAGGATGCCACCGATAATTGTATGTCTCATGTTTCTTACTCCCGGTTGTTAAGGGTGTCTTTGCGACTTCCCGTTTCGTTTCCGCCCCGCCCTGAACCGGGCAAAGGCACCTTAAGACGCAGGCAGTGCCCACGGGTGCGCGGCAAAGCGGGCCGCGCGAAAAGCTTGTATTTCGTCGTCGTGCTGGGTTGTGAGATCTATATCGTCCCACCCGTTAACGAGTTTTTTGCGCCAGACGGGATCAAGTTCGAATGAGAATTCCTGACCTGCAATCTGAACCGTGGAGGCGGACAAATCCACAGTTGCATCCGCATCTTCACGACCAATGACCGCGATTAATGCCTCGATATCATCTTCGGGCAGTTGCGCAGGTAGCAGACCGTTATTCACCGCATTGCTCCGAAAGATATCGCCAAAGCTCGGGGCGAAAACAGCCTTGATGCCAAAGTCTACCAGCGCATAAACCGCCGCCTCTCGGCTGGAACCACTGCCAAAGTTGCGCCGCGTAACAACGATATCAATGTTTGTATAACGATTAAGGATATGGTCTGCGTCATCCTGGCGAATGTCATGCAATAAAAAGCCGCCATAGCCATCCGCCCGAGGGGCGGACATGAACCGCGCCGGTATCAACTGATCGGTGTCAATATTGGCTTGGGGCAGTGCCACGGCCCGTCCGTTGATCTGGGTCCAACCGCTCACGCCCGGCCCTCCAACAAGGGGCGCACGTCGGCCAGATGCCCGGACACCGCGGCGGCAGCCACCATTGCAGGGCTCATCAGATGGGTGCGGGCTCCGCGCCCTTGTCGCCCCTTGAAGTTGCGATTGGTGGAAGAAGCGCAACGATCACCGGGCTTGACCCGGTCGCCGTTCATTCCGACACACATTGAACAACCCGATTGCGCCCACTCCAGACCCGCCTGTGTGAACACCTGTGCCAGCCCTTCGGCCTCGGCCTGTTTTTTCACAGCGGCAGACCCGGGCGAAACCAACCCTGGCACCTTGGCCCGGCGACCCTTGAGAACAGAGGCAGCCATTCGCAAATCTTCGATCCGGCCATTGGTACAAGAGCCGATGAAGACCTGGTCTATAGGGATCGCATCCAACGCCATGCCCGGTTCAAGCCCCATATAATCGAGCGACGCACGGGCCTGTTCGGCTTTGGCCCCGGACATTTCGGCAGGGTCCGGGATCCGTCCCGTGATCGGCAGCGCATCCTCCGGCGAGGTTCCCCATGTCACCGTTGGTGCCACATCGTTGGCGTCAATCGTGACCTCTTGATCAAATGCAGCCCCTTCGTCGGTTACAAGAACAGACCAATCTTCCAGGGCACGTTCCCAATCGGCCCCTTTAGGGGCGAAAGTGCGCCCGTTGATATAGTCAAAGGTCAGTTGATCGGGTGCAATCAGTCCCAGCCGCGCGCCCCCCTCGATGCTCAGATTGCACAGGGTTAGCCTGGCTTCCATGCTCATCGCGCCGATCGCCGTGCCCGCATATTCGATCGCATGGCCCCGCGCCCCGTCAGCCCCCAAGGTCGAAATCCAGTGGAGCGCCAGATCCTTGGCGGTTACTGCCGGTCCTAGCGCGCCGTTGATCGTCATGCGCATTGTCCTGGGGCGACGTTGCCAAATAGTCTGGGTTGCAAGTATGTGCGCCACTTCAGTCGCCCCGACGCCAAAAGCCAGAGCACCGAACGCCCCATGTGTCGATGTGTGGCTGTCCCCGCAGTTGATCAGCAGGCCCGGCAGGGTCAGGCCTTGCTCCGGACCGATTACATGAACAATACCCTGCCCGGGGTCGCGCAGATCGAACAGGCGGATGCCGTGGGCGCGGGCGTTATGACCGAGAGTGTCGATCATCCGCCGAATATCGCTGGCAATTTCGCTGCCTCGCGTCGGCGCATAATGGTCGACAACGCCAAATGTCAGGTCCGGTGCCGCCACTGGCATGCCGCGACTTTTCAACTTGGCAAAGGCGTGATGCGACCCTTCATGCACGAGATGCCGGTCCACCCACAACAACGAAGTTCCATCATCGCGGCGCATGACCTCGTGGGACGCCCACAGTTTCGCAAAGAGGGTCTGCGGTCCGTTCATTCGGCGGCCTCTCTCCGAGCAGGCTCTATCACCGGTTCCCAATGCCGCCCGTCGCCCGCCCCAACGCGGCTAAGCGTCATTTCAAGGCGAAACATGTCGGGCCGATAAAGCGCTGAAAGGTATTCCACACCGCGACCGGCCTCGTCCTTGACGACCCTATCCAATGTCAACAAAGGCGCGCCGATACTGATCCCCAAGGCGTCAGCCACATCAGGCGACGCCAGAGTTGCGCCGACTGTCTGATGGGCCGCGTCGACTTTCACCCCGGACCGTTCCAACAACCGGAACAAGGGCGTCGTGGCAAGCTCTGCCTCGGTATAATTCTCGGCTATTTTCTCGGGGACCCACGTCGTCAGGTGCGAAAACGGTTCGCCTTCGACCAAACGCAAGCGTACGGCAGCCTGGACGCGGGCCTGTGGATCCAGCCCCATCGCGGTGGCCACGCCGCCGGGCGCGACCCCATAGCTGAACGACAGCAATCTGGCCGTGGTATTCTGACCCATTTCGACAAGTTGCGGCATCAGGGTGTTGAAATCAGCGGCGAGAGCCGGCTGTACTTTGGGGGCGCAGACTGTGGTGCCCGACCCTGCGCGCCGCGCAATCAGGCCGTCGCTCTCAAGGGCATCCAGCGCACGACGTACTGTGACACGGGATACGTCCAATGTCACGGCAAGCTTTTGTTCGCCCGGTAGAACCGCACCCGGAGCGTGGATGCCTCGCATGATTTCCTCATGCAAGTGCAGATAGACACGACGAGCTTTCCCGCCTTCGGGAAGCCCCTTGCCTTTCAAGGATGCGGTCTGAGCTGCCATGATATCCCTTTCGGTTTCGTTCAACCCTACCGAGGGATTTTTCAAAAGCAAGATATCTATATTGAAAAGATCAAAATATTTGATCTATGCACATTAGATAATCTGTATTACAAAAAATACATATAACGCAGAGAAAGCCCCATGCCCCTCCTTCACGGCTGCATCCTCTGCCAAGACGTCTGGAATGACATCGCAGGAATAAAGGCACATTCATGACCCAGGATATCGACCCTATCACCCTAGCCGTTTTGGCGGGCCGCATGGAGCAGATCGCAGACGAGATGGACGCGACCCTGTTTCGCGCGGCTTTCAACCCTATTATCGCCGAAGCACACGACGCGTCGCACGGGTTGTATCATGCCGTATCCGGGGACACTTTGGTTCAGGGAAAATCGGGGCTGCCCATTTTTGTCGGCGTCATGTCCTTTGCCGTGAAAGCGGTGATCGACAAGGCCGCCGAAAATGGCGATTTGGCAGATGGGGACATCTATATCTTTAATGATGCCCACCTTGGGGGCACCCACCTTAGTGATATGCGGTTGGTGCGGCCCTATTTCCACGATGGCAAACTGTTTTGCTACCTTGCGTCGGTCGGGCACTGGCATGATGTCGGCGGGGCGGTGCCGGGCAACTATAACCCGGCTGCCACCGACGCGTTCCAAGAGGCATTCGTTCTGCCGCCGGTCAGGCTTGCTCGGGCGGGCGTTGTCCAAACCGATATCATTGACATTTTGATGCGCAATACGCGGTTGCCCCAATCTGCTCAGGGCGATCTGAACGGCCAGTTGGGTGCGCTGGATCTGGGGGGCAGGCGATTGGATGAGTTGCTTGGTGAATATGGTGCTGACACAGTGCGCAGCGCGCTCGATGCGTTGCAGGATCGTGCCGAACTGCTGATGCGGGGTGAATTGACGGATTTGCCTGATGGCCGTTGGGAGGCGGAAGACTTTCTTGACAATGACGGCATCACAGATGCCCCTCTTCGTATCAAGGTCGCGCTGGAAATTCAGGGTGACCAGATGACGTTGGACTTTACAGGCACAGCGGATCGTTGCGCAGGGCCGGTGAACATCGCTCTGCCCACTGCCGTCGCCACCGCCTATGTCGCAATCAAGCATATCTTTCCCGGATTGCCGGCAAACGCCGGTGTAATGCGCCCGATCGATGTGAAAATTCCCGACGGGTCACTGTTATCTGCGCCGTTTCCCGCCCCGGTCGGCGGCTATACCGAGACCATCCTGCGTATGGTTGACGTTATTTTTGCGGCGGCGTCACAGGCGGCACCGGACCGAGTGGTCGCCAATGCCTATGGTACGATCAACGCGTTGTCGATTTCGGGCAAACGCGCAAACGGTCAGCCTTGGGTGATGTTCAGCTTTTACGGCGGTGGCCATGGCGGGTCACCCGAAAGTGACGGCTTGAACCACGGTAACGCTCCGATCTCCACGGCCACAATCCCCCCGCTAGAAATCCTGGAAGCCGCCTATCCGGTCATGTTCAAACAATGGGCGCTGCGTCCCGATAGCGCGGGGGCTGGTTTGCACCGTGGCGGTATGGGCGCGATTTACGAGATCGAAGTGCTGGAAGAATCGGCCACGGCATTCCTTTTCGGAGAGCGGGGCCGCTTTGCCCCGAAGGGAGTTGCTGGCGGTGCGGAAGCGGCAATGAACCTGTTTTCCTATGAACAGGACGACGGTTGGCACACTCCGCCGATGGCGTCGAAAATGGTTGGAATAAAGCTGAAGCGCGGCCAGTCAGTGCGGCTCGATACGCCCGGCGGCGGCGGGTACGGGCCCGCGAATGATCGCGCCGCTACTGAGGTTGCCCGCGATGTCGCCGGCAGGCTTTTGACGCCGGACCATGCCACCAAAACCTATGGCGATGCATGGACGGAGGTCCAGCAATGAAAAGCACAAATCGCATGATCGGCGTCGATGTCGGCGGCACATTCACCGATATCTTTGTTCTGGACGAAGCCTCGGGAACGGCGCAGGTCGCAAAGGTCCCTACCACGCGCCCTGATCAGTCAGGTGGATTTTTGGCAGGCATCAATGCCCGTGTCGATGATTTGTCAACTGTCTCGGTGGTCGTGCATGGCACCACCGCCGGTACCAATGCTTTGCTGGAGCGCAAGGGGGCAAAAATCGGTGTCATCACCACGCAGGGTTTGCGCGATGTACTGGAAATGCGCCGTCGCGATCGCCCGCGAACATGGGGGCTTCGCGGAAACTTCACCCCTGTGGTAGACCGCGCCTTGCGTCTGGAAGTACCCGAGCGCACGCTCGCTGATGGCACTATCAGGGTTGCGGTGGACCTTGATGCGGTACGCGCCGCAGCGCAGAGCCTGATAGACCAGGGCTGTCTTGCCTGCGCTGTTCTTTTTGCCAACAGCTATGCCAATGCCGATAATGAACGCCAAGCGGTCGAGGCTGTGCGGGATCTCTGGCCCAATTCACATGTTTCCGCCTCGTCGGAAATTCTGCCGGAAATCCGCGAGTTCGAAAGGTTTTCCACGACCGCGCTCAATGCGTATCTGCAACCCGAAGTTTCGGGGTATCTGGCGCGGTTGGAGTCGGCCCTGCACGACGGAGGATTTGACGGCGAATTCATGATTGTCCAATCCAACGGCGGGGTTATGGACGCAGATACCGCCGCGCGATTGCCCGTGCGAACGGCGCTGTCAGGCCCTGCGGCGGGGGTCATCGCGGCGGGGTATATCGCCCAATCGGCAGGTTTCCCGGATGTCATCACCGGCGATATGGGCGGGACGTCGTTTGATGTAAGCTTGATTGCCAAAGGCCAATCCATGCTATCGCAGCAAACCTCGATTGATTTCGGGATGGTTGTCCGGTCTCCTATGATCGAAATTACCACCATAGGTGCCGGCGGCGGGTCGATCGCGTGGGTCGACAAGGGTGGGCTGCTAAACATCGGGCCCGAAAGCGCGGGGTCCACACCGGGTCCGGTCGCCTATGGTCAAGGCAATACACGCCCGACAGTGACAGATGCCAACGTGGTTTTGGGCCGAATAGAC
>TARA_R110001599_G_scaffold35637_6_pt1 | contig 14157 bp, 14 predicted proteins | sample TARA_R110001599 | Tara Oceans TARA_R110001599 (sample SAMEA4398360) | marine metagenome | biome: Polar Biome; feature: [MES] marine water layer (ENVO:01000295) within the mesopelagic zone...; material: water (ENVO:00002006), including particulate matter (ENVO:01000060) such as...... | reverse complement strand
CCAGGGTTAATTCTGTAGCAAGGTCCTGCATTTTTACGCCCTATTCTTACTCTGCGCGATTTTTAAAGGATTATTTTTCAATAACTATACACACAGCGGTTCGCCATTCACTTGCACTAACACCATAGTCCGTTGCAATCTTAGCGTTACTCAACACCGAGTATGCTGGCCGCTTAGCCGGGCTGGGATAAGCCTCGGTAGTGATCGCATTAACTGTCGGCACTTTTGCTAGCATCCCCATACGATGGGCTTCTGCAAATATCGCCACCGCAAAGCCATGCCAGCTTACCGGCTCATTACCGGCATAGTGATATACACCGTACTTTGCATTATCCTCGCCGTCACCGTCGTGCAACTGTCGCGCGATCGTAATCAAGGCCTTGGCAATATCACCCGCGTAGGTCGGGCAGCCGACTTGGTCGGCAACGACCCCAAGCGTGTCGCGCTCTTTTCCTAAGCGCAGCATCGTCTTAAGAAAGTTATTACCGTATTCGCTAAATACCCAAGCGGTGCGCAGAATAATGTACTTAGTCGCATGGCGCTGAATTGCCAGTTCGCCGTCGAGCTTGGTTTGGCCATAAACACCGTTCGGTGCCGTTGGATCCGTTTCAACATAGGGCGTTTGTTGATTGCCATCGAACACGTAATCGGTGGAGACATGAAGCAATGGGATATCAAACCGGGCGCTGAGCTTAGCCAAGGCGGTTGGCCCATCGACATTCACCCGCTGAGCCAATTCGGGCTCAGACTCAGCTTTATCCACCGCGGTATACGCCGCGGCGTTAATAATGGCCGTCACGCCGCTGTCGGCAATGATCTTTTCCAGTACAACGGTGTCATTGATGTCGGCGTCTTGACGGGTCAATAGCGTGTGCGGAATTGCTTGTGCCCGAAGCTGGTCAGCCAAGCATTGCCCCAACTGCCCATTAGCGCCCGTTACCAGCAGGTGCATTGCTGTCTGCGCACTCACGACTGAAACAGCTCGGCAAAGGTCGGCGCCTTACTGTCTTTGTCTGACAAGGTGGGCTTATCCAGTGGCCAGGTAATCGCCATAGCGGGGTCGTTCCAGATCAAGCTGCCCTCGTCAGTCGGGTCATAGTAGTCGGTACATTTGTATTCAAAGTCCGCGGTATCACTAAGTACTACAAAGCCGTGGGCAAAGCCCGGCGGCACCCAGAACTGGCGTTTGTTTTCTTCAGAGAGAATAACGCCTTCCCACAAGCCAAAACTCGGCGAGTCCGGCCGAATATCCACGGCAACATCATAGACCTCACCACTGACCACCCGCACTAATTTGCCCTGGGGCTTGGTCTTTTGAAAATGTAAGCCGCGCAGTACGCCCTTGGCCGAGCGGGAATGGTTGTCCTGCACAAAGGGCAGGCTGATACCGGCCATATCGCGGTAGCGATCGGCCTGAAAGGTTTCTAAAAAGAAGCCTCGGTGGTCACCAAAGACCTTGGGTTCAATAATGACGCAGTCTTTTAGTTTGGTTTGAATAACGTTCATAGCGGTCTCAATATCACTTACTTATAGCCGCTGGCAACGCGCAGCAGGTATTGGCCATAGCCGGTTTTCTTTAAGGCTTCGCCCTGTTGCAGTAATTGCTCTGTAGTTATCCAGCCCTGACGGTAGGCAATTTCTTCTAAGCAAGCGACCTTCAAGCCTTGGCGATGCTCAACAGTTTGCACAAATTGACCCGCATCGATTAAGGAATCATGGGTTCCGGTGTCCAGCCACGCAAAGCCGCGGCCCAGTACTTCAACGTTTAAATCGCCGCGATTGAGGTAGGCAAGATTTACATCAGTAATTTCCAGCTCACCACGCGGAGAGGGCTTTATATTACGGGCTATCTCAACCACGTCGTTGTCATAGAAATACAGGCCGGTGACCGCGTAGGCTGATTTGGGCTTGGCGGGCTTTTCTTCAATACTAATCGCCTTGCCATCGTCGCCAAATTCAACCACCCCAAAGCGCTCGGGATCGGTGACATGATAGCCAAATACTGTCGCGCCCGTGTCTTTTGCAATGGCACTTTTGAGGTTGTCGGAGAAATGCTGGCCATAGAAAATATTGTCGCCCAACACCAAACTAACATTGTCGTTACCAATGAAATCAGCGCCGATGGTGAAGGCCTGAGCCAAACCATCAGGACTCGGCTGCTCAGCATAGGAGATACTGGCACCAAACTGACTGCCGTCACCCAATAGGCGCTGGAAGCCCGGTAAATCGGTAGGCGTGGATATCACCAAAATATCGCGAATCCCCGACAGCATAAGCACTGACAAGGGGTAGTAAATCATCGGCTTATCGTAGATCGGCAACAACTGCTTAGAGCAACCCATGGTAATCGGGTGCAAGCGTGTGCCAGAGCCACCGGCGAGGATAATGCCTTTGTATTTCTTGGTCATGGTGCGTCCTTTACTGGCCTGATGTCACAAACATCAGGCCCAATATGAATTTAGTTTCGCCGAAGCACTGCACTGGAGACGCTATGCATTCGCTCCGCTCACGTGGATACCTGCCTCCGCAGGTATGACAGTATGGGCACGCCCGTCGAGCCGCCTCCGGCGTTTTTCTTCACCGACCCCGCGCTACTCTCGTCACTCCTGCCCAGATCGGACCCCGCCCCTGCGCAGGCAGGGAATCTAGCTTTTGCGTCTCCCGTCCAGCGTTCAGCTGTTTTCAAGCTCTTAGCCCGCCTCGCCAATCCGATCCAACTTGTAATCTCCAGACAATACCCGCTGCCACCACTGGGGATTATCCAGATACCACTGCACGGTTTTACGGATACCGGATTCAAAGGTTTCTTGGGGTACCCAGCCCAGTTCGCGCTGAATTTTACTGGCATCAATCGCATAGCGAACGTCATGCCCAGGGCGATCTTTAACAAAGGTGATGAGGTCTTTAAAGCCCTTGCCGCTAGCGCGGGAGTTGGCGTTTTCCGGGGCCAGCTCTTCCAGTAATTCACAAATGGTCTCTACCACCTCAATATTGCGCTTTTCATTATGACCGCCAATATTGTAGGTCTCCCCAAGCGCACCCTCATTAACCACCTTAAATAAGGCGCGGGCGTGATCCTCGACGTAGAGCCAGTCGCGAATTTGACTGCCATCACCGTAAACGGGCAAGGGTTTGCCGTGCAGGGCGTTAAGAATAATATGAGGGACGAGCTTTTCAGGGAAATGGTAAGGGCCATAATTATTGGAGCAGTTGGTCACAATAATCGGCAAACCAAAGGTACGACCCCACGCTCTTACTAGGTGGTCAGAACTGGCTTTACTGGCCGAATAAGGCGAGCTAGGTTCATAAGCGGTAGTTTCAGTAAACAAATCGCTCGTACCGTGGAGATCACCATACACCTCATCAGTAGAAATATGGTGGAATCGGAAACCAGCTTTCTTATCCCCAGCCAGACTTTGCCAATACGCGCGGGCGGCCTCCAGCATGGTGTAGGTGCCAACCACATTGGTTTGGATAAACGCGCCTGGGCCATCAATTGAGCGGTCGACATGACTTTCGGCGGCAAGGTGCATCACCAGATCAGGCTGATGCTCGGCAAAGACCGCATTTAAGGCCGCCAAATCACAGATATCCACTTGGGCAAAGGCATAGCGCTCACCTTGAAGCGCGGCAGGAATGGACTCCAGATTACCGGCATAGGTGAGCAAATCGACATTCACAACTGCCGCATCGGTGTCTGCCAGAATATGCCGAACCACCGCACTGCCAATAAAACCGGCACCGCCGGTGACTAAACATTTCATATTAAAACCTAAATAAGATCGGTATTCAGACGAGAGTTTCGTCTACTTCCACGCCATGATCACCAAACTAATGTACCCGTTCGGATTTTCCTACTTTCTTTGTGGGTAAGGTCGCACCGCCAAAATCAGAAAGGTGACGTAACCGATAAAAATGCCTTCTTAAACTAAACCACAATTTAACGGGATGAAAAACTAGCCTATGCCATAACAAAGGCTTATCGGCCGCAATCGTTGGCGACTTCTGCACACTGGTTTCATGCAGTAGCTCATAGGCAACATGAGGCTCGACAGCAAAAACCTGCAAGTTAAACAGGAAAAAATGATCAAACACTTTATCAACTGGCTCATAGATGTCTTGGGCATAGCTGATAAATTTCTCCATGCCAGCTCGATTCAATACATAAGCTTGTGTTCCGAGACCACCGCGCACAGGTCGCACCAAATGATGCTCACCTACCAGCGTTTCTAGCACTGTTCGTTTACGTATTCTGAGCGACATTAGGCGAACCATATCAAGGCCTTTATCCAGCACCGAACGGTAGACGTCGCCAAAAAGATCCTCAATAACAACATCGTCTTCTATCACACAAACATGCTCGTAACCGCTATTGTAAGCCGACTTGATCGCCCGTAAATGAGACAAATAACAACCCAACTCACTGGCGGTTAACCGCCTGCCGTGACGTACCATCGCTAGATTACGAAGAATTCTCTCACCAGATTCCAAGGCCGGCGCCCCTGTGCGGCCATCGACGGCAGGAAAAATCTCCGCATCAATCCCCTGCGCCTTCAAATCGGCAATCAGCTTTTGCGCATTATCTGACTCAGGATTGAGGCTAATCACCCAACATATACATTTTTTAGACATGGAACCCTCTATCACTAGCCTCTCTAAACTACCTAAATCAGAACATCGCCTGACGAATCCACCCTAATACCGCACAAACACCCCCGAATGTATCATGGGGGATCAGCACGCCTTGTATGAACGCATACGGCCGTTTATATTCATCCAGCGGCGGCAAAGCGCTTACTTCACCCAAATTTCGGCGATTATTGTAACAGCTAAACAAGGATAGAACGCAGCAAGCCCGCCAAACTGAGCGCCATGGCGTAACCATCAACACCATCCCCTAATTCGGACCGTAATTTAATGCCAAGCCACAACATCATTATCAGCACGCAAAACTATCCCCCTGCTGCGGGCGGCATCCAAAATTACATGCATGAGCTTGCGAGCGCGCTACACCAGCTAGGCAATAGCGTGCGGGTAATCTGCGATGCACCTACAACGGCGGGCCAAGCTCAATTCGACAACACACTCGCATTTCCAGTGGAACGGCTCGGCGGCCCAAAAGTCCTGCGCCGATATCGCAAGGCGCAGAAACTGCTATCCCACCTTAAAAAGACAGATCACGCTATATTAATATGTGATAGCTGGAAAAGCCTTGAGCTACTTAACACCGCAAAGCTTACACACATAAGCTGCGTGTGCATTGCTCATGGCATGGAGTTCCCTGCGCAAATTCAGCCTAAAAAGCAGCAGCGCATCGCAAGCACACTCGCGCGCGCCCGGGTAATTCTTGCCAATTCTGAATTTACCGCGCAAAGAGTTAAACCCTATGCCCCTGACTTTTCTCTCGTCCACGTACTTCACCCAGGCGTAGGCCAAGCCGTTGAACCCTCAGCGAAAGATTTAGCGACAGCCGAGAACTGGTGTAGCGAACACCACCCCCTATTAATTACAGTAGGCCGACTCGAAGCGCGCAAGGGCCAAGATAAGATTATTGCCGCCATACCAAAGCTACTCAGCGAACACCCCAAGCTTGGCTATCTTGTTGTTGGTAGCGGCCCTATTCAAGACGAGCTAATCGCCAGCGCCGAAACGCTCGGGGTAGGCGCCAATGTGAAATTTTGCGGGCGAGTGAGTGACGGCGAACGTTCTGCACTCTTGAAAAAGGCGGATTTATTTGCGATGCCATGCCGCGCGGTTGGCGACTCAGTTGAAGGTTTTGGCATTGTGTACATCGAAGCGGCGATGCTCGGCTTGCCAAGTTTAGCGGGCAAAGTGGGGGGCGCAGGCGATGCCGTAATCGACGGCCATACTGGAATACTGTGTGACGGGGAGAACGACAACGAGGTTTACCTGAGCATTAGCAAAGCACTAAGTGACAGCGAAGCACTAAAAGTAATGGGGCAACACGCTCAACATCGCGCTGAAACAGAATTGCAATGGCACCAAATCGCCCAAAAACTTTTAAATTATGCCACTGATGGCTCAACGCCCGCTTAAGCTCAATTGCGATATATTACGACGAAAAATGTACGGCGCTATTCCTGTCCGTTATGGAATAAAAAGCCATGCATACCTGGCCCCTTGCCTTGCGCTTTATCGTTGAGTAAATCCGCAATACGCATGTGGATATTGGCCACCTTGCGCTGCGCCTTGTTAAGCTGCATAAAACCCGGCATAACATGGCCAGGGAACAAACCGGCGTTACCAACGCCATCAATCACCACCAAACGTTTTATTTTTACACTGCCGTCTGCGCTTAGTTCGCGCTGCACCACAACATTGTGCAAAATCAAATCACGCGACGGTACGCGAAACTTAAGCCAGTGCTCGCAAAGCTCATTCACAGCACGGCGACAATCTTCATCGTACTCACCTTCCCAAAGATATTGCTTCAGCGACAACGATACCTCACCGCTGCTATCGCGAATCAATTCTGAGCACAATCCTTTACCCATATCGGTATCGACAAATCCATAACAGCGACTGATGTGCGCGAAAATCTTGTCATCATAATGCCGCTGCAAATTCGTCATTACATTATATTCGTCGAGATTATCGTCAAAACTCGACAGCGGCTTCAAGTTCTTTGGAAAGCCCTTGCTGCGCCGCCGCTCTTCAATACTAAAATCTGGACGACGCACTTTAATACACCGCATTGCGTCGGCAGGGTCAACATAACACCAACGGTTCCCCCCAGCGGCAAACGGCTTATGCGGGACTAGGGAAATCATACCTTATCACTGCCATCGGGATTTATATCGCGCGCCCAAACATAGTCATGACTAAAGGGCTGAACCATTGTTGCCTCGACAATATAGCGAGAATACAAAGTCGAGTTTAATTCTTCTTGGAAAAATTTACGCGCCCGCGCAGCCCAATCTTGACGCTTAGCATCGTCGTTATGGAACTCACGAATCTTGGCAATCAAATCTTGCTGATCATCAAAATACACCAAGGTTTCTGGTGGTACATATTCATCAAAGCCGCCACTGCTGTGCGCGAATTGCAGGACCCCGTTACCGCCGAGCTGCGACATGCGATCAGACGTATACCAATGATCACCCTCTTGCCGATTCAAATTGAGCGCCATTTTGGTTTTCGCTAATGCATTATCGTAATCACGCCCCCACACCGGCGCCTCGCCAAAACTACCGTAGGTTTTAAAATTCATTTCATCGTCGACAGCATCTTTGATGGCTTTCACCATTTCTAAGCGCTTGGTGAATTTAGTCGCATTACTACAAAACAATAGGTCAATTGGCAAATCGGTTTTTAACGAGTTATCTAACACTTCAACCGTCGGCTCAACCGGATTCGGAATATAATAAAGGCGCGCCCCTAAACCAGCATAGCGCCGCAAATCTCGCAAACCCGTAGTGACAAATACCGCATCGACCACCCCCGCGAACGCGGCAATTCTCTTGCTATTATTTGGCACAAACAAGGGATCGCAATTACAGTGAATTAATACGCATTCTGGACGACGCTGGCGAACCAGCTTCAAGCTTTCAACGGTAATAATATCGCTATGACCGATAATAATCAGATCAGGATCATTGTGTTCAACAACCTCAAGAAAACGCCTATTTGCCGCTTTTTTGCCTAGATCGCGAATCCCCAATGGCGCCTCAAAAGCAGCCACATCACGATCAGAAAAACTGCGCACATAATGATTATTGCGGATTAATCCGTATTTCATTTTTTCCGCCCAGCTAATCCGGTTGGCACCGTAACTGCGCAGACGATCGTAATCCACGTGAAGCACTTTCATTATTTAACCTCGTCTTGACGCTGGTCTATTAAACGCCGATACACACCAAGGGTGCTGGCCAACTGGCTGCTCAAATAATAACTTTCTGGAAGTTTGATTTCCGCATCAGCATCGATCAAATCGTTGACTCTTGCGGCGAAAGTCACTACATCATCTGCGGGCACCAAACCCTGCGGAAAACCCGCATTAAGTGACTCACTTGCACCGCCGCGATCAAAGGCAACGACTGGCGTACCTGTAGCCAAAGATTCTGGCACTGTACGGCCAAAAGGCTCTTCCTTATTGGACATATGACACGTCACTGACGCGAACGCATAAAATGCCGAAATATCACTGCGGTGACCAACAAAGGTCACTTTGTCAGCCAAACCCAAGGCGTCGCGCTGGGCTATTAACTCTTCAAAATAGTGCTGTTTTCCGGGTTCCGCATCACCGACAACAACACCGTGACAATCCTTTCGCAAACTGACTAAGCGAACCATCATTTGCAAAAAAGCTTCCTGCCCTTTCCATCGACTTAAGCGACCCGGCATCAAAATTACATGTTTATCTCGTAGTTCCGGATAAGCAGTCAGTAAATCTTTTCGCCACTGCGGCGTACAGGCGTCCACATTAAATGCCACTGGATCTAGGCCCCGCGGAATTAAGGTGATTTTTTGTTCCGGCACGCGGTAATTGCTGAGGATATATTTCTTAACACAGTCGGAAATAGCGATCACATGTTCGGCACGCGCCATCACCGCACTGTAAAAATTAATCGAATACATACCGTGAAAAGTACTAACCAGCCGAGGGCGAGTCTTTGGGTTCATTCCTCGCCACGCCAACCACACAATCCAAGCTGGCGCGCGCGACCGAACGTGGACAATGTCGGCTTGTAACTCGGCCAACAGCCGGCGCATTGGCCTCACCTGCAATAGCGACATGAGCGATTTGCGGTGTACAGGCATCTCAATATGCTCGCTACCCTCAGCAACAAGCCCCTCGACCATTCGCCCGCCGGCAGAGATAACAACCGACTGGTGACCACCGCGCACCAACTCCCTGGCCAGCTCAACGGTGCCGCGCTCAACTCCGCCGGAGTTCAATGCGGGCAAAACCTGCACAATTTTTAAGGGCGGACGATTATCAGCCATACTTTCACTCTTCCCAAAATGCTTGGTTTTGACCAAAGCTTAAACTTTACGCTGCGCGTTGCTGGCAAATTGTAATAGCCAATCCGCCGCACGATCTGCCTCCCACAGCGGATAGGCTGCTGGCGGGAGCATATTATGTAAATCAGCTGTTGCAACATCTGAGGCCAACCCCGCCGCCAAGACCTGCGCCATACTCTTGGTAACCCGTGACTCTCGTAGTGGCGGCAAAGCCAATAGACCGGTATTGGCTCCGGAACTGATGCTCTCGTAAACCATCGACACGCTATCGCAAGTCACCCACGCTTGACCAACCTTTGTTAAATTCGCTTGCAACCATCCAGGGCCGGTCTGCTGATACGCGATAGTTTCGATATTCGCCGCACCAAGCCCCTCGACCTGCGCCAACAATCCAGCAGGAGTGCGCGGCGAGTCTGACACCAGCCACACTACCCCCGGCGCAGCGGCCGATATTCTCTTAAGCTGCGCCAGAATCGCCTCATTATCCCAGGCGAAGTGTTTATTAATTCCACCAAGTAAAATTAAGCCCCGCGCAGCGTCGCGGCCACTTGTCACCGGCACAATATGATTAATCACACCTTGGGTTGCCAGCACATTTTTACGAGCAGGCGGCGAATCGTGAAGTGGCATACAGATCGCGTCGAATAACAACAGCGGCCAACTCGGACGCATTAATACCAGCGCGCGACCGCCGGTTAACCACTTTAACCACAGCATTGGCAGATGCGTGCGACTGCCAGCACCAACGATCCAATCTGGCAGCTGCTCAGCCGAAAACTGCTTTTTCAATTCATGGCGACCAGTATAGGCAAAGCCCTGCTCTGCAATATTGAGCCATGACACCGTGACCTCGGCCTTGCTTTGCAAGCGCGCAATCAGACCTTTGAGCTGATTTAGATGCCCAAGTCGTCCGTCAGTAATCACCCACACGCGCAATGCTGCCATCAGTAAACCCGCGCCTCTCCGTCTGGGCGTGTTTTAAAACGACGGTGCACCCACATATACTGGTCTGGCACGAGGCGAATATTGTCCTCAAGCAGAGCATTAATCGCTCTTGCATCAGCCGCCGGGTCCCCACTTGGGAAATTGTCCAGCGGAATAATCTCAACCCGATAACGGCGGCCGCCGTCTAACCGCTGCTGCTGCGCAAACACCACGCGCGCACGACCACTTCGTGCCAATGTGCTCGTGCCAATGGTGGTGGCAGCCATGACCCCAAAAAACGGCACAAACTCAGCTGACTTGCGACCATAATCTTGGTCTGGCAAGTAATACAGGCGCCGTCCTTCGCGCAGGCGGCGCAGGGCTCGCTTAATATCACGGCGATGAATAGGCTCACCATAACGCCCCCGCGAACGACTTAGGATATATTCGAACACTGGATTCTTGTGCTTGCGATAAAAGGAATCAGTGGGGTATTTATAGCCTATCAAGGTGCCAGACACATCGAGGGACGTGAAGTGCGTACCCAGCACGATGACGCCAGCGCCGTCCTCGCCGATTTCAAGATGCTCTCCACCCACTAATTCGAACTCTACGCCCAATTTGTCTGGCGCCAGAAACCAAACTCGCAGCGTTTCCATTAGACCTATGCCTTGATTGCGCATAGTTTTACGAATTAAAACCTCGCGGTCGACGTCGCTTAACTCAGGAAAACACAGACGAAGATTCACTTCACAAATATGGCGACGGTCTTTGGCAAGGCGATAAAACACATTACCAACTCCCGCACCCAGCGCGTAGCTTATGGGTCTTGGCAAATGCGCCAACAGCCAAAGTAGGCCAATCACTAGCCACGCAGGCCAATGCCGCGGGTAAATTAATTGTCTCTCAATTGTCATAGTTTGAAATTACACTATTGTTACAGTAGGTCTTACAACAACACGCCTATTAGGCTAAGACGGCTATTTCGCTACAGGGCCCAGCAGTTAAATTTAACGTGCTGCATTGTACACTGATTAGCTGCGTCAATCGCCAGAGAGCCACGACAGAGAATTACACAGCCCATGATGAACAAACCGAGCCGCACCGGGGTGGCCCATGTTTTAGACGCCTACAGCTACTCATTGAAGGGGCTTCGTGCGGCGTGGCGGCACGAGGTAGCGTTTCGTCAGGAAACGGCCCTCGCTTCGCTCCTGATACCCTTAGCACTGTGGCTCGGTACAAGCGCCAGCGAAAGGGCAATACTCATTGCCAGCGTAGTTATGGTGATCGTAGTTGAATTACTCAACTCCGCTATTGAAGCCATCGTAGACCGAATCAGCACTGAGCTACACCCACTCTCCGGCCAAGCCAAAGACCTTGGCTCCGCCGCCGTTATGCTGAGCATGCTCCTATGCCTAGGCTGCTGGGCCATAATCGCTGCACAGCGGTTTTTATAAGCAAGCCCATCGCAACGCCAAATCCGAGGAATTATTCGCTGATTAGGCATAGACGCTATTGACAATGCGAGGGCAAACGTGAATAATTCCCGGCCTAAATTTTCAGTACTAGGTTTCAAGGAGTTATAAGGGTGGCGAATTCTCCACAAGCTAAAAAACGCGCACGTCAGGCGGAAAAAAGTCGTACGCATAACGCCAGCCTGCGCTCAATGGTACGCACATACCTAAAGAAAGTGTTGGCCGCAATCGCTTCAGGCGATCAAGAAGCCGCCAAGGCTGCTTACGTATCTGCAGCGTCAACAATTGACCGCATGGCAGACAAAGGCATTCTGCACAAAAACAAAGCAGCTCGTCATAAGAGCCGCTTGAACAGCAAAATCAAAGCAATGAGCGCAGCCGCTTAATTCGCTTTTGGTTTAGCCAATAAAAAACCCGCCTAGTGCGGGTTTTTTATTGGCTGTAATATCAACGCAAGCATAGCGCCAACACGCTACGTTATTAGCAAGTTGTCACGATGTATCAACTCTGACTCAGCAATATAACCCAAGACCTCAGCGATACGCGCACTGGGCAAGCCCAATACTTTCCGCGCATCTTCGATACTGTAATTCACCAGACCTCGCGCCACCTCATTGCCATCAGCATCAACACACATAACAAGGTCACCACGATCGAAGCTACCACTAACCGCCACCACCCCCACGGGTAACAAGCTACGCCCCTGCTGACGCAAGACACGCACCGCGCCATCATCAAGCTGAAGCTTGCCACGCAACTGCAACTGACCAGCCAACCACTTCTTTCGTGCAGCAATTGGCCGCTGACCAGACAGCAGCAAGGTACCCAAATCTTCACCAGCAAACACACGATCCAGCACCCGCGCCTCGCGGCCACCCACTATCACGGTATTCGCCCCAGAGCGCGACGCCAAGCGCGCCGCGCGCAGCTTGGTTAACATACCACCGCGCCCAAGCGCTCCAGCACTGCCACCGACCATCACATCAAGCTTACGATCTGCTGCCTCCGCCACAGAAATCAACTCAGCCCCAGGATTGCTGCGAGGGTCTTCGGCAAACAATCCACGCTGATCAGTCAAAATCACCAAGGTGTCAGCATCAATTAAATTCGCCACCAGCGCCGCAAGGGTATCGTTATCACCAAAGCGAATTTCGTCGGTGACCACCGTGTCATTTTCATTGACCACCGGCACTACACCCAACTCAAGCAAGGTCAACAAAGTGCCACGGGCGTTGAGATAGCGGTCACGAGCGGAGATATCGTCGTGCCCAAGGAGAATCTGTGCGGTTTGCAGATTATGAGTACGGAATCGCTGCTCGTAGGCCTGAACCAAGCCCATTTGCCCTACCGCAGCCGCGGCCTGCAATTTATGAAGATCATCTGGCCGCTCTTTCCAGCCCAGCCGCGTCATACCTTCCGCTACCGCACCAGACGACACCAAGACAACTTCGCGCCCATCTGCGCGCAAAGCAGCGATTTGCGCCACCCAGGCATCCAAACCCTCAACACAAAGGCCACGACCGTCATTGGTGAGCAAGGCCGAGCCGATCTTGACCACGACGCGCTTACAGGCGCGCAAACTTTGCCGCTTATCAGACAAGCTTCTTCACCTCAGGGCCGGTAAACCACTTCAACATCATGGTCGTCATCTTCATCGTCGTCAAAATCATCAACATCACCCGCAGCGCGGCGCTCAGAGCGGCGTTTATCCGCCAATGCCTGAATACGCTCCCGGGCCTCAGATTGCATGGCATCTTGAATATCGCGCTCACGATCAGCTGCTTCAGTATCGGTGGCCAGCAACTCTGCCTGCGCCTCAACAAACTGCAAAATATCCTGACAAAGTTCTTTAGTATTCGCGCCAGTTATTGCCGATACTTTATACACTGGACCAGTCCAGCCCAACGCATCGACCACCTCCTGACAGCGCGCCTCGCGCTCTTCTTCGGGTATCAAATCTAATTTATTCAGAACCAACCAGCGCTCACGGTTCGCCAAGGTCGGGCTAAAGCGACTCAGCTCTTTTGCAATAATCGCGACCGCCTCTTGAGGCAGCGTCTCGTCATATGGCGCCATATCCACCAAATGCAACAACAAGCGAGTACGCGTTAAATGCTTGAGAAAACGAATACCTAAACCCGCGCCCTCGGCCGCACCCTCAACCAAACCGGGAATATCAGCGATAACAAAACTCTGATGCTGCTGCACCCGCACCACACCCAAATTCGGCACCAAGGTGGTAAACGGATAATCCGCCACCTTCGGCTTAGCCGAAGACACCGCGCGAATAAAGGTCGACTTCCCGGCATTAGGCATACCCAGCAAGCCGACATCGGCAAGCACCTTCAACTCCAAACGCAGCGAGCGAATTTCACCATCGCTGCCGCGAGTGAATTGGCGCGGCGCACGGTTAGTACTCGACTTAAAACGCGTATTACCCAAGCCATGGAAGCCGCCTTGCGCCACTTTTATCGTGTCGCCCGCAGCAACTAGATCACCCAAGACCTCAAGCGTATCTTCATCGATGATGGTCGTTCCCACAGGAACATCCAACACCAAATCATCAGCACTGCGACCACGGCAATTGGCGCCGCGACCACCCTCGCCAGGACGCGCGCTATAGGATTTAACGAAGCGAAAATCGACCAGGGTGTTCATTGACGCATCAGCACGCAGTATCACGCTACCGCCATCACCGCCGTCGCCGCCATCAGGACCACCCCAAGGAATATACTTCTCCCGCCGAAAACTGAGACAGCCGTTGCCACCGCGG
>TARA_R110001599_G_scaffold64147_3_pt1 | contig 14176 bp, 8 predicted proteins | sample TARA_R110001599 | Tara Oceans TARA_R110001599 (sample SAMEA4398360) | marine metagenome | biome: Polar Biome; feature: [MES] marine water layer (ENVO:01000295) within the mesopelagic zone...; material: water (ENVO:00002006), including particulate matter (ENVO:01000060) such as...... | reverse complement strand
GCCAGGCAGGCAACCGGCGCGGTTCTGGTTACCGTCGAAAACACCTCAGTTCTGGTTACCGTTGTGGCGGAAAAGAGCGCCAAGCCGGGCCAGCCATTTTTCCCCCTGGCCGTGCATTACACGGAAAAGACCTACTCGGTAGGCAAGATCCCCGGCGGCTTTTTCAAGCGTGAAGCCCGCCCCAGCGAAAAAGAGACCCTCACCTCGCGCCTGATCGACCGGCCGATCCGCCCCCTGTTCCCCAACGGCTTCATGAACGAAGTGCAGGTTATCTGTACCGTGATGTCGGCGGACAAGCACATTGACCCGGATATCCCGGCAATGATCGGCACCTCGGCTGCCCTGGCGATTTCCGGTTGCCCGTTCAATGGTCCCATCGGCGGCGCGCGCGTCGGTTTCAATGACAGCACCGGTTACATGCTCAACCCCACCTACGACCAGCTCAAGGACAGCAAGCTGGATATGGTCGTGGCAGGCACGGAGCACGCCGTACTGATGGTGGAGTCTGAAGCCAAGGAACTGTCGGAAGACCAGATGCTGGGTGCGGTGTTGTTTGCCCACCAGGAAATGCAGGTTGTGATCCAGGCCATTCGCGATCTAGCCGCAGAAGCTGGCAAGCCGCGTTGGGACTGGCAGCCGCCGGCCGTGAACGAAGAGCTCACCGCCGCCGTTGAAACTCAGGTCAAGGCTGACCTGGGCGAGGCTTATCGCATCACGGAAAAAGCGCTGCGCTACGACCGCGTGTCTGAAGTGCGCAAAGCCTGTGTGGCGGCGCTGGCGGTTGAAGGTGGCCCCTCCGAAGACGAAATCAAGGACGTGTTCAAGGCCGTCGAAAAGAACCTGGTGCGCAAGCGCATTCTTGCCGGTGAGCCGCGCATCGATGGTCGCGACACACGCACTGTTCGGGCCATTGCTTGCGAAACCGATATCCTGCCCAAGGTGCACGGCTCTGCGCTGTTCACCCGTGGCGAGACCCAGGCCATCGGTGCGGTCACCCTGGGCTCCACCCGCGACTCGCAGATTATCGATGCACTGGAAGGCGAGCGCCGCGACCCCTTCATGCTGCACTACAACTTCCCCCCCTACTCGGTGGGTGAAGCGGGCCGTGTTGGCTTTACCAGCCGTCGCGAAGTGGGTCACGGGCGTCTGGCGCGTCGCGGCCTGGCCGCCGTGCTGCCGAGCGCTGAAGAGTTTCCCTACACCATTCGTGTGGTCTCGGAGATCACCGAGTCCAACGGCTCCAGCTCCATGGCTTCCGTGTGTGTGGGCTCCATGGCGATGATGGCTGCAGGCGTGCCGTTGAGCGCACCGGTTGCCGGTATCGCAATGGGCCTGGTGAAGGATGGCAACCAGTTTGCCGTGCTGACCGACATCCTGGGTGACGAAGATCATTTGGGCGACATGGACTTCAAGGTGGCCGGTACGGCTGCGGGCGTTACCGCGCTGCAAATGGATATCAAGATCGAAGGTATCAATGAGCAGATCATGGAAATCGCCCTGCAACAGGCGCAGCAGGCGCGTCTGCACATTCTGGGGCAGATGAATGCTGTGCTGGCCGAGCCGCGTCAGGTGCTGTCTGACAACGCGCCGAGCATGCTCACGCTGAAGGTCGATTCCGACAAGATCCGCGACATCATCGGCAAAGGCGGCGCGACTATCCGCTCCATCACCGAGGCGTCCGGCGCTACAGTAGACATCGACGACGACGGCACGGTGCGTGTGTTTGGCCAGGACAAGGCCGCTCGCGACAAGGCTGTGGCGATGATCGAAGAGATCACCGCTGAAGCGGAAGTGGGTGCCGTGTACAAGGGCACTGTTGCCCGCATCGTTGATTTCGGCGCTTTCGTCAACATCCTGCCGGGCAAGGACGGTTTGGTACACATCTCCCAGATTGCGCACCAGCGCGTGGAGAATGTGTCCGACTACCTCAAGGAAGGCCAGGAAGTCGAGGTGAAGGTACTGGACGTGGACCAGCGTGGCCGTATCAAGCTGTCCATCAAGGAGCTGCTTGAAGACGACGCCGGTTCCGACGTCGAGAGCGGAAGCTCAGACGAGGGTTAAACCCGAGACACACAGAAAAGGGCGCTTCGGCGCCCTTTTTTGTGGCTGCGGTTTCTACAGGCTGGCGACGGCCATGCAGGTGAGCGTTGCCAGCACTGGTATCACCACCGTGACCACACCCATATCGCGGTAGGCGTCGCGGTGGGTGAGGCCGGTGATGGTGAGTGTTGCCACGACTGCGCCCGAATGTGGCAGTGAGTCGAATCCGCCGGCGGCAATAGTGGCCAGGCGATGGAGCGTGGCCGGTTCGATGCCCATGGCCAGGTAGCTGTCGGCCATGGTTGACATGAAAATCTGCAAGCCGCCTGAGGCGGAGCCAGTAATCGCCGAGATGACGCTGATTGAGGTAAACATGGAGATCAGGGGGGGCAGGCTGGACTGCAGCATGATGTCGCTGAACAGCGCGAAGCCCTGGGTCTGTGTCACAACTCCAGCAAAGCCGATCACCGCGGCGGTGTTGATCAGCGGGATGATGGAGTCCTGGGTACCCTCGCCAATGCTGTAGAGGGCGTGTCGGCGCACGGCGGCGAACATGAGTACCGTAACCAGCGTGCCGGCGAAGAGTGCGAGGCTGGGCCAGACCACGGGCTGCGCGTTGGCAAAGGCGAGCAGAGCAAAGCCGGGCCCTTCACCCTCGCCGAGCACCGTAGAGAGCACACGTGGCAGCAGGATGGCTCCCAGCACGAGCACGGGCGGCAGTAGCGCCAGCGCCCAGTGCGGGTAATTTTCCTCGCCGGGATCGTCGGCAATGTGCCGGTCCCGGGGGCCGGCGACAAAGCCTTCACCCCGTGCTGCGGCCCGTTGACGCTGGCTCTCCAGATACCACATGCCCAGCCCGAACATGATGATGCTGGCGAGAATGCCAAGCCAGCCCCCCGCGAACAGGTCGGTACCGAGTGCCACCGAGCTGATCACGTTATGGATCGAGGGCGTGCCGGGTAACGCGGTCAGGGTGAAGGTGCCTGCCCCCAGCGCCAGGGCGGCACAGAACAGCCGTTTGGGGATGTCTGCCTGTTGCAGCAGTTTGATGCCCAGCGGATACATGGCGAAGATCACCACGAATATCACGACGCCACCGTAGGTGAGCAGAGCTGTTGCCAGCACTGTAATCCACAGGGCACGGCTGGGCCCCAGCCTGCGCACCATCGCCAAGGCAATGCTGGACGCGGCATGACTGTCCCCCATCACGCGCCCGAACATGGCCCCCGCCGCGAACAGCAGGAAGAACTTGCCGGCGAAGGTAAAAGCGCCGAGAGGGCCGAAGGCGAAGTATTCGCCCAGCCCGGCGGCCAGTGGCAGCCCGTTGCTGAGAATAACCACGGCGGCGCTGAGCAGGGCGGCGAACACGATGTTGATGCCGCGCAGGGCGAGCCAGATCAACAGGGAAAGCGCGATGGCAAGCCCCGCGTAGCCGATAAAGACGCTGAAAGACATTCGATTAGATCCGTTTTATCGTTATACGGTGGCCAGTATACTGTGCCCACGTCTCAGCGACATGCCAATGTTGGCATAAGGGAAGCAATCATGAACGGTGCAGAAAGCCTGATTACAACGCTGGTTAGTAACGGTGTCACGATGTGCTTTACCAACCCCGGAACGTCGGAGATGCATTTTGTCGCCGCGCTGGATGAGGTCGAGGGCATGCGCTGCGTGTTGTGCCTGTTCGAAGGGGTGGTTACCGGAGCAGCGGATGGCTTTGCGCGCATCGCCGAGCGCCCCGCCGCCACGCTCCTGCACCTTGGGCCCGGCCTCGGCAACGGCCTCGCCAATGTCCACAATGCGAAGAAAGGGCATGTGCCCATGATCAATGTGGTGGGCGACCACGCTACCTATCACCTGCAGTACGATGCGCCCCTTACCTCGGATATCGAGGGTATTGCGCGCCCGGTTTCCCACTGGGTACTGACCTCCAGCGAGCCTGCCGATATCGCGCGGGATGCCGCGGAAGCCGTGCGCCAGGCGGGGCACGACCAGGTGGCGACGCTGGTGCTGCCTGCGGATGTTTCCTGGGGTGACAACCCGAATGGCGCAGCGCCGGCGGTGGCCATCCCCGGGCCTGCACCGGTGCCGGCAGAGCGCCTGCAGCGTGCCGTCACCCTGCTGGGCAACGGCAAGCGCACGGGTATTCTGCTGGGAGGGCGGCACATCAGCGATACGCAAACCCTGCTGCTGAGCCGGATAGGCAAGGCCAGCGGGGCGCGCGTGCTCACCGAAACCTTTCCGGCCCGCGTGCGGCGTGGCGCCGGTACAGGTGTACTGGAGCGGCTTCCCTATCTCGCGGAACTGGCCATTGACTCGCTGAAGGATCTTGAACAGTTGATACTGGTCGGCGCAGACAGCCCGGTATCCTTCTTTGCCTACCCGGATGTCGCCAGCGTCATACCGCCGGCGGGTTGCGACGAACTGCTACTGGCTGCCCCCGGTGAGGATATCGAGCAGGCACTGGAATTTTTGCTGGAAGAGCTGGACGCGGTGGATGTGAGCCCGGATACGTACCCATTGCAGGTGCCCGACCTGCCCAGCGGCACACTGGATGCCAACAGCGTGGCGCAGGCGTTGGCCCACTACCTGCCCGAGAACGCGGTCGTGGTGGACGAGGGGATTACCTCAGGTCTGGCCTGCTTCCCGCTCACGGCGAATGCCAGGCCGCACGACTGGCTTAACCAGACGGGCGGCGCTATCGGCTGGGGGTTGCCGGCCGCCGTGGGTGCGGCGCTGGCCGCGCCCGAGCGCAAGGTGATTTGCCTGGAGGGCGATGGCAGTGCCATGTATACAGTACAGGCCCTGTGGACCATGGCTCGCGAGCAACTCGATGTTACGGTGGTGATTTTCAACAACCGCAAATACAGCATTCTCGAACTTGAGTTTGCGCGCACCGGGGCGCGCGGTGGCAAGCCCGGCCCCAAAGCCGCCAGTTCGCTGGATATTGGCAGCCCGGACATGGACTTTGTCGCGATGGCCCAGGGCATGGGCGTTAGGGCAAGCTGCGCGACAACGGCAGAGGAGTTCAATACCCAGTTGGAGGCGGCTCTCGCCAGCGGCGGCCCGAGCCTGATCGACGCACGCGTGCCGCCATTGCAACTGGGGTGAGGGCGGGGGCGCGCTCAGGGTGAGGCGAGCATGCCCCAGTCGGAAACCGGGTTGAGCGTCAGCCGGACATTGTCTATCAGGCGTGTGGAGCCCAGGCGCGCCGCGGCCAGTATGGCAATTTCCTCGGTGTTCTCATTCACCGCGCGCAGGGTACGAGCGTCCCGAATCGCGAAGTAGTCGGGTTCGAAACCGGCCTGCAGCAGCTGCATGCGGGCATGGGACTCAAGTTGCAGAAAATTGTCGAAACCGCAGGCAACCGCATCGCGGCAGCTCACCAGGGTAGCGTGAATCAGGGGGGCGAGCTTGCGTTGGTCGTCCGAGAGATAGCCGTTGCGCGAGCTCTTCGCCAGGCCGTCAGTGTCGCGTGCTGTCGCCACGCCCTCGATCTGTACCGGTATGCACAGGTCCGCGACCATCTTGCGGATGATGGTGAGCTGCTGAAAGTCCTTTTCACCGAACACCGCGACATCGGGCTGCACGATATTGAACAGCTTGCTGACCACGGTGGTCACACCAGTAAAGTGGCCGGGCCGGCTGCTGCCACACAGGGTTTCTGACAGGTCTGGCACCTGTACCTGGGTTTGCAGTGCCATGCCCTCCGGGTAAATATCTTCGACCTCGGGCAGGAACAGGTGCTGTACCCCTTCGCTGAAGAGTTTTTCCTTGTCTGCCGCGAGTGTGCGCGGGTAGGCATCCAGATCTTCGTTGGGGCCAAACTGCAGCGGGTTGACGAAGATACTGACCACAACGATATCGGCCAGCGTGCGCGCCCTGCGTACCAGTTCGAGGTGACCCTCGTGCAGGTTGCCCATCGTCGGTACGAAGGCAATGCGCTGGCCCTGTTGGCGGCAGTTGCGCAGAGCGGACTGCAGTGGTGCTATGGCGGTATACGTTCGCATATCTACATGACCCCCGAAACACGGAAAAGGGTGACGCAAGACCGGAACAAGCTGGTCGTCATGTGCCCGGGATGGGTGCCCATCGGCGAGCGGACGGGCAGTATGCCCCAAGCGCAGACACCCGGCAATGGATGCAAATCAAAAGTCTGGGCGATTTTGTTACCTCAGGAAGCGGTCAATTGTGAAGGTAACAGCGCTGTTACATACAGGGACCGTGCGCTTGCAAGAGCTAGCTGTAGGTATGCTCCTCGCGTGGGTAGGCGCCCGATTTAACGGCGCTCACGAACGCGGCAAGGGCTTCCTGAATACTGTTGCTGCCGGTCATGAAGTTTTGCACAAAACGCGCGCTGTGGCTGGAAAGCCCCAGCATATCGTGCATCACCAGTACCTGGGCATCAGTGCCGGCGCCGGCGCCGATGCCGATGACCGGGATATCAAGCTTGTCGCTGATGTCCGTGGCGAGGTGAGACGGCACGCACTCCAGCACCAGCAGGCTGGCGCCCGCATCCTGGATTTCCACCGCATCCGCAAGAATCGACTTCGCTTCCTTGGGCGTGCGTCCCTGGACGCGGAAGCCCCCCAGCGCGTTCACGGACTGCGGCGTGAGACCCAGGTGCGCGCACACCGGGATACCGCGCTCCACCAGCATGGAAATGGTCTCTGACAGCCAGGTGCCGCCCTCGAGCTTGACCATCTGTGCCCCGGCCTGCATCAGCCGTGTGGCGTTGGTCATTGCCTGCTCCGGCGTGCTGTAGCTCATGAACGGCATGTCGGCGATGACCAGCGATGCGGGTGCACCGCGGCACACGCATTCGGTGTGGTAGGCCATGTGCTCCAGCGACACCGGAATCGTGCTGTCGTGGCCCTGCAGTACCATGCCCAGAGAGTCGCCGACCAGGATGGTTTCTGCGCCCGCTTCGGACACGAGGCGCGAAAACGTGGCGTCATAGGCGGTGATGCAGACGAATTTTTCTCCCGCGGCCTTCATTTTGTCGAGGGTGCTGATGGTGATCTTGCCCATGCGCTGCACTATCCAAAGAACGTGGGATTGAAGTAATGGCGGCCGCTGCGGATATCCAGCAGGTAATCGACCAGATGCCGGTAATCGTCCTCACCCCGTGCGAGGTCAATTTCGCTAGCGTTGACGATCAGTAAAGGGGCTTCATCGTAATACAGAAAAAACTCACTGTACACTTCGTTCAGGCGCTCCAGATAGTCGCGCTCGATGGCTCTTTCGTGGTCTATGCCGCGCTGGTGAATGCGGTCCAGCAGGATGTCTGTCGGCGCCTGCAGGTAGATCACCAGGTCCGGTGTGGGCGGCTCGATGAGCAGTTGTTCGTAGACACGCTGGTAGAGCTGGAACTCGTCGCTGTCGAGGTTCACACGCGCGAACAGGGGGTCTTTCTCGATCAGGAAATCCGCTACCCGCGACGCCGCGAAAATATCCCCCTGGCGCAGGTCGTTGATCTTCTGTGCCCGCTGGAACAGGAAGAACAGCTGGGTGGCCAGTGCGGCCTGGCGCTGGTTGCCATAGAAGCGTTCCAGAAATGGGTTCTGGTGGGCGTCTTCCAGCAGCATGGGGTAGCCGAAGGTGGCTGCCAGACGGCGTGCCAGCGTGGTTTTGCCCACGCCGATTGGCCCCTCTACCGCGATATAGCCCGGTGGTGTGCGGCCCTTGAGGTCGACGCCAGTGGTCGGGATGTCTGTGGTCACGTTCCGGGCTCCCGTGAGTCCTGCAAATGATAGTCGAGACTGATTGCACTGCGTGTGAGCCCGGTGGCCGGGCACCGGGCCAGCAAGTCGGCCAGGGAGCCAATCCCGGGAACCAGCAGCCCGTGCGGGTAAAGGTCGAGCAGAGGATAAAGGACGAAGTGCCGTTGTGCCATGGCCGGGTGCGGAACCTGTAGCCTTGGCAAGCGGATCTCCTCGCGGCCGAATAGCAGAATGTCCAGGTCCAGGGTGCGGGCGCCCCAGCGCACGCTGCGTTCGCGGCCCTGGGCCTGCTCGATACCCTGCAGGGCATCGAGCAGTGCCAGTGGGTCCAGCCCGGTGGTAATGCGCACAACGGCGTTCAGGTAATCCGGTTGCTGCCCCGGGCCCACGGCGGCGCTGGCAAACAACCCGGAGCCCGCGACAATACGCGTGCCGGGCAACCGGTTGATGGCATTGACGGCGAGTTGCAACTGCAGCGCTGGGTTGCCGAGGTTGCTGCCCAGCGCGATGCAGGCGTCGGTCATCAGGGGGCGGGCGGTCGCCGTTTGCGCGGCCGGCGTCGGCGTCCGCGCCCGGCGGCTTCCTCGCCGCCTTCGCTGGCGGTGTCGAGCATCGGCAGGTTCTGGTTCTCCGGAAGCTCCTGGAATTCGGTCCAGAAAGCGCCGACATTGCCGGTGTCCTCGCCCGCCTCTTCGCGCAGCAACAGGAAATCGTAGGCCGCGCGGAAGCGTCGGTTCTGCAGTAGCTCGCGTGCCTTGCGGCTGTTGCCGCGCTGCAGCCGCAGCTGGAACTCCCAGATCTCACGCATGGGCTGGCTAAAGCGGCGCGGGATGGCAATGCTGGACACGGCACTGGCGATCACCTGCTGTGCGGCGCTGTGCATGGCGGGGACGGGTGGATCGCCGCGCTCCTGCAGCTGCTCAGCGAGCTGCCTGGTCACAGGCCACAACAGAGCGGCGAGCAGGAACGCGGGAGTGACCGGTTTGTCCGCCTTGATGCGTGTGTCAGTGCTGCGCATGGCGGCCCTCACCAGCGCCATGGCGGCGGGGTCGCGGTGCAGTTCCTCTGTGCCGTCAGGGAACAGGTAGCCGAGAAGCTCGTGTGTCAGCAGTGCGTCGAAGGTGCGCTCCGCATAGCCTGACAGGAACAGCTTGAGGAACTCGTCAAACAGCCGAGCAGAGGGGATTTCACGCAGCAGCGGAGCACAGCGCGGAATAGCGGCCGCGGTGTCGCTGTCGATGCCGAAGTCGAGCTTGGCGGCAAACCTCGCCACCCGCAGCATGCGCACCGGGTCTTCGCGGAAGCGCTGCTCGGGGTCGCCGATAATGCAGACGCTGCGCCGCTGGAGATCCTGCATGCCGTGTACGTGGTCGTAGACTTCAAAACTGGCGGAGTCGTAGTACAGGGCGTTTACCGTCAGGTCGCGACGCACCGCATCTTCTTCCAGCGTACCGAACACGTTGTCGCGCAGTAACAGGCCCTGTTCAGAGCGGTGTGAAGGGCCCTTGACCTTGCCCGGACGGGGTGCAGGTTCGCCGTCGTGATGGCCGCGGAATGTGGTGACTTCAATGATTTCCCGGCCCATGCGCACGTGCACGATGCGAAAGCGGCGGCCGATAATGCGCGAGCCGCGGAACAGGGCGTGGACTTCCTCGGGCGTAGCGTCGGTCGCCACATCGAAGTCCTTGGGGTGGCCACCGAGCAGCAGGTCGCGCACGGCGCCGCCGACGAGATAGGCCTCATGATCTGCATTGCGCAACCTCGCCATGACCTTCAGGGCGCCGTCGCTGATGTTCTTGCGGGATATGCAGTGTTGGTCCCTGGGAATGACCTTCAAGCGCGCGTTGCCTTTTGCGATGGGTAACCAGCCGCGAGTTTAGCACAGGCTAAAAGCCGTGGTCTGCAGGAGGTTGCTGGAGGATGCAAGTGACGGGGAAGACAGTCGTCTTCCCCATCCAGGTCACAAGCGAGTCGTTATTGTTATGCGGGCGCCGTTGTTCTTATTGCGGCATCTGAGCCTGGAAATCGAAGGGGAAGAATTCTTCCCCATCCAGGTCCACAGTGTCTCTGTTATTGTTATTAGGGCAAGCGTGTTATTGTTATCGTTGTTGCCGCGTTTAGTAATGCAGGCGGTGTGCCAGAAAATAAAAATTCGATAAAAAACAGAGTGTTACAATATTTCGCCTGAGTTCCCTAGTGCGCAAAATTTTACGTTTGTTACGCATCTACTCCCCCGAACGTTACAGCAGGGCCTGCCGGTAACGCTCAGGAAGCCGTTTTCCTGCGCCGGGCGCTGGTTCCGCCACTTTTCTTGCGCGGAATTTCGAAGCGTTGACGCCGCTCCCACAGGCACTTGCGGCTGATACCCAGTTTCTGCGCGAGTTCGGTCTCGCTCATGGAGTCCTGGTGCTCGAGCACAAAGCGCTGGAAGTAGTCCTCCAGTGACAGGTCCTCGGCGGGATCCGAGGTGATGTGACGTGGCGCCTGATAGGCGGTCTGCAGGGCCGGGCCGGCGTGGCCGCGAATCCGGTTTACATTGACCAGTTCCAGGTCGATGCCCAGGGCCTCGTTGTCGATTTCCGTGTCTTCGGACAGCACGACCGCGCGCTCGATGGCGTGCTCGAGTTCGCGCACGTTGCCGGGCCACTGGTAGGTGGTAATAGCCTGAATAGCGCGCGGTGACAGTGTCATGCTGCCTTTGCCCAGGCGTTCGGACTGCACTTCCAGCATGCGTTCCGCCAGCTGCAGAATGTCCTTGCCTCGTTCGCGCAATGCGGGTAACTGCAGCCGCAGCACATTGATGCGGTAGTAGAGGTCCTGCCGGAACAGGCCTTCTGCGGACAGCGCGTGCAGGTTGCGGTGGGTGGCACAGATCAAGCGTACGTTGACCTTGCGCGAGTGTACCGAGCCTATCCGGCGAATTTCCCCTTCCTGAATGAAGCGCAGCAATCGGGCTTGCGCTTCCATCGGCAGTTCTCCGATTTCGTCCAGGAACAGCGTGCCGCCATCAGCAGCCTCAATCAGGCCCATGCGGCTGGCGTTGGCGCCGGTAAACGCGCCTTTCTCGTAACCGAACAGCTCGGACTCGATAAGGGTATCGGGAATGGCTGCACAGTTGACGCAGATGAGGGTCTTGTCCGCGCGTTGGCTGTGCTGGTGCACACTGCGCGCCACCAGTTCCTTGCCGGTACCAGTTTCGCCCTGCACCAGCACGGTGGAGTCAGTGGGGGCGACTTTGCGGATATGCTCGGACAGGGTGACCATCGCTGGGCAGTTGCCGATGATGCCGGTCACCGGCGAGCCATTGGCCGGGGCCTGTGGAGCGGCATCGCCGCGGCGCGCCGGGTGGTCGGCAATGATACGTTGGACAGCGGCGACCATGTCACCGTGGTCAAAGGGTTTGGCAATATAGTCCACCGCCCCCATGCGCATGGAATCCACCGCCGAGCGCAGGCTGGCGTAGCTGGTCATGATCAGCACCGGCACGTCGCCCGCTTTCTTGATCAGGTCGGTCCCGGGAGCGCCGGGCAGGCGCAGGTCCGAGATGATCAGGTCAAAATCGGTGAGCGTGTGCTTGGACTCCGCCTCCTGTACGGAGGCGGCTTCGGCAATACCATAACCGTTGCGCTCCAGCAGGCGCCGCAGCGCGGTGCGGATAACCGATTCGTCTTCTACCACCAGTATCTGTTGCATGCGTTGTTACCTCTTGCCGCAGGCTACACAACATACCCTTGCCGTTCCGGTTTTTCCAGTCGGTTCAGGTGCTTGCGTTGTCACTTGCGGTTACATCAGGGCCCCGTGAGGTAGTGCCCGCGGGGCAATTGCAGGGTGAAGCGTGTTCCCGGTTGCTCGGCCGGGCCCACCGGGCTCTGTATGTGCACGGAGCCCTGCATGTCATCCATGATGCTGTAAACCAGGGCCAGGCCCAGGCCCGTACCTTCACCGGGTTCCTTGGTAGTGAAGAAGGGCTCGAAAACCTGGGTTTGCAGTGCGGGCGGGATACCGCTGCCCTGGTCTTCAACCTCAATGGACACGCGCTGCTGTTGCACCGAGGCGCTCACCGTAACCCGCGCGTTCGCGGGGCTCGCGTCACGCGCATTGCCCAACAGGTTGACGAACACCTGTAACAGCCGCTGGGCGTCGGCGTGCACCAGCAGCTCGCGGTCGCAGTGGTTCTCAAAGTGCAGCGGGCGCGCCTGGTGGTCCAGTTGCAGCAGGTGAATGGCTTCATCAACGCAATCGGCCAGGTTGCACGGTTCCAGGTGCACGTCACCGGCGCCTGAGCCCACGTGCGAGAAGTTCACCAGGGAGTCGACGATGCGGCTGATCCGGTCGGTCTGCCTGAGGATATCCTGCGCTGCGCTGCGCACCTCTGCGGGGTCGTCTTCGTAAGCGAGATTCTGCGCCAGGCAGGCGATGCCGGTTACGGGGTTGCCGATTTCATGCGCCACCCCGGCAGCGAGACGACCGATTGAGGCCAGACGCTCACTGTGCAGCAGCTCCTGCTCCAGGCGTTCGTAGTCGGAAATATCCTCGATCAACACCAGTTGGTCACCGCCGGGGGTGCCCCCGGCGCTGGCTTTGTGCAGGCTTACCCAGCGGGTGGTGTCGTCGTCCAGCACCACCTCCCGTTTCAGCACGGTGTCCTCACCCTCGCTGAGGAACTGGGCGATTACCCCTCCCCAGGGTGCCGGCAGGGAGTCCAGCAGCGAGCCGAGTACGGCGCTTGAAGGAATACCTGTGATGCTCTGCATACTGCGGTTCCACAGCAGCAGTTCGCGGTCGGGTGCCAGGGAACAGACACCAATGGGCAGGTTGTCCAGGGTTTGCCGGTAGTGCAGGCGCAGGTTGTCCAGCTCCGCGGCCAGCCCTGTGAACTGTCCGCCCGCGCGGTCCAGCCGGCGCTCGATCAGGAACAGGTCTTCACTGCTGCCGCCGGGGTTGTTGTCGAACGGGATACAGCGGCTGACAATCGAGTGGGCAACCGCCGGTCCCAGCAAGCCGGACAGGTTGGCCTCAAGGCGGCTGCGCAGCCGACGCAGGGCGTAGGGCCTGGATTCGTTGTGGTCGAATTGCAGCTCGCGCAGCGCGCGCGAGACCTCGAGTTGCGCGGTGGCCTCGCCCAGCGCAAGTGCGAGCTGTTCGGTGAATGCCTGCGCGCTGCGCAGGGTCAGGGTGCGCCTTGGCGATCGACTCAGCACATCCATGGAACAGATCTCCGCTGCCACGCGCTCTTCTTCCGAGGGCTCACTCAGCAGTGACACAACAATGAACAGCGCAAGGTTCACCGCCAGTGCAGCGAGGCTGGCCGCTGCCCAGGCGGTGTCGTTGCCCGCGAACCAGCGTCCGGCCAGATCGGCCATCCAGGTGGGCTGGTCGATGCCGAGCACGGGTAGCAGCAGCAGGATGCACCAGATCAGCAGGCCGCCGGTGAGGCCGCTGACCAGGCCCTTGCGGTTGGCCCGCGCCCAGTACGGCGTGGCCACAATACCCGGCAGGAAGTGCAGCGTACCGGAAAATGCCACCAGCCCCAGTTGCGCCAGGCTGTGCTTGCCGTTGACGGCCACGAAGAATCCGTAGCCGGCGAGAATCAGCAGGGCAATCAGCGAGCGCCGCAGCCATTTGAGCTGGTCGTAGAGTGATTGGTCAGTGCGCAGCTGCAGTAGCTGTCGCGGCAGGATAAGGTGATTCAGGCACATGTTCGCCAGCGCCAGCGTGGCCACGATGATGGCGGTACTCGCGGCAGACAGCCCCGCGACAAAGGCGAGCGCGGCGAAACCGGGGGATTGCAGGCCGATGCCGATGGCGAGCCCGGTGTACGCCGCGGGCAGGTCGTGCGACAGCCGCATGCCGGCCCAGGCCAGCGGCAGCACTGGCAGGGCCAATAACAGTAAATACAGTGGCAGGCCCCAGCTGGCGGCGCGCAGGTCCTGCGATTCCTTGTTTTCGGCAAACGCCATGTGGAACAGGTGTGGCATGCACACGGCTCCGGCGAAGAACACCAGCAGCAAGACCCGCGCGGCATCACCCGCAACGGGCTGTTCAATCACGGCCTGGGCTGCTGGGGTTGCCGCAAGCCAGGCATCAAGGCCGGCAAAGCCTCCAAAAACCTCGCTGACTGCAATACCCATCATGAGTAGCAGGGCTGCCAGTTTGACCAGCGATTCAAAGGCCACCGCGGTGACCAGACCGATATTGCGGCGCTGTGAATTCAGGTTCCGGGTGCCGAACAGGATGGCGAAGATAATGATGATCACGCAGAACAACAGCGCCAGTATGTCCTGGCGTTGCGCTGCGGGCATCACCCTGTCAGGGGCCCCCGCGAGTATATGGATGCTGTCTGCAACCGCCTGGATCTGGAGTGCCAGCAGGGGCATGAGCGTCAAGCACATGGCCAGGGTGACGGCACCGCC
>TARA_R110001599_G_scaffold334125_3_pt1 | contig 14180 bp, 11 predicted proteins | sample TARA_R110001599 | Tara Oceans TARA_R110001599 (sample SAMEA4398360) | marine metagenome | biome: Polar Biome; feature: [MES] marine water layer (ENVO:01000295) within the mesopelagic zone...; material: water (ENVO:00002006), including particulate matter (ENVO:01000060) such... | reverse complement strand
TATTGTCAGGACGGAGAAATCCTATTACATAATCCGGGTTAAAAAATCGGCTCCAGTAAGTCTCGAGGAGGCTAAAAGGGGATAAATCCGGAGGAATCCTCAAAAAAGTGAGACTTCCATAGCCTTTCCCCCCACAGTTACCCACCTAAAAGGATTTGCAGTGATGGTTTGCCTGTTTCAACTCATGACTTTTGTTTATTTTATGATAGATCGAAAGAATTAGATGGAATTTAACATTATCATTTCCCTGATCTATTGGAAAAAAGTACCACCTGGAAAAAAAAACCGACCAAGGGATGACCGATGCATGGCCTTAAAACAAGATTAAACAATTGATTAAAAGCAATTTAATTGTTATATTATTAGAATTTTAAACTACTATCTCTTTAAAAGGAAAACCCAAAAGACTTTATTTCACTTAAATTAACCGAACCAAATATGCCCTTTATTAAATATGCATTTACCCTAGCAATAGTATTTTTCGAATTGGGCTTCGTTGAGGCCCAGACTAAAATTGGTCTGTTTGACAATCATTTGGACATTGGAGCAGTCAAAAATGAAGGGTTTGCCCAATATCAGAAAAACGATCAAACCTATACGATTGGAGGCAGCGGTGAAAACATGTGGTTCGACAAAGATGAATTCCAATACCTGTGGACCACAATTCAGGGTGATTTTATTGTAAGGGCAGAGGTTGCGTTTTTGGGAAAGGGTGTCGACCCTCACCGAAAAGCAGGGTGGATTATAAAAAATGACTTGAATACGGACACTCCTCATGTCAACGCATCTGTTCATGGGGATGGACTGACCGCTTTACAATACCGAAGTACCATCAAGGGGGTTACAGAGGAAAATGTTTCCACCGATAGTCTTCCTGATGTTATCCAGTTGGAGAGGAGAGGAAGTACTTTTATAATGTCAACGGCGAAGTTTGGGCAACCCTTTCGTGAGGTCAAGACAACCAATACAAGTATTAAAAATCAGGTTTATATTGGCCTATATGTATGTGCTCACAATGCTGATATAGTTGAAGTAGTTAAATTTAGAAATGTCAGAATCATACGTCCTGCAACCTCTGATTTCAAACCTTATCGAGATTATATTGGAAGCAATCTTGAAGTAATAGAGGTATCAACAGGGCACCGGAAAATCCTACACAGCACGACGAATGCTATACAAGCTCCAAATTGGACTCCAGATGGGACCCATTTAATATACAACGGAGGTGGCCTCCTTTACAAATACCATATCAGCGAAGGAAAAATAAGTCCATTCAATACGGGTTTTGCTATGAAAAACAACAATGACCATGTGTTGACTTTCGATGGCAGTTTAATGGGCATTAGTAATCACAATGAAGAAGACAACAATCAATCTACCCTGTATTACCTACCCTCAGAGGGAGACTCTATTCCCGTTAGGGTGACACCATCAGGGGCAGGGGATTCTTATTTACATGGTTGGTCGCCGGACAATAAAAAAATGATTTTCACAGGGCATAGAAAAGGGCAATATGACATTTACACTACCGAAATCGAAACAGGTATAGAACAACAATTGACAGACCAAAAAACTTTAGATGATGGTGCAGAATACAGTCCTGATGGGGAATATATTTTCTTCAATTCTGTAAGATCTGGTAAAATGAAACTTTGGAGAATGGATACCGATGGAGGAAACCAATTTCAATTGACAGGTGACGAATACAATGATTGGTTTCCTCATGTAAGCCCTGATCAAAAATGGATTGTATTTATTTCTTTCCCAAAAGACATTGATCCCAACGACCATCCTTTTTACAAACAATGCTATTTAAGAATCATGCCTTTCAAGGGAGGTACGCCCAAAATTATCGGGTATATATATGGTGGGCAGGGATCGATAAACGTACCTAGTTGGTCTCCTGATAGCAAGTCATTTTCTTTTGTCACCAATACCAGGCTTTAAAAAGTCTTTACCTCGACTCGAATGATACCATAGACTATCTATCAACTGCTGAAACCCTTAATAAGGAAAAAGATCTTTGTCATTATCATCGCTTTTGGAATAATTGCTTGCCAACCTACCTCCGAAACCAATAATTGAGAAAGGACAGGAAGCTATAGCGGTACATTTAAATCTGGTGATTTTTCAGATGAGATTCTCTTGGAAATAGAAGGTGACATCTACAATATTTCGGTGTTCTTCACAAGTTTAGCGCAAAATGCCAATAGGATCCCTTTTAAAGGTGTTGAACCCAAAGGAGATTCGATAAACTTCAGGCTTCAAAGCGATTTTTATATCTACAGTTTCAGGAATAAATGGGCTGACAATTACAGTAAACTTCAAGGCTCCCTTTCTGTCGACACTGTCACAACCGAATACATCCTGGAAAAGAAACTTTTGGACCACAAGAGTGTGCCTTTAAATGAAGAAATAAACTTTCAATCCAATGGAACAAAGCTATATGGAACCATTTGGTATCCCGAAACAATACGCAATAAAGGATTAGTGATTGTAACTTCTTCTGGAAATGCCGACAGAATTGCTTCAAGGGCTGTAGCCATCCTCTTTTCACAAATGGGATTTACTACTTTCCACTATGAAAAAAGAGGCACTGGAAATTCTGGAGGCAATTGGGAAGTGGCAACAATGAAAGAACTCTTGGCAGACGACATTAAGGCTATAAGCTATTTTTGTGAAAAAACTGGAATACCACTTAAGGAAATAGGAATAAAAGGAAGTAGTCAAGGGGCTACCAAAACACCTTATATTTTGAGTGGTTTAGCAAATCTGTCGTATGGAATTGTCGTAAGTTGCCCAAGAGTGGCCCTTATAGACAGCGATTTGAACTATTGGAAAAATAGAAATGCCTAAGCTCTAGGAGATGACTTAGATGAAGCAAGTGCATTGCAACGCAAGGTTTTCGAATTTATCGCTGGAAAACTTTCAAGAACAAATTTAGAAGGGGCGCTAAATACTGAGAAATCAAAATCTTGGTTGGACAAATTTTGGGTGTCAAATTTAGATGAGGTACAAACCGATGAAAAACTCAATTTTACTCCTATCCCTTACTTTGAAAGGATCAAACAACCTGTTCTAATCCTTCAAGGAACAATGGATGAAATCATTCCTACCAATAGTCATGAATTTATCTTCAATGCACTTGCGAAATCCAATAGTGATAAATTTGAAATCATTTTATTAGTGGGGGCTTCCCATTCAATGGACTATATTGGCAAAAGCAACTTCCCTTACTGGTCAAAATTGCATCCTGATTATTTAAAAACAGTTCAGGGGCGGATAAAAACTGTAGCTAATTAATCGGTAATACCCGCCTTGCTGGACAAAATATTGGCTCTATCTGCAATAACAACCTCCCTTGCAAAAGTCGCCTATCTTTCAAGTCTAAGAAAACCAGGCCTGCTTGATATCAAATATTATTACCTTACCAAATTTATAACCTATTCCACTGGCTACTCCACAGTATTGGCTAGCATGTATTTGAACATTATTTATCCTTAAATCCGCACAAACCGTATAAAGAAATATTAGTGGCTATACGTTTAATACCAAATAGATTCGCTTACAATCCGATAATCAGTGCTTAAAAACCACTATTTCACACAGTACTCATTGTTTGCAATAATAAAAATAAGCCCTTATGAAAAATTCAATAAAAATGATTGTAGGAATTTTTCTCTTCTCCTTGACGGCTATGTCCTGTACGGAACTTGAATTGGAAAAGGATGTCCCAAATTGCATCAAGCAAAAAATAAGAAAGATCCAGAGAGAAGACGTTCAAAATCCTCCAGCAAGTGTTTGGGAATGGAAAGATGGCAATAAAACTTATTACTATATTACTTCAGACTGTTGTGACCAGTTCAACTATTTGTATGATGACAATTGCAATGAAATCTGCGCTCCAGACGGTGGATTTACAGGTACAGGAGATGGCAATTGCCCTGACTTTAACGCACAAATAGAAAAAACACTGGTTTGGAAAGACGACAGAAATTAAATTGAGAAAATTATTGTAAGTTGGAGAAATGGAGGGCAGGACAACCATCAGGTGCCTAACTATGCCATTTTACATCTTTGGCCAAAAATTTCTTTTGCACATTTGCACTGGTTAAAAACCAAAATAGTACAAGCTTAAAATTTTATGAGACACTTATACTTAACTATTTTAGCGGCGGCTTTCCTTATGACAAGCTCCCTATCATCCTGCAAACAAAAAAACAAAGCTGATGACAAAATATTAACAGAGAAAGAACAAAGCTTAGGGCAAAAAGATATTATTCCGAGAAGCGATAAGCAGACAAATACCAACACCATTTCAAACGAACTTTCCTTTCTAAATACATTCGACAAGAAATATCCCTACGAGATTAAACTTTTAGACAAGCCAGTAATAAAAAGACGACTAGAAGAAATGCTCGGCCCTCAATATGCTTTTGTAAAAAGCATTTGGGAAGTAGAAACACCCATTGCCATTACTAATGGAATATTTTATGCTTGGGGAATGAAAGCACATAGCGGAGGTGACCCAGGCGCTGTTCTTATGGCAGACCTAAATAAAAATGTATTGTATGTGGGCATAAGAAAAAACAAAGACGAAAAATTTTATTCGGAAGATGGATCTATGGTTCCACAAAAAATGCAAGAATGGGCCGATGAACAATAACCGCTACCTGCAGTTTTGGAATTGATTTCAAAGTACATTTATATGAGGGCACAGCATTTTTTTTCTAGATCCCTTATTGGATTTGTTGCGCCAACTAGTCTTTGAAATCGCATCTTTGACCCAACTTTTCATTTGCTCCACAGCCTTCCTTAAAGAGGAAAAATATATACAATGTAATGCCAACATTAGCCTGTATGCGAAAATATTCGGTTTGAATTAATTAAATTAGGCATTCAAACGCCAAAAAAAACCATCTATGAAGGTTCGAAGCAACCTTAGAAAACTAATTATAACTATTAAAACCTAAGATATGAAAAAGGTATTGTTCTTAACTGGAGATTATACAGAGGACTATGAAACCATGGTTCCTTTCCAAATGCTTGAAATGGTAGGTTATACGGTACACACCGTATGTCCGGACAAAAAAAAGGGCGACATTGTAAAAACTGCCATTCATGATTTTGAAGGTGACCAAACTTATTCTGAAAAGCCGGGGCATAATTTTGTTTTAAATTACAGCTTTGCTGATGTAAAAGTTGGCGATTATGATGGCTTGGTAATTGCAGGCGGAAGAGCACCGGAGTATTTAAGATTAAATGGTAAATTAATCGAAATGGTCCAACATTTTTTCGAAGCTGACAAGCCAGTTGCTGCCATATGCCATGGTATTCAGATTTTAACTACCGCAGGCGTTGTGAAAGGCAAAAAATTAACCGCTTACCCAGCTGTTGGTCCTGAAGTAACCTTAGCAGGTGGAGAATTCCAGGATATCCCGGCAGACCAAGCTTTTGTTGATGGCAACCTTGTGACCTCACCAGCCTGGCCAGGTCACCCAAGTTTTATCAGGGAATTCCTGAAAATTATGGGAACTAAGATTGAGATTTAATCTCTTCTACCAAAAAAGGTAAAGGCTGTTGTTAGGCCCTTACCTTTTTTGGACTTTTATCTCACTCGCTTTTCATCAATAATTGGTTTGATTGGGCCTTTTTCATTTTCAAGATCAGAAAATTTTTCATTTTTCCCCTCGGTGTTTTTGTCAATCTCCTCTTCAATTGGGAGACATTGCCTCAAGAGAGGCCTAAGTTAAGGATGCCATTTAACCAGCTTCACTTTTTTAACATACTCAATAAACGAATGTCAGTAAACCCTATCTGAAAAACCAATTTGCACACTTCAACAAGTCTCTGTATATTGAATGATTCACCGTCATTAATTACCTATTTTAAGGAAATTAATTTTAAATAGCAGTGCATCTTCCAACTTCGCGAAATTATAATTTGAATTTAAATATTTGCTTTCACTGTATATAGCAAAGTATTTAAACAACAGATATGGCAGTTACTGAATTAATAATTGTTCAATTTATTTTTGGAATTGAAACATAATGGTGAATAATTTAGCAAAAACAATTACCTCTTCCTTTTAATAGAAACCCAATATGTTGGTAACAAAGAGCATAAGTTTTAGTAGAATGTTAAAATTATCTTGGCATCATATATTGTGGTTATCAATGTTGATGGGCTTGGTGGCATCTCTATATCATTTTGATCTCATTAAAATTTATATTCCTTGGCTTCCGGTTTCTGTTATAGGCACTGCAGTTGCGTTTTATGTAGGGTTTAAAAACAACCAAGCCTATGACCGGATGTGGGAAGCCCGTAAAATCTGGGGAGGGATTGTCAATGAAAGTAGATCATGGGGAATGATGGTAGATGGACTTATTACCAATTTCATTTCAAAACAACCAATTGAGGAAGACATTAAGACAATCAAAAAGAGACTCTTTTACCGCCACATTGCATGGCTTTATGCCCATAGAAGTCAATTGCTGATCCCTACTGAATGGGAGCATATCAGCCAAACGGGCTCTGTAGGAAGACAAGCCGTTTATTTGAGGAAACAATTTGGAATAGGTTTGGTAGACGATGAAATAACCCGTACAGAACTGAAACAATTTTTATCCTCCGAGGAATACGAACGATTAATAAACAAAGCAAATACAGCCACCCAAATAATCAATGAACAATCCCGAGAATTAACTTCCCTAAGGGAGAAAGGAATTATTAATGATTTTCAGCACATGCAATTGGAAGGTGTCCTGAGAAGTTTTTACACCTTACAGGGCAAAAATGAGCGCATCAAAAAATTTCCTTTACCAAGACAATACGCCAATATTAGTAGGTATTTTGTTGGGATTTTTATTATGCTACTCCCTTTTAGTATGATACCAGAGCTACTTAATTTAAGCAATTGGGGTGTTTGGCTTTCCATTCCGATCAGTGCTTTGATTGGTTGGGTATACGTAATGATGGAGATCACCGGGGATTATTCAGAAAACCCTTTTCAAGGCATGTCCAATGATATCCCAATGTTGTCCCTATGCAGAACGATAGAAATAGATTTAAGAGAAATGCTGGGAGAGACTGAGCTTCCTCCAGCCATTCAATCAAAAAATGGGGTACTTATGTAACCCTTAGACAACAGGCATTCATCTCAAAAATTGAAACAAAACCTAACCCAAGAAAAGCTATCCGAACTCTCAGGAATAAGCTTGAGAACCTTACAAAGAATTGAGAAAAATGAAGGTTCCCTAAAAATACCATTCATTAAATAAGGCAAATCTCCAATCCAGTGAGTAGATTTAAGAATAAACTTATGGCTCATGTTTTAGATCACCAAATTTTCAGGCGGTCCTTGATAGAACGTTTCTAATTACTTGGATATTAGCGTTGTTCCTCCCTCAGGGTTACTTATAAAAAAATAGTAAAAATTGTCATACATCATTTATCAACAAATGCCACTAAAATATTTACTAATACCTGCCACATTTGCCCTATTCACACACTGTGCTGAAAAATCTACATCTGATTATACAATTGAAGCTTCTTTTGCCTCCACCGCTCCTGAGATTGATGGTAAAGCGAACGATCCCATTTGGCAGCAGGCCAAACCAATACGCCTGAAAAATAATCGTACTGGAAAGGAAGTCCAGGAATCAGCGCTACAGACACATGTCAAGGCATCCTACGATGACAAAAACTTGTACTTCTTGTTTGAATGCAAGGATCCCGATATTTGGACAGAATTCACCCAGCGAGACGAATACTTATGGAAAGAAGAAGTCGTTGAGGTTTTCATTGACGTAGATGATGAGCCTGAAACCTATGTGGAAATAGAAGTCTCTCCTGCCAATATCCTATTCGACAGTTATATTGTCGATCCTGAAAATATTGATGTGCCAGCAACAGCTAAATTCAACTTGCCAGGTATTCGAACAAGTGTAACTATACAAGGAACGCTTAACAAGCGTGAAGACAAAGACAACGGCTGGACCGTAGAAATGGCCATACCCTTTGAAGATTTAGCCAATGCAACTACTGAGAGAGTAGGTCCTGAGACTGAAATTAGGCTTAACTTTTTTCGATTGGATAAAAACCAAGGCAAAGAATTTGCGTCTTATGCCTGGTCCCCCACGGGGAAAAGCTTCCATAAACCATCTGTTTTTGGGAAACTTGTATTTAAGTAGCGCCGCTTTGGTAAGCTCCAAACAAGGAAGCTTTTCTACTATTAGATTTAACACACAAAAAGTTAGGCTACATTTTTTTACAGTAAATATTTACGAACATTAGATTAATTTTCATCCTTTTCTTTATGTTTGTAATCTAAGTACTTTTACGTTCACACAATTTTGTGCTGTTTTTCAACAAAGTGCCATGCAATTTTTACGGAAATAACTTACTCATTTATTACACATTAAAAATCCATTTTCCTTTTTTTAAAGTTTAATTTTTTTTCAATTATGAGAATAACAAGACTACTGGCTGCAGCAATTTGCTGTTTTTTCGCTACCACCTACCTGGTTTTTAGTCAGGATGTAAGCCAGGACTACATCATCAATCAAGAAGGCCATAAAATATATGGTACGATCAAAAAATCATTTGATTTTAACACGATCACATATATCCCTTTCGTTTCGAATGAAGGAGTAAAAACAAAGTATTATCCCGATGACATTCAAGGGTTTGGCTTGTCAAATGGAAGAAAGTTCATGAGTAGATATATACCAGATAAGGAAGAAGATGGAATGGTATTTTTTCAAATTATTATAAAAGGAAAGGTTAACCTTTTGAGCTATAAAAATCAATATTATATAGAAAATGAAGACTATTTTTTGGAGTTACATATGGTTTCTGAAAAAAAAGATCTACAAGGAAATTTGATACGTGCCAAAGACAGAGAGTACATGGGATATTTAAGTTACATGCTTTTTGGGCCATGTGGTAATAGACTTCAGGAGAAGATTGCTTCAACAAATCTATCTGAACATGAATTGATATCTACATTTAAACTTTACTATGATTGTGAACAGGAACCCTACGAACTGAATGTAAAAAACTTACCTTTTGTGAGAGCCTCCATTATAGCAGGTGCTGGCATTTCCTTTACACAATCCAACCTTACAGAAGACTCCTTTGATGAAATCCCTCATGTATTTGACCCCCAATACACCCCATATATTAACCTTGGAGTAAAGCTGGATCATTGGAGAAGGTTGCCTCGTTTTGCTTTTGACACAGGCATAGGTTATACAAAAAGGGATGGTGTAATTAATATGGAATTGTTCAAACCAAACCAGAGATATTCCGCTACTGAAGAATATTCCAGATCAAGTTTTATTGTGCCCATATTCATCAATTATCTAGCTTACAGGTCCAAAAACAACGAGTTCTATCTTGGTGCAGGAGCTGTTATTAGGACCAATACATTGGAGAGCAAGTTTAGTATAGTGGACCATAAAATCACCTATGAGCCGGTTACAGTAAGGCTCTATGAAGAATCCGTTTTAACTTACTCATCCTCCAAATTGTCGCCTGCAATAAAACTAGGTATTAACTTTTTGTACAACCGACGTTTCGGCATTGTATCAGAGTTTCAATTGGAGCATATCTCAAAGGAATACACGATTGATCTAAGTAGTCGTCAATCTTACTACAATTCCCTTGTTGCATCTTACATGATAGGTTTTAGGTTATGAAAAGACATATTATTTTTATCGCACTACTTGTGTTCTCCTTTTTAAATGCCTGTGATCAGGAGGAACTTTCTCCGAGAACCAATCCTCGGTTTAGTATAGCCTATATCCAAGAATTGGATGATAGTGGAGCTGAATTTGTTTCCAATATTTACGATTTTGGAAGCGATGAAATCACAGAATATGGCTTCTTATATAGCCTTAATAGCTATCCTACCTTAAGCAATTCTGAAATAATTTCACAGCAAGGAAAACCTGAAAAAGAGTTTACCTTAAAAGCCAAGCATTCCTTGGTAAAAGGTAAAGTTTATGCCGTGGTAGCCTATATTCAAACTACTTCAGAAAGAGTTTATTCAGAACCATTTGGATTTGTAAGTCAGGGGGCTCCAGGTTTTATATTTGAAAGATTCGAATATAAATCACCTGTTTTTCACGGAGACACCATCACTGTATGGGGCAGTAACATGAGCCAACTCCATGAAAGTTACGCTGTGAATTTCCAAGACAAAGAAGCCACAATTGTCAATATTGAAGAAAACGCATTCAAATTTATTGTCCCTGAATTTTCTAATTTCAATAATGGGGAAAATGGTCCTGATTCTTTTAACATTACTCTTCAGGTTTTGGATAAAAAGCTAGACATGAATGCAATTTTTCCTTTCCAAAATGCCGAATTCGAAGAAAGAGACACTCAATTTATCGATTATGGAGGCAGTGTTGAAATACTTGGCAAGTATTTGCAAGACATAAATTTGAAAATAGTTACTAGCCCAGATGTTCCGGAGAGAATTTACGGAAGCAATGTCTCCATAGAATCTGCAGAAAACAATAAGATAGTATTTACACCCAACCCAAAATACGCAGGCATTAACAATAACCTGACGCTTGAAATTCGTGGCAAGTTATATGCTATGGGAACTGATTTCTTTGCTTTCAATCCACCAGAAATAAACTCCAATCAGCACCTTTTGATACAACCATTTGAGAACTTCACAATAAAAGGACATAATTTTAATACTGCCGCCGCTAGAACTCATAAAGCTATTGTCAATGGACATCCAGTATCTTTAGAAGGATTTACTACAGATGCTGAGTCATTGACTTTTCGTATTGCTGATTTGGAAAGCTTTTACATGCGAACAAACAACGTGATGAAGATTAAAACTTTTGATCAGTTTTCTGAAGAGACTATTACTTTTGAATTTACAAATCCAGATTTTCCTTACATGCAGAATCCCTATGCAACCACTAAACCATCGGGTTATTGGAATTGGAAAAATATGGTAGGTTATGGAGAGAAAGGTTATGCCTTAGGCAATCACAATATTTTCGAATTTGATATTGATCAGAAAAGTGTCCATTCAATTCACCAATTACCAAATGAGATCAGCCAACTTCAGTTTACATTTGGAGTATTGCATGGTGAAAAATGGTATATAGGTGGGGGTATTAATGCAATTAGCAATACCGTAAACCAATCCTTTTTTGTTTTTAATTTGCGAACAAAAGAATTAAGAAGACTTCCTGATCTTCCTTTTTACGAAAAGGAATCCGTACTGGCACATGCCTTCAACGGGTATCTTTATTTTGAAGGTGGTATCGTCATGGAAACCGGTAATGATCATAAAAACAGGTACAAATTTAATTTGCAAACAGAAGAATGGATCAGGTTACCAGACAAAGAATTTGGTCGTGAATATATAGGAAGAACCATTGCTTTTGAGCACAAAGAGAAACAATTTGCATTAGGAGACCCTGATGGAAGTCTAATAGGACATTTTGGGCTTTTTGAATTTGATCCTATTAGAGAACGCTGGAAACTACTTAAACAATTTGATGGATTGAACTATTCAAGCATAAAAACAGACCAAGTTTTTATACTTGGAAATAACGCATATTTGTTGGGGAGCAGTATGCGTGTTCTGAATCTGGGAAATTACGAGATTCGACAAGTCACCAATTTTGCTTTTTCTGATTTACTAAATTATAATTATTACCGAAATATGGCATTCATGAGTAGAGGGGATATTTATATTTTAGACCGTGACAGTCACCTTTGGGAAATTGACTTAGAAAAACTGACATATTGATAGGGATAAAATGGGGCATTAAAAGAAGCCCCTCTTCTTTTAATAAAACCCAATATCATAGGACTAAATATTGGCGCAAAATTCTTAAATTAAATTTTGGTTATTGAAAAGCAGATATGCCCTATTTGATGGACAAAAAACCTTGATAATACCAGCACAAAATCTCAGGGCGAATTAGTCAATATTGAATCGCGTGAAAATCAGATCCCCTATGAAATTAAGCATTCTATCAATCCTTTTCTTATTTGTCACAAACGCATTTGCTCAAAACGATCCCGCATGGGACAATACCCAGATTGAAAACTGGCCGGAGGAATGTACGAGAATAATGATTCCTTCTACTTTAGATGGAGAAAATCAAGCCGCAATTTTTTACGCTGCAAAGCAAAAAAATAGACCTTTGATTGTCAGCCTACATACATGGAGCGCGAATTACGAACAGGAAGACGTACTGGTTAATGAGAGCATAATAAAGGATTACAACTACATTCATCCTGATTTTAGAGGGCCAAACAAAAATTTTAAAGCTTGTGGTAGTGAATATGTAATTCAGGACATCGAAGATGCCATAGCCTATGCGATAGAAAATGGCAATGCAGACCCTAACAATATTCATGTAATCGGCACAAGCGGAGGCGGATATGCCACCTTGCTTACCTATATGAACACCAATTATCCTGTAAAGACCTTTTCGGCTTGGGTACCCTTGTCGGATTTGAAAAAGTGGTTTTACGAGTCAGAAGGTAGAGGAAACAAGTATTCAATTGACATTGCCGCCTCAACGGTAAAGGAGGAAGACTTTGATAGAGAAAACTATTATTTAGGTGAGGAAGAGGCTGAAAAACGTTCTCCTATTTACATGAAAACACCTATAGAAAAACGCAAAAACAGCAAACTCTATATTTATGCTGGGATTCATGATGGATATACCGGATCAGTACCAATTACGCAATCTCTGAATTTCTACAATAAGGTAGTTGCGGATTATGATGCATTGGAGAAGAAGGCAATCATTCCTCAGGAAGACATTATAGAAATGCTTGCTTCTAGGAATTTTGTAGCCGCTGATAAAGACAGCATTGCTGACAGGTTAATCCATTATCAAAAATCTTACAAGGATTTAATTAAACTTACCATTTTTGAAGGCACTCATGAATGCCTTACAAGTGTGGCTTTAGATCAGGTGGATACAGACAAGGTATTGGTAATTGGAGACTCAAATGGTGCCAAAGAAAATGGCTGGGTGGATCAATTGAAGAAAACCTACTTTGAAGATTTTATTTACAACACCAGCATCTCCGGAAACACCATTGGATTTAATAATAATGACCAGAAAAAACTCAATACATTACTTAATGTTGATCGGTACATGAATGAGGCAGATCAAAACCTACATGGTTTGGACAAGGTTGTGATTATGCTTGGGACCAATGATTGTAAAGCAGTATTTGCACCGAGAAAAGAAGAAATCCCAGCAAAAATGGCCACATTATTACAGAAGGTAAAAACTCATCCTGTATATGTCAAATACAAACCAAAAATTTATGTGATTTCCCCACCACCCTGTGGAGAAGATGCCATTATGAAAGAAAAATACCATGGATCTTCCGAAAGAGTAAAATGGTTGGTTCCTGAACTTAAAAGGGTAGCTGAATTGAATGGTAGCAGATACATTGATATTCATACTACTCTATCACCTCAATGGGATTCGTTAGCAAAAGATGGGATTCACCCTGAAGAAAACGGTCAGATTATGATGTCGAAAATAATACAGGAGCAGATCAATTAAACCCTGAACAGTTGTCTATCTACTTCTTGGCGTTTTTGGTCAGGCAATCGTATAATACAAAAGGAAAGCTTTATTTCTCTTTCACATTATTAGCTAGTTAATTAACTAGTTAAATCCAAAAAATTGGTAAGGTTAAAGAAATGGACAGTAAACTTTTAATAGCCACAATCACTGAGGATATTAAAGAAGGCTGTCAACCAATTATGGCAATAGGCATAGCCAGTGATATATGTACTGGTGTGGTGGATAATTTGGCTGAGAACTCCATTATTTGTAAAAAACATGATTTGGATGGTGCTTATGTAGCACCGTTGCAGTGGTACGGAAAATCAATCATTTATTCGAAGGGAGGAGAGGCAGACTCTACTGTATTGGACCCTCACAAATGGTTGTATAGTCCATTGGAAGCGGGTTGTACATTGGTGAAGAATCCTCAGCATTTAATTGACACCTATAGTTCTCATCCTGAATACTACGTTTTCGGCAAGGATGAAGAAGAAAAAATGCAAAATTTCTGTGAATAGGTACTTCAAAACTCCGGTGGATTTAGGGCTTTAAAAGTTTGGTTAGCCTTTCAACCCGAAATATGCAATAGACAATCTT
>TARA_R110001599_G_scaffold111534_3_pt1 | contig 14191 bp, 7 predicted proteins | sample TARA_R110001599 | Tara Oceans TARA_R110001599 (sample SAMEA4398360) | marine metagenome | biome: Polar Biome; feature: [MES] marine water layer (ENVO:01000295) within the mesopelagic zone...; material: water (ENVO:00002006), including particulate matter (ENVO:01000060) such as...... | reverse complement strand
TCCGGCTCATACAATCGGCAAAGGATGTGTTGCACGCTCCGGGCAAGGCTGCGAACGCGGGCGGGGTGGCGGTGTCCGGCCTGGAAATGAGCCAGAACAGCTTGCGTCTGCAGTGGAGTCGCGCTGAAGTCGATCAGCACCTGCGCAGCATCATTCGCGGCATTCACGACCAGTGCGTGGAGTTCGGTACCGCCGCAGATGGCCACGTGGACTACTTCAAGGGTGCCAACATCGCCGGATTCAACAAGGTGGCAGCCGCCATGATTGCTTACGGGGTGATGTAGGCCGCCGCTCAGAGCCTGGGCACGGCCGCCAGCAGCTCCTGCGTGTAGGGGTGAGTGGGTGCGGTGAGTATCTGTTCTGCCGTGCCCTGTTCCACCAGTTTACCGCGCTGCATAACACCCACCTTGTGGGCGAGGCCGGGCACAATCGACAAATCGTGCGTGATGAACAGGTAGGACACACCGAACTCGCGTTGCAACTCAGCCAGCAGCTCCAGTACTTCGGCACGAATGGAAACGTCCAGCGCACTGGTCGGCTCGTCGCAGATAATCAGTTCAGGGTCTACCGCCAGGGCACGCGCAATGGCGATGCGCTGCAGCTGCCCGCCGGAGAACTCGTGCGGATAGCGGTTGGCGTGCTCCGCGCCCAATTGCACCCGTTGTAACAGGGCCTGAATACGTGCTCGGCGCGCTTCCTCGGAAAGCCCCAGGCCCAGGCTGATCATGCCCTCGGCAATGATGTCACCCACGGTCATGCGCGGGTTCATGGAGGAAAAGGGATTCTGGAAGATCACCTGTATCTGTTTGCGGTAGGGCAGCATCGCGTTGCGCCCCAGGTCCTCAATGGCATCACCCCGGAAGCGTATCTGGCCGCCGGCTATCGCTTCCAGGTTGAGTACGGCACGGCCCAGTGTGGATTTACCGCTGCCGGATTCGCCCACCAGTGCGTAGGTCTCTCCGCGACCGATAGTCAGTGATACCCCATCCACTGCGCGGGTGTAGTCCACCACCCGTTGCAGCAGGCCGCGGCGGATAGGGAAGTGCACTTTCACTTCCTGCAATTCCAGCAATGGCGCTTCCGTCGCGGCTTCCCGGAAGTGTGTCAGGTCGGGCAGGGCGTCAATCAGGCGCTGGCTATAGGCCTGCTTGGGGTGCTGGAAGAAATCATCCACGCTGGCGCGCTCAATCAGCTCGCCACGGTACATCACGGCCACCTCGTCAGCCGTATTCTTGACTACCCCCATGTCGTGGGTAATCAGCAGTACTGCCAGTTGCCGGGAGCGGGTGAGTTCGCGTATCAGGTTCAGTACCTGCAGCTGAATGGTAACGTCCAGAGCGGTGGTGGGCTCGTCGGCAATCAATACATCCGGCTCGCAGGCCAGGGCCATGGCGATCATCACCCGCTGCTGCTGCCCGCCGGAGAGCTGGTGGGGGAAGAAGTCGAAGCGCTGTTCCGGGTCCGGAATGCCCACCTCACGAAACAAGGTCACCACACGGTCACGCAGTGCCGCGCCGCGCAGCCGGGTATGCAGCTGCAGGGTCTCGGCGACCTGCTTGCCCACGGTCTGTACCGGGTTCAGTGCACTCATGGCGTTCTGGAAGATCATCGCAACCCGGCGCCCGCGCACCTCCTGCATGCGCGCCTCGGACAGGCCGAAAAGGTCCTGCCCTGCCACTTCCACGCTGCCCCCGCTGATACGCAGGGCATCCGGGAGCAGGCGCATGGCGGCCAGAGACGTCACCGATTTGCCGCTGCCGGATTCGCCGACCAGGGCAAATACCTTGCCGGCCTGCAATTCGAAGCTGACGCCCTTGACGATGGCCGCACCCGTGTCCGCCAGCGTCACGGTCAGGTCACGCACCTGCAGGCACAGGGTGCCCGGCGCGGGTCGGCTGTGCTGTGCCCCGCTCATGCTTCTGCCCTCCGTAGGCTGGTGCGGGGGTCAAAGGCATCGCGCACCAGGTCGGAAAACAGGTTGGCGGCAAGCACGAGAATGAACATGAAGAAGAATGCCCCGGTGAGTGTCCACCAGATCGTGGGTTCCCGGGACAGCTCGGAGCGGGCCCCGTTGATCATGTTGCCCCAGCTGCCCATGGACGGATCCACGCCCACGCCGATATAGGACAGTACGGCCTCCGCCAGTACCAGCGCGCTGAAGTCGAGAACGAAGGTGATGAGAATAATGTGTACCACGTTAGGCAACACGTGTCGGCCGAGGATACGGCTGTGGCTCACGCCAAACGCGTGTGCCGCCTGCACGTAGCCCAGTTGACTGATTTTCAGGGTTTCCGCGCGTATCAGGCGGCACAGGGTGGACCAGCTGGTGACGCCCAGAATGAAGCACAGTGCGATGAACTTGGCGTCTGCCTTTTCCATGCCAACGGCAAAGAAGTCGGGATTCAGGTCGATGTATACCTGGAACAGCAGCACGGACGCGGCAATGAGCAGAATGCCGGGAATGGAGCTCAGAGTGGTGTATAGATACTGCACCACGTCGTCCACCCAGCCCTTGAAGTAGCCGGCCATCACGCCGAGTGTGACGGCGATGGGCAGCATCACCAGCGTGGCGAGGGTGCCCAGCAACACGCCGGTTCGAATGCCCTTGAGAGACTGATACAGCACATCAGCACCGCCCTGGTCCGTGCCCAGGATATGGTAGTGGTGGCTGATACTCACCATCCACACGCCCGCACTCAGGATCACGCCCTGGGTTATCCAGGAGGCGGCCCAGGGAAAGGGGCTGCCACGCAACACAAGCCACTGGGGCGCGATGACCAGCGCACACAGCAACAGGCCCCAGAACAGGGCCTTGGCACTCTTTGCGAGGATGTCCGCGGCACGCTCATCGGGGTGAGCCAGATGTTGCCCGGCGTGGCGCAGGGGCGGGAAGTCGCGAATGTCGCGGCCGCTGGCATCCCTGATGTTTTCTTTCTCAAAAGACAACAGCGCAAAGGGGGCCGAGTAGGTGCGCTCGAAGCGATCACCCATGCCGCCAGTGAGTACATCAAACACACTGCTGACCTTGTTGTCGTAGAACACCTCCTGCGTTGCCAGGCTCTCCGGGTTCTCCAGTGCGCGCCGGAAATGCAGCGAGTCGAGCAGGGCGACCAGGATATAGGCGGCAATGACGGTGAACGCCACCATGCCCAACCGCGAGCTGAACACGTCGGCCCAGCGTTCGCGGGTCTGTGGGTCCCGGCGCAATCGCCAGAAAAAAAGCGCGAGGGAAATCACCAGCAGGAAAATCAGCGCATCGGACCAGAGCAGAACGGGTTTCATCGTTGCCAGACCCCTCAGGACAGCCGGACCCGGGGGTCAGCCCAGGTGTAGGAGATATCGGTCAGCAACAACCCGACGATGTAGAGGATGGAGCCGATGAACACCATGCTGCGCACAATGGCGAAGTCCTGTGAATTGATGGCATCGAGCATGTAGCTGCCGAGCCCGGGTATGCCGAAAAACGACTCGATCAGCAGGCTGCCCATGAACAGCGAGGGAATCAGCACCACCACGCCGGTGAGTATGGGAATGAGCGCGTTGGGCAGGATATGCCGGAACAGGATGGACAGTTCGCTGCAGCCCTTGGCGCGCGCCGTGCGCACGTAGTCCTGGTTCGCTTCCTCCAGGAACAAGGTGCGGTACCAGCGCGCGCCGGCGCCGATGCCGGCGACCACACCCACCAACACGGGAAGGATAAGGAATTTCCACACCTGCCCTTCGGTATGAAAACCGGATATGGGCACGAGGCGCCATGTCTTGGCCACCAGGAACTGCCCGCCAATGATGTAGAACAGGTAGGAAATGGACATCAACGCCACAAACACGAATACCGCGCCACGGTCCAGCCGGGTACCGCGAAACATGACGACCATCAGTGCGACACAAATGTTGACGCCAATACCCACCAGGAAGGTGGGCAGGGCTACCGCGAGGCTGGGCCACATGCGGGTGGCGACATCGGTAGTGATGTCCCGGCCACTCTCCGAACGCCCAAAGTCGAAGGCGAACAGGCGCACGGACTTGTCGAAGAAAATGGTGTCGGTGATCTGCCCTACGCCAGCCGCCTGTGGGTTGAGAAACAGGGGCTTGTCGTAGCCGTTCTTCTGCTTCCAGTTTTCAATCGCCTCCGGGGTGACGTATTTGTCGCCGAGCTGGGAGGCCGCCATGTCATCGGGTGAATTGACCACGAAAAACAGGGTGAAGGTGAGCAGGTTGACGCCGACCAGGATCGGAATGGCATAGAGCAGGCGGCGCACGATATAGGCAAACATGTGGTCGCTCCTGTTATTGGCGGGCCGTCGCACGCAGGCGGCGGCGGTAGGCGATAACGCCGGGTAGCAGCAGTGCAATCAGCAAAGCGCTCATGGCGTACAGTGGCCAGATGACGGGCTGGTTCCATTCCTCGCGCTTGCGCTCGCGCAGCTCGTCGTCAATGCGCACGTACTTCAGCGTGTTCTTGGAAATGCCGTGGCGCTTGTTGTTGTGCACCCAGGGGTTGTTCAGGTAGATATCTTTCGGGTAGTAGCCGAACAGCCAGACGGCGTCCTCGCGGTAGAGTTCGACCATGCGGGCCACCAGTGCATCCCGTTCCTTGCCGGGCGGCAGAACGCGCATCTGGCGGAACAACTCGTCATATTCCGGGCGCTCGTAACTGGCATTGTTCGCGCCATCGCACTGGCAGATCAGCGGGCTTTCGGGGCCGTAAAGCAGGAACAGGAAATTTTCCGGGTCCGGGTAGTCCGCCAGCCAGCCGTGGGAGAAAATCTGCGTGTTGCCGGTCAGCAGCTTCTCTCGCGTGCGGTTCCAGTCCGCCGGGCGGTATTCCACCTGCACGCCAATACGGCCGAAGGCCCGGTCCATCCAGTTCATGCTGGTGCTGGATATCGCCTGGCTCTGCACATCAATGAAGATTTTCAGGGGCTCACCGGTGCGTGCATCGCGACCATTGGGGTAACCTGCTTCGGCCAGCAGCTGCTTCGCATGCGCGATCGACTTGCGCTGTGGTGCGCCGTCTACCCAGTCATAGACGTAGGGATTGATACCCGCCTCGCCCTCCACGAACCCGGGAATGCCCGGCGGAATGGGTGACTGCGCGGGAATGCCGTTGCCCTTGTAGAAGATGTTGAGGTATTCCTCGGTATCGAAGGCGATCTGCAGCGCGCGGCGCAATTTGCGACGTTCCTCGCTGTAGCCGCCGAGCACCGGGTCGCGCATGTTGAAGCCGTAGTAATAGATGGCGGGTTTCACATCGGGGGCTACCGTGATGCCGTGCTCGGCGAGCTCTGCCCCCAGCTCAACGCCGTCGGGGCCCACCACGAAGGCCTGGTCGAACACGCGATTGGTGTTGCCGTGGCTTTCACCCGAGCGGTCGTAGTAGCCCTGCAGGAACTTGGTCCACAGCGACAGCACCTCTTTTTCCAGCCTGAACACGGCGCGGTTGATCAGCGGCAGGCGCTTGCCTGCATCAGCCAGTCGGCCCTGCTCGGCGTCGCCCGGTGCCCCCTCGGTGGGGAAATAGTCTTCGCGGAAGTTGGGGTTGCGCTCCAGCACAATCTCGCTGTTGGGGTCGTTCTTCACCATCATGAAGGGGCCGCTGCCCACCGGCCACCAGTCCAGTGTGAGGTTGCGGTCAAGAAAGCCGGGGTTGTGGAAGAAGCGATCCACCTCGGGGGCGATGGGCGAAAAGAAGTGCATGGCCAGCCAGTAACTGAACTGCGGATAGCGGCCCTTGATGGTAATGCGGAAGGTGCGCTCATCCACCACCTCCAGGCCATCCATGCTGTACTGGTCGAGGTTCACCCAGCCATCGCGGGGGATGTCCTTGAGACGCTCGGAGAAAGCCTCCATCCCCACAATGTACTGCGCCATGAAACCGAGCATGGGTGAGGCATTGAACGGGTCGGCCAGCCGTTTGATGGCATAGACATAATCGTTGGCGGCGACGGGCCGTGAACCCAACTCGGGAAAATCGCTGATCTGCCGATATTGCCGTCCCGCGGCGGGATCGGTAAACAGGTAGCGAGGATTGCCCGTGTCATCGAGCGCGAAGGCGGGATGAGGCTGGTAGCGGGCATCGGCGCGCACGGTCATCTCATACACCGAGAAGGCGACCTCTCCTGCATCGGGGTCAACGAGCTCGCCCGCGGCGTTGGTGTAGCTGATCAGCGGAAAGTCTTCCACGCCCAGCGGCAGCAGTTCGTAGGGCCGTTTCAGGTAGTGGTAACCCATGGGCGGCTCGTAGATCTGCATCAGGAACAGCGATTCATCGGCGGCGTAGGACAGCGCCGGGTCCAGATGCTTGGGCGGCAGGGGTGACATCACCGACTGGTAGGTCACCATGCCGGGAGGGCTTTCGGGGTTGGGGTTGTTCCAGGGGCCATCGCTGCACCCCGGCAGAAGCGCGGCGCCAAGCAGCAGTGTGGCGCGCGTGCAGAGCGCAACGAATCTGGAGAGCATACCGGTGAATCCGAATGACAGGCAGCGCTCATGTTAGCAGTAAACACACCGCCGGTTAACCATCGCTCAGCAGGCGAGGTAGAATGCTTCTCTGGAGGCGCCATGCGAAACTTTTGTTTAGTCCTTGTGTTGGGTGTACTGATGTCAGGTTGTAGCCGGAATCCGGTTGTGCCGCCGCCCGAGTCATTGCAGCCGGGGGTGTCGCTGGCGCTGGCCGAGGCGCGCGCTCAGCGTGTGACCGACATTCACTACCGTGTGCACCTGAACGTGCCGGAGGCCGCTGCGGAGCCCATTGCCGGGCGCACCGATATCCGTTTCCACCTCGCGGACGCCAAACAGTCGCTGGCACTGGATTTTCGGGCCGAAAGCACGGCGCTGCACACCGTTGAGGTGAATGGCGCAACGCTCCCGGCGGTTATAGACACCGAGCATGTTGTGCTTCCCGCCAGTGCGCTGCAACGTGGTGAGAACCGCGTGGTGCTGGAGTTCACGGCGGGTGATAGCGCCCTGAACCGCAAGCCGGATTATCTCTACACCCTGTTTGTCCCCGATCGGGCGCGCACAGCGCTACCGCTCTTCGACCAGCCGGACCTGAAAGCTCGTTGGACCCTGAGCCTCGACTTGCCCGCCAGCTGGGAGGCTATCGCCAACGGCCCGCGGTTGGCCGTTGTCGATGCCGGCGAGCGGCGCCTGCACCGCTTTGCCGCGAGTGAACCGATCAGCTCCTATTTATTCGGTTTTGTTGCGGGCCGCTTCCAGGCCGTAACCCGGGAATGGCGCGGGCAGGAAATGACGTTGCTGCACCGGGAAACCGATAGCGACAAGCTCGCCCGCAACCTGGATGACATCTTTCGCCAACACCGCGAAGCGGTCGCCTGGCTGGAGGATTACACCGGCGTACCCTTTCCCTTCGAGAAGCTCGATTTCGCCCTTATTCCTGCCTTCCAGTACGGCGGCATGGAACACGTTGGCGCTATTCAGTACCGCGCCGAACTGTTGTTGCTCGACGAGAATCCGACCGATGATGATCGCCTGCGCCGGGCGAGCCTGATTGCCCACGAGGTGGCGCACATGTGGTTCGGTAACCTGGTAACGATGCGCTGGTTCAACGATGTATGGACCAAGGAAGTGTTTGCCAATTTCATGGCCGCAAAGATGGTGAACCCGATTTTTCCAGAGATTGATCACGAGCTGAATTTCCTGTTGCGGCATTATCCGCCGGCCTATGCGGTGGACCGTTCAGACGGCGCCAATCCCATTCGCCAGCAACTGGCTAACCTGAACGAAGCGGGACAGATGTACGGTCCCATCATCTACAACAAGGCGCCCATCATGATGCGCCAGCTGGAGTCGCTGCTGGGGGCCGAAGCGTTTCGCGCGGGCCTGGCCGAATACCTGCAGCGCTTTGCCTACGACAACGCCACCTGGCCCGCGCTGGTGGGCATTCTGGACCAGCGCACGCGCCTGGACCTTGCGGCCTGGAGTGACAGCTGGGTGCACAGCGCCGGCTTCCCGGACGCAGCACAGCAGGCAGAGGACCCCGCCCTGTTCTATGGGCCACAAGCTGTCGAGCTCGCGCAGATGGGGCAGTGGGCGCAGCTGCCGCCCGTGGCGCGTGGTCGCCTGTTGCTCAACCTGTTTGAAGCGGTGCTCGCAGGTGGGGTATCTCCGCAGGCCTACGCGGCTGAGTTGTTGCCGTTGGTGGCAACGGAACAGAATCAGCTGCTCCTGCAAACGCTGCTGGAACAGCTGGGTTGGTTGCAGCAAACGCTGCTGCCGGATGTCGCCCTCGCGCGCCTGCAGCCAGAACTTGAGGCGGTGCTCTGGCAGGCGATCGAGACTTCTGCAGATGCGGGACGAACGCGCCTGGTGTTCGAGAGTTTGACGCGACTGGCGCGGCAACCGGCCAGCCTGCAGCGCCTCTATGCGGTGTGGAGTGGTGAGTCGTCGCTGGCGGGCCTCACGTTGGCAGAGCGCGACCGCATTCGTCTCGCGGAACGGCTGGCCGTGGCGTTGCCCGAGCAAGCGGATGCGATCATTACCCAGCAGCTGGCGCAGATCCAGAACCCTGACAACCGACGTCGCCTGGCCTTCCTGGCTCCCGCACTGTCGGCTGATGTTGCAGTACGTGATGCGTTTTTTGCCAGCCTCGCCGACCCTGCACAGCGCGCCACGGAAAACTGGGTTGTGGATGCCGTGGGCTATCTCCATCATCCCCTGCGGATCGCCCATGCCGAGCGTTACATTGAACCCAGCCTGGAGTGGCTGCAGGAGATTCAGGTAACCGGAGACATCTTCTTCCCTTCCGCCTGGCTGCAGGCCACGCTGCAATATCATCATTCGCCGCGGGCGGTTGGCACCGTGCTGCGCTTTTTGCAGGAGCGTCCGGGTTACAACGCGCAATTGCGGATGAAGATTCTGCAGGCGCTGGATATGCCCCAAAGGGCCATGCGCCTGCGGCAATGAAAAAAGCCGCCGGGGGAACCCCGGCGACCTCAGTTGCGCGCTACGTTGGTGGTCAGGAACCAACCACTCCACCATCCTTGCGGGTGATGACCACCGTGCAGTCACGGGGAATCGCACCGCTGCCCTGCGCGGCGGGGAAGTTCGTTACGCTGGGGTCACCATTGCCCGGGTGCTGCAGGTTGATGAACAGGGTGCGCCGGTTCGGCGTGATCGCAATGCCGGTGACTTCGCAGTCGGTAACACCGGTAAACAGACGGCTGATCTCAATGTCATCACCCGACTGGTTGCCGTTGGCGATCAACAACTGATCGTTCAGGCCATCCTTCTGGGCGCCGTCGGTCTGGATGAACACCCGGTTGTCGGGGTCGACCCAGATGCCATCGGGCGAGGCCACGCTGCGCTCGGTGCCGTGGGTGTCAGATGAGAGCAGGAAAATCTCCCAGGTGAAGCTGCGGCCGATATGGCGATTGCTGTCGCGCCAGCGGATGATGTGTCCGTCGGGGTTGGGTGCCTGCGGGTTTGCGGCGTCCGCCTCTTCACGGCGGCTGTTGTTGGTCAGTGTGCAGTACACCGTGCCGTCAGCCCCTACCGATGTCCACTCTGGGCGGTCCATGGGTGTTGCACCGGCGAGGTCCGCGGCGATACGGGTGTAGGTCAGCATTTCCGCCTCGGAGCTGAAGCGCGCGGCGATAGCCGGGTTGCGCAGGCTCAGTTCCAGCCATTCACCGGTGCCGTCATCATTGAACTTGGCGGCGTACAGCGTGCCATTGTCCAGCGGGCTCACGCCCTGAGCGCGCATGAAGCGCCAGTTGCCGGCGGAGACAAACTTGTAGATGTAGTCGAAGCGCTCATCGTCACCCATGTAGCCGACGACGCGGCCACCACGGCCTTCCACCAGGGCTACACCCTCGTGCTTGAAGCGTCCCATCGCGGTGCGCTTGACGGGCATTGCCTCCGGGTTGAAGGGGTCGACCTCGACGATCCAGCCGAAACGGTTTTCTTCATTGGGGTGGCTGTCACTGGCCAGGTCGAAGCGCTCGTCGAAAACGTGCCAGCTATAACCGAAACCGCCCGCACTCAAGCCGTAGCGGGCCTGCTCGTCGCTGGGTGTCCAGCTGCTGTCGCTGGTGCCGAAATAGCCGTTGAAGTTCTCTTCGCAGGTAAGGTACGTGCCCCAGGGCGTGTAGCCGTTCGCGCAGTTGTTCAGTGTTCCCATGGCGCCCGCTTCGGGCCCGATGAGCTCGCTGCCGGCCACCGGCCCGCTGAATTCCACGGGTGTGCGGCCGTGTACACGGCGGTTGTACATGCTGTCTTTCACCAGCTCCCAGCCACGGCCGGTCTTGCGTATTTCCAGTACCGAAATACCGTGCGCGTGTTGCGATGTCATGACATCCGCCAGGGTCTCCGGGTCGGCCTTGCCCAGTACGGTGCCGTTGGTGCCATATTCATGGTTGATGGCGAGCAGCCCGCGGTTACTGCTGCGACGGAAGGGGAAGAACCACATGCCATCGTGGCCGATGCCAACCTGCTGCGCCTGTTCTTCGGCTGTGGGACGAACAAGAGGATCACCGCTGTAATCAGTCACGTTGTTGGTCAGGGATGTGCCCCAGGGGATCAGTACCTGGTAGTCATAGTCCGGCGAAATGGCGGGCACGGGGCCGTTGCCTTCGGCCAGAGTCACAGGCTGGAAGTCGATCAGCCTGCTGCCGATCTTGCGTCCGGGTGCTGGCACAGCGGCAGTAGCAGAAAGCGGCCCAGCCAGAAAACTGCCTGCCGCCAGGGTCAGGCCGCCACGGAGTAATTGCCGGCGCGATGCGTATTCGTTGAGTACGTCTTCAAAGGGGCGATTGTTTGACGGGTTACTGATGCCTTCATCGTGTTCCATGGTTTGGTCTACCTGCGCTGATGGGATGATGGGTGACCCGCTGGGTAGCGGATGCAGCCGGGTTCTGGGCGGGCATCGGTGCGCGGGCACCGGCCAGTCACGAATCAGGTTACGAGGGGAGTGTTGCAGTGATGTGGCGCTTTGGTGTCACATCCAAGAACTTTTTATGGCGCAAGAAAAAGGGCCGGGAGCTTGCGCTGCCGGCCCTTGCAGTTTGCGTGGATAACGCTAGAAGGTGTACACCGCATCGAAGCCGAAGGTGCGCGGCTGGCCCCAGGTGTTGCCGGCCCAGCCCAGCGTACCGAAGTCGATACCCCACTCGCGGTACTCTTTGTCCGTCAGATTGCGTACCCAGGCTGACAGGCGCAGATTACCGTTCTCACCCATGCTCAGCTCGTCCAGCGTGATGCGTGCGTTGAGCAGGGTGCGTGCCTCGGAGGCGTCAAACTGGTTCTGGAAGGGGTGGAAAACCATGCTGTCCGTGTAGGCGACATCCAGTCGCGCACTCAGGCGCCCCATCCCGGTGTTGGCGGTGGAGTACTGCAGGCCCAGCGACGCGGTATTCTCGGGTGCGCGGGTTACGGTAACCACATCCTTGATGTTCTCGATCTGGTTGGTCACCGGGTTACGGGCGTTGTACTCGTCGAATTCTGCGTCGAGATAGCCGTAATTCATGTCCACGGACACGGTTTCGGTGAGCAGTGCGATCACTTCCAGCTCAAGGCCCATGTAGGTCGCTTCCCCGGCGTTGGTGATACGGCTGGAGGCGCCGCCACTGCCGGCTTCAAACACAGCGATCTGCATGTCCTTGTAGTTGTTGTAGAACACCGCACCGTTTACGCGCAGGCGACGGTCCAGCCAGTCGGATTTCATGCCCAGCTCGTAGGAGTCCAGTGTTTCCTCCTCGTAGGGCTCCTCCCAGGCCGTGGCACTGGATGCCCGGCTGTTGAAGCCACCGCCGTTATAGCCCGTGGAGTACGTGGCATAGACGTTCATGTCCGGGCTGATCGAGTAGTTGGCGGTCAGCAGGTAGCTGATGTTGTCCCAGGTGTCCTCGTTGGTGAAGCGGTCGTCGAAGCTGACATGGTTGAGGCCTTCATTGAACAGGAAGGCTTCACGATCATCCTCGGTGTAACGCAAGCCGGCGGTGATATCCAGCTGGTCGGTCAGGGAGTAGGTCGCCTGGCCATATACTGCCGTGGACTCGGAGGTCTGGCCATAGATGAAGTCCTGGAAGCCGTTGAGGTTTGGATCGGCACCCGGGAACGGGAAGGGCAGCGGTAGCCGCTGGCTGCCCTGGCAGACCGGGCCGGTCCCAAAGTCGTCACAGAAGCCGGCGCCGATGAAGGCTCCGCCAACTGCACTGTCTACCAGGAAGTTGATCGGCAGTACGAAGCTTTGCGGGTTGTCCTGATAGACTTCCTCTTCGAACAGGAATACGCCCACGGTGTACTGCAGGCGGTCATTAAATGCATCGCCGATGATCTGGAATTCATGGCTCTCCATTTCAATCCAGCCTTCGGGAATGCCGGCCTGGAAGCCCTGGGTGGGGATTTCCGCGCCACCGCCGTAGAACAGGTCCCGCATGGTGTACGCGCCGCCGTCGAGGTCGGTGGAGTCGTACCCGGAGTCGGTGTCGCGGTTGGCGTAGATGTATTTCAGTGTGAACGGTTCCAGCTCCCAGGCCACGGTCAGGTTGTGGCCCTGAACTTCCAGCCACTCTTCGCTGGACCCTTCCAGGGTGAACTGTTCGCGGCGCTTGGTGGGGTCACCCACGGTTGCCGCCATCTGCTGGAAAATCTCCCCACCCAGGAACGTGTAGGGGAACGGCGTTGTGGTAAATCCGTTGTAGATGGAATCCTTGACCTTGGTCACCTGATAGGGCGTTGGCACCCCGGTGTTGTCGGTGTCATCGTAGGCGTAGTCGATGGTCAGTCCATCGGTGGGTTCGAAACGCAGCGCCAGACGGTAGGAAGAGTTGTCTTCACTCGCCAGGTCCGGGTTGACGCCGGGGAAGTCGTTGGTGGCCCAGCCGTCGTATTCCATTTTGCTACCGGAGATTTTCACCGACAGCATGTCCGCCATTTGCGGCAAGTCGACAGAGCCGGTAAGGCGGCGATAGCCGTCGTTGCCCACGCTCGCCTCAAGCCGGCCCCCGAATTCGCCGGTGGGCTTGCGCGTGGTCACGTTGACCGCGCCCCCGGTGCTATTGCGCCCGAACAGTGTTCCCTGGGGGCCGCGCAGCACTTCGATGGACTGCAGGTCGACGATATCGAAAATTGCGCCGACCGTTTTGCTCATGTACACGCCGTCGAGGTAGAAGCTGGTCTTCGGGTCTGTCATCAGTGAGGTTTCGCCACTGCCCACGCCGCGAATGTAGATGGACATGTTCGAGTTGGAAGACGGTTGCTTCTGCACGTTGGTGTTCGGTACAAACCCGTTGAGGTCGGTCACGTTGTAAATGCCGAGGTCGGCGATCTGCTCGGCGTTGAATGCCGTAACGGCAATAGGCGTTTCCTGCAACAGCGTTTCCCGGCGCTGTGCGGTGACCACGACTTCTTCCAGTGCCAGATTCTGCGCCTGAGCCAGGGAGATGAACGGAAACGATGTAGCGGCAATCAATGCGGCCGCAATGGGGGTGTGCATGTATCTCGGCATGGTAAGGCTCCGTAATCGTTATTATGAGCGTCCCGGAGGGACGCCTGGGTACCCTCGCCAACACGGTGTGTTGGCATGTGCAGTTATTGTGTGTTATCGAAAACCTGCAACCGCAGTTTAACTTTGCTTGTGCCGGTGGCGTCAAGTACCAGAGGTGTAAAAATTTACGCCCGAGCAGCGATAGCCCTGCCGGGTGGGCAAGTGAGCCAAAGTGGTGCGCTTGCGAGGGTGAAAGTGACGAATACCAGCAACAGTGATTGCGGGGTTTTTTCACCCGTGCTTACATGCGATGCAATGAGCGCCGATAGGGAGGGCGATGCCGTGCCGCGGCAATTGCCATGAACGTAGTCAAGAAAAGCGGCTCAGCCAGCCTCGCCCCGGCCCTGTTGTCGGTTTTTGTGCTGTTTCTGGGCACGGCTCTCACCATCGCTATGTGGCAGCATAACCACCGGCGAGAACAGGTGTTGCTGCACTCCGCGTTCAGTGCCGAGGCCGAGCGCCTGGTGGCGGTGGCTGAGAAGCAGCTGCACGCCTACTCCGTGGTGATGCGCGGCCTGCAGGGCTATTTCCAGGGTTCGGAGAGCGTCGAATACCCGGAGTTTCTGGCATACACGCGGGCCCTCAATGCCACCTCGGAGCTCGCCGGGCTGCAGGGCGTCGCCTGGGTGCAATTGGTGCCGCGCAGCGGCCTCGAAAAGCATCTCGAAACGATGAGGGCGCAGC
>TARA_R110001599_G_scaffold199071_1_pt1 | contig 14203 bp, 12 predicted proteins | sample TARA_R110001599 | Tara Oceans TARA_R110001599 (sample SAMEA4398360) | marine metagenome | biome: Polar Biome; feature: [MES] marine water layer (ENVO:01000295) within the mesopelagic zone...; material: water (ENVO:00002006), including particulate matter (ENVO:01000060) such... | reverse complement strand
ATTCTTAAAGCAGCTAATAACTTTTTCTGTATATACTCAATATCCGCAATCTCACTAAGATTAGTAGCACCTGGAAGGGTCTCTATAGGACTTGGAGACGCTGCGTCTCTAACTGGGATAAAATAATCTTGGTCTACCGCCATTTGATTCATTCTTAAATCCACATTACCATTTTTCTGGTCTACAACTGGGTCTCTTTTAAATTTGTTAGCTACTCTTTGGATGTAAGCTTCTACATCTTTATCATCCATATTACCAACAAACACTTTAAACACCCTTCTTTCTGGTGCTCGTGAAGTTCTGTAAACTAACATAGCGTCTTCTGCCAATAATAATTGTTTCCAAATTCTTCTACATTTTTCCAACATTGAGGTTCCGTAAGGTAATCGTCTGTCGTCACCTAAAATTCTAAAATGTGCTATTTCCCAAGTATTAAATATTAAATCTTTTTCTTTCCATTTAAATTCTACTTTATGTTCTTCATTATCTTTATCTTCTACATGGGAAAAATAATCTCTACCATCCCCTCTCTCCATTTCTATATTTGGTAATTGGTTACACCCTATAATACCTTTTTCTGGGTCTATTTTTAGAAATACAAAATTATCTCCATATTTACATGTATTCCTTATCCACATCGGTAGGTTAGTGTTTATATCTAATATATTATTAAATAGGTCCGCTAAAATAGATTTTATTCTGGTAGATTCGGAATAAATAGTTAATACAAATCCTTTTTCAGATGGTGTAGTTGCTTCTTCCGCGTATATATCTAAAGCTGCAGAAATTTCTGGTGTAAATTCCATAGATTCATAATCATAGTAAGAAGCTAATCGTGTCGGTTCATAATATATAGATTTGGTATATAATTCATTATTTACTTGTTGCCATTGATTGGCTAGATATGCTGCTTGTTGGAACTCTAATTTTTTCGAGTCGAACTCTTCTTTTGAGTCGGTTTTCAAGATGTCTTCGGCACCAACCGTAAACTTTTGAAATGTTGATACAGGGGCTTGTGGTCCTCCGGTACCGAATAGTTTTCCTAGTCTTTGATATATTGTTAATTTCTCCATTACTTGTAATAATACTTATTATTTTATAAATAGTATAGCTTTTCCTAACGTCCTTTGCTAAATAACCAACTATTTTCTATATATTGTTTTTTAATTTCTTGCATACTTGTCATACCCCCAACCCCAAATACTGGTTCTGAAGATGGTATTGAACTGTTCTCACTAGCCTCACTAGTCCACCCATCTAACATTGCTTTAGTTAAGTCATTTGCTTTATTTAAATCTGTAAATGAATGTTCCCCAACATATAAAGCCATAGCTAGTGCCATAATTAAATCATCATGTTTTCCTTTCATATGATTAGGCCTACCGTTTATATAAACAAAAGTATACATTTCGTTTAATAACCTTTTAGACCTAACAATAAAGTCATGTCTAAGTGCCTCTTCAAACGCGGATATTATTTGTACTCTTTTATTATTAAATGCTAGTCCTGGGATTTTATTTTGTGCGTTAGGATTGTATTTCCATTTATCAGCGGTATTAATCCCTTCCACATATAAATCCTTATACCCTAATTCTTGTAATTTACGGGAGGTTGCTACCCCCATACCCCCAGTTATATCTGTAACTACGTACGCTTTATACATACCACCCCATTTGTATATTATATCTGCTGCGAGGTCAGGTGGTATTTTACCTAAGTATTCTGCTACTTGGCGTCGTGTATCAAAATCAATAATAACAATAGAAGTAAAATCTTCTGAATCTCCTCTACTTACATCACAACCTAAAATATATCTATGACCTTTAATAGGTTTTTCCCATATCCACATTTGATTACCCACAAACATATCGTCTGGTTCTCTAATATCTTCATTTTTTATTTTTTCTATAGTGTCCACAGGTACTACATTATCTCCTGAACCTAAAAAAGCACTTTCTAACTCTTGTTGTACCTTTCTTCTGTCATATTTAAGTTTCTTAACCATACTTTCAAACCACGAAGAACATGGTCTATATCCGTTTTGAGTTAGTTCTTTAAATTTGCTTGCGTCTTCTTCTTCTATAAATTCATTTTCGTCATAATCTTCTCTGTTTAATAAAAAATGAACTATATCTTTTGTTTTTACCCAAAATAAATCTTTTGTAAATCTTGGGTCATTTTCCCAATGAAGTTCTGATATATGAAAACTGTTTAAACCTTTTATCGATTGTTCATATATTTCATAATAAATTTTGTCGTATCCGTTTGGTGTGGATATTACTATCACTTTACCACCAGTAGATAATGATGCCATACAAGCTGCCCAAAAATCGTCTCCCGCTTCAATATACGCAGCTTCATCAAATATAAGTGCGGTTGGTGTATACCCCCTTAAAGCATCTACTGATGTAGCTACCGCTTTAACTTCACACCCATTATTTAATTTAAAGTGTTTTTGTGAATCTTTTTCTTTGGAGAATCCGCTGCTAATCCAATCTGGCCATTGGTTCAAAAACCCCCTAACTTTATTTGCAAACTCAGATGCTGTATCTAATTTATTTGCTATAATTAATATTTTTTCTGGTCTTGCTTTAGAGGCAAATTGTAAAGTTTTAGACACCCAGGCGGCAGTCGCTGTAGATACACCAGCTTGACGATATTTTTTTACTATGTTATCATTATAATCATCAAAATTATTTAACATAGTTTCCTGTTCAGGAAATAACACAAAAGGTACATATTTTGATTTTGTATTATCGTAAGTCTCTAAATAAGTCTTTATTGCGTAAGACGTATCTTTATAACATTTAGCATATTCTTGTATTAATTCTTCTTGGGTCATATACTATAAATATAATCGTGTAGTTAATAATAGAAAAGGTCCTTACGGACCTTTTCATAAGTAATATTTTTAATGGTAATTATAAGTTATATAAAAAGTCTTTTTCGGCTTTTGTTAAAGAACCCATTCCACTCTTGTTTATTTTGTCTAATATGGTGTCCATATCTAAATCTTGGGTGGGTTTGTCTGTTGGTCTGATTGTGATGTCGTCTAGTGCGTCCATTGTCCCTTCAAACCCCGGAATGTCTATTTGTGGCTCTATAACTTCACCAGTGGCATCCTCATAATCCTCATCTTTTAATTGTTTTTTAATGTCGTCAACAATTTTTTCTATCATTTCTTTACCTCTTTTTGAGCCTGATAAAATTTCTTTGGCTAAACCAATAAATGGTTCTGGTTCTAAAGAAACAATATTATAATATAAATAATTCTTTATTCTACCATAATCTTCATTATTTAGTAAATCCGGAGGGTAAGATTCTATAAATTTTTCCCAAATAACCGGACCTAACCGTAAATCCCAAACCTCAGCTGGTAAAGTATCTTCAGAGCCAATCACTTCTTCCGCAAATTCTGGGTCTGAAGGTAGTCCATGCATAGAAACATATTCCATAACACCCTTCCATAATTCGTGTACTAGTATTGGGAACATTATTCCTTTTGCTCTAATTGTTGGTGGGTCGGTTTCTAAATCCACTTCCTCTCTTCCTGCTGCCATTGAGTCTGCACCATCACCAACCATAGCTTCCATGTCAGGCATAATCCAATACATTAAATCATTTACCGACATAATTAAAGAGTATAAATTTACCAAATCTGGGTCAATCTCATTTAAAGTTTCATTAACCATGTGGTACATGTAGTGAGCTTTTTTTGATGACCCTTGTATTAAGGAGTTGATTAAACGTCTTTTTTGTTTTTCTAAATCTAATTTCGCTAATCTTTCAGCAGCTTCTTTATCTTCAGTATCTGGTTGTTTAAACTCTAGTTCTTTTTTCTTTTTTTCTTTAGGTTTTTTCTGCATCCCATCTAAATTAGGTTTTTCTAACTTTGCGTCAAATTGCAAATCTCCTTCTGGGATAGACATTTGGTCTATTACCAGAGAAACAGCTAAATCTTCTAATTTTTGTTTATTTTGTGATTCTATAGACATTACTCTTTGCACAGCACTCATTAACATAGGTTGTAATGACATTGCTGCTTGTGGGTTTATTTCTTCTAAACCTGTGGCTGCTTTAACTTTTTCAATAACGTCTTTGAATCTTTTAGAGGCTATAATTTCTTCAAAGTTATCTTCGTCGCCTTCTTCTCCTGGGAAAGATTGGTGTGCACCTAATGGGTGTTCTCTAGACCTTAATTTTTGTTCAATGTCAGACGACATTCTTTCAGGCCTATCATTATAATCTATAGGTGGAGCTTCATTTAATTTTCTATTTGTAGACATAATGTATTAAGTTGTTAAATTATCATAAGTTAACCACTCTGGTAATTTATTGTTTCGTGCTTTAGGTTTCGGGTTGGTACTAGGGTTTGGTACCTTAAAGGGTCCCCTTCTTTTTTTTTCTCCTGGTTTGGTTGTTGGTGGAGCTATTGTTGGTTCGGGTGTTTCTAGAGGAGATTGTTCTCCTAACTCTTCTTCTCCCACCACAATATCATCTAATTGTACCTCACCACATTCTTTAATTAATAATTCTACTAACTTACTTTTAGATTTTAAATAGCCTTTGATTTCCCCATTTATGGTCTCAACTATCACTTTCATAGGTGGGTTCATTTCATTTGCTATTTCGTTAACCATATTAAAAGAGTGTTTCTGTTTATTTAATATACCGTCCTGATTTTTCTGGGTTTCTTTAATTGTTTTTATAAATTGTGATTTACTTATCTCCGCTGGTTGATTCGCTTCAATCAACGACGTAATCCAATCTTCTATTATTTTTTCTTCTGTAACTTTTTCTGGTAAATTTTTATAGTCTTCTGGTGTCATCTTGGAAGCTAGTTTATCCGCTGCTTTTTTATTAGTAGAATAAAGGTATCTTTGTTGTGCTTTTGATGCAAAGTCCTCACCTAACTCACCATCACCTAGTAAAGTCATTTCTTTTCCATCTTTCTCTACTTTAATAACTGGTTCATTGTTTGGGGTTACCTTTTCAATATCTTCATCTTCATTAGCTACCACTGACGCTGCTTTTTCTTTATAATAATCAGATAAAGACTTTTTCAGTGTATCTGCCTCTTCGTCAGTTATTGCTTCACGAATAAATATTTTTTTACCTAACTCTAATAACTGTGGACCTGAAAACAAAGATAGGGTTCTATGTGTGAAACCTTCTTTTATAAGTTTTTTGATTAATTCTTTTCTATTATTTGGCATTTTCTAAAAGTTTGTCAAATTTTAATACCGTATCTCTAGAATACAGTTTATCTTTTACAACTTGTAAGTTGTCACCGAAATGAAATACTAATCTCTCTTCTTCACTTTTATCATCCTCTTCATAACTCTCCCATCCAAGTGCTATAACATTGTCAAGTGCGTGTTCCATACCAAAATAATCTGAATTTTGTACCAAGTCCAATTTTATTTTACTACCTTCTAACACACCAACCTTACTAATATAATTCATCTCTGGTGGACCTGGTTTACCGTGTGCTGGTATTGAGTCCCAATCTTCACCCCATAACTCATCATTAGAATTCTCACCAAAAATAAACTCGTACATATTTTCGTATTTGTAATTGGGGCCTAATTCATTAATGAATAAAAGTTGCATTATACTATTCTACCCGCCTTATTAATAGAAATTTTTTCGTCGTCCGATTCAATAACTAATAAACCAGAGTTTGTTAATCCTTTTAATTTGGAATATTTATTTTCTTTAATGTATCGTTTTGTGGCTAATTCTTGTTCTATACTATTAGAATTTTCTTCTATAAATTTTAATGTTTTATTTTTTTTAACCTTATCTTTAATATAGTTTTTTGGGTCTTCTTCTACATAATAAGATTCTAGTAAATTTGAAATTCTATTTTTTAAAGACTTCGTAGCGATACCTTCTTTTACAATATTTTTACGTCTTCTCCTTGATTCCGGTACCATTGCTTCCATATCAAATTCTGCTCCTTCACCTTCATCCTCAAGACCTTCCATATCATCCATATCATCCATTGCTAACTCATCGTCATCCATAGCTAATTCTTCATCACCATATGTAGTTTCATCTTCTTCAAATCTTGACAGTATATCCTCTCTATCCTCACCATCTAACGTACCTAAATCTACAGCTGATATAACTGAATTTATAACATACTTTATATCTGCACTTCCTATTTCTTCTCCAGCGTCTCTAAGTTTTTGACCTAACTTACCGGTAAGTTTTTGAATTGGTTTCATAAACCCTTCCATTTCTTCTTCCTCATCGTCCATAGCTAATTCTTCATCATCTAATTCTTCATCCCCCATTTCATCATCCATTTCAAAGTCTTCCTCATCACCTATATTGTCATCTGTTACTATTTCTTCATCTTCTACTTCTACTTCAGGGGTTTTTAATACAAATTTATTCTCTCCTGATGATTGTTCATAAAGTGAGTCACCCTCTCCACCCCCGTATTTTTCATTAATAGGTTTTAAAGCTAGATTAAGTTTCTTTAATGCTGCACTATAACTCTTAAATCTATTTTTCTTTTTATTTCTAATACCATTTATATAATCAAGGGCATTTTCATTAATACCAGTTTTTAAATAATAACCATCTTTCTCATTAACTATAGCATAAAAACTACCATCCCTAGCTTCCTTAATAAATGATTTTGTAGAAATATGGTTATCTGTATTCTTTTTACTTTCACCATATGTTGCAAGTTCCATGATTCTATTAATCTTGTCTTGCCCTTTTAATTTTTCACTTCCAATCGGTCTTAATCCCATTTTAATTTATATTTTTTTATAATTTATTAACTATTTAATCCTCCACCACCAATAATTATAGGTTTAAACATTTGTGGTGTACCACTATATGCTGGTGATGAAGCTGTTGCTCCAGTACCTAATGGATAAGTACAACTACACTCATAACACAAAAATATCATTTTGTTGTCAGTAGCATGAATACCAGTTGCATCCATAACCAAATCTATACTTTCACCAGCGTTAGTAAAAGTAAAAGTTACATCACCATATTTGAATGTTGCACTGGGTTGCGTTGCGAAAGCACTAGTACATTTATACTGATTGTACTTGGCTGCCCCTATAACAGCTCCCGAAACGGGTGTTGTTGGTAACGAGTTTCCTCCGTAATTCCCACTCATATCTAATTATTCTTTTGTTATAAATAGTCCTAACTATCAGAAACGGAAGTTTCTAATGTTAGACTTTTATCTATTAATTTATTTTTTAAATCATTTAATTTTCCTAAGTAACCATTTCGTCTTAAAAATTTAAATGTTAGGTTTTCATAAGAATATTCACCCTTATCTTTAAGTCCCGACCCTCGGTACTTTTTTATCTTCTTTTTTATATCCTCAATCGTTGCCATTAATCCATCATCTTCTACTCTATCAAAGTTATCTTCAATATTATCAATAGCGTTCATCCATTGCTTAGATTTATTTAAAATTTTATGGGGGTCCAATATTACTTCCTCTAGTTGCGGTTCTACAATCCATTCGTCATACATAACTGAATACACCCCACTTGCAAAGTGTGGTTCCGATGTACCTTGGACATATATTTCTACTTCAAAACCCTTAACTTCTATGTCACGTAAAGAGTTCCAAATTATTCTACGACTATCTAGATATTTTTTTAGTAAAACATTCTCACCCGTCTTGTCGAAATCTATTAATATGTGTAAATCCACATCCGAAAATTGTGACCAGTTAAAGTTTGATAATGACCCAGTTAATGTTATATCGTCAATATCAATAGACACTTTAGTAAAGTTACTAAAATCTTCTACTATTGTTAATAAAGAATCCCTGACCTCTGGTTTCATTTTATAACTATTGTTATCTAAAAACCAAATTTCAGGGTTTAGTGTGTCCTGTACTTTAAAACTATCAATGATAGTGCTACCGTTCTTTTCCATATTAATAAATATATGGGTTTTATTACTATGACAGTTTTTTATATTTGTAACTTCTGGATATATTTTTAGAAAAGTATTTGCCTTGACTTTCTGCTGTTCTCATCTTAGTAAATATAGAAATGGGCACCCTCTCATATACATATGAACCACCTTTAGTGAATTCTACCACCAAATCCTGAGTCTCAGTATTATATTTAGTTTTACCTAAATTAGTTGAGTTGTACTCATTTATGATAAGTTTACCAACTATCTTTTCTGATTTTATCATATTTGTGTGTGACCTTGTGTTTGTGGTATTGCTTGTGGTGGTGGTGATTGTGGGTGTGGATGAGTTGGTATATTTGTTGCTTGTACTTCATTCATCTTTTGTTGTAGGGTTTGAATTGTCTGATTCATTTGATTTAGTAGTAGTGAAATATTCTTAACAGCGTTAAATGTTTGTTTAACATTATCTTCTAATGAAAGTCTTTCCATCGGGTTTTCTTCAAAATGTTTTACTCTAGCTATTATTTCTTCTACGGTTCTAAAATCTCTATTAGGTAACCATATATCTTCTTGGTACAAAATTGTTGGGGTCATTCCTAACCCTGTAATTCTTATAAGGTCATTCCACTCATTTAAATTCTCAGTGGTGATAACTTCTGTAAATTCTATACCAGCTTCTTGTAACGCTGTTTTAATCTTATTACAGTAGTGGCATGTTGGGTTTGTATATATTTTCATCATAATCTTTTTTTTTAATTATACTATTTTAAAAAGTGATTGGGAATAGTTTTTCTTCCCAATCACAAATTAATTTTTATTTAACTTCTTCTTTAACTTCTTCGAATTCTACATCTGTTGATTCTGTAGTGTTATCACTCATAGGTGTTTCCTCAGTAGGCTCTGTTTCTTGGTATAGTTTTACACTTATTTCTTGCCAAGTACTATTTAATTTTTCGGTTAAGTCTTCTACACCTTCCATGTCTTCCTCTTCTACCACAACTTTCAATTCGCTAATTGTGTTTTCTAATCTAGATTTATCTGTATCCTCTAACTTATCACTAAATTCTTCTATTTGTTTTTCCGTTTGGAATATTATAGTGTCTGCTGCGTTTAACTTAGTAATCTTATCAAGTTTTTTGGTGTCTTCATCAGCATTAACTTCCGCTTCTTTCTTCATTCTATCTATTTCATCATCTGATAAACTACCACCGGACTCAATCTTAATATTTTGTTGTTTACCAGTACCTTTGTCTACAGCTTTTACATCTATAATACCATTAGCGTCAATATCAAAAGTTACCTCAATTTGTGGTATACCTCTTTGTGATGGTGGAATGTCTGTTAGTTGAAACCTACCTAGTGTTCTATTATCTCCAGCCATTGGTCTTTCTCCTTGTAGTACATGGATGTCTACTGCTGGTTGATTATCTACCGCTGTAGAAAATACCTGTCCTTTGGATGTTGGTATTGTTGTGTTGGAATCTATTAATGTTGTCATCACAGCACCCATAGTTTCAATACCTAAGGATAATGGTGTTACGTCTAATAATAGGACATCATTTACGTCACCAGATAAAACACCACCTTGTATTGCTGCTCCCATTGCTACAACTTCATCTGGATTTACTCCTTTTGATGGTTTTTTCTTAAATAGTTTTTCTACTGCCTCTTGTACACATGGAATTCTAGTAGAACCACCAACTAATAAAATCTCGTCAATGTCACTGGTTTTTAAACCAGAGTCTTTTATAGCTTTTCTACATGGGGTTAAACTTTTCTTTACTAAATCCTCCACCATAGACTCAAATTTTGCTCTTGATAGGTTACGTACTAAATGTTTAGGCCCACTACTGTCCGCTGTAATATAAGGTAGATTAATTTCACTAGTTGTTGAGTTGGATAATTCAACTTTGGCTTTTTCCGATGCTTCTCTCAATCTTTGTAATGCTGACGCGTCTTTGCTTAAATCCATTCCGTGCTCACTTTTAAACTCATCTAATAACCAGTCTATTATTTTTTCATCAAAGTTATCACCACCTAAGTGAGTGTCCCCATTAGTTGATTTAACTTCAAATACCCCATCACCAAGTTCTAAAATTGACACATCAAATGTACCACCTCCAAGGTCATAAACTGCTACGGTCATATCTTTGTCTTTCTTGTCCATCCCATAGGCAAGAGCTGCAGCTGTAGGTTCGTTGATTATTCTAAGTACGTTTAGTCCCGCGATTTCTCCAGCTTCTTTTGTTGCATTTCTTTGTGCGTCATTAAAATATGCTGGTACGGTTATAACAGCGTCAGTTACAGTTGTACCCAAATAATCTTCTGCTGTTTTTTTCAAATTTTGTAAAACTATCGCTGACACTTCTTGTGGGACATATAACTTATCACCAACCTTTAGTGTTACTACATCTTTATCACCCCTAACAACGTCATAAGGCATTTTTTTTGCTTCTTTACTCACTTCACTAAATTTACTACCAATAAATCTTTTAACTGAATAAATTGTATTTTTAGGGTTGGTTACAGCTTGTCTTTTTGCTGGGTCTCCAACCATACGGTCACCATCTTTAAATGATATAATAGAAGGTGTTGTTCTTTTACCTTCTGAGTTCACCACAATTACCGGTGAATTTGCTTCGATTACAGAAACACACGAGTTTGTTGTTCCTAAATCAATTCCAATTACTTTTCCCATTTTTTCTTAATTTTTATTTTTATTTTATTGTTTATGAAATTATTTTCATTACTTTTATATTACAATTACTATACCAAAGGTAATAAATAAGTATTCGGTTGTCAACCTGTCAAAATGTAATGACACTTTGTCAGGTATTGATTATTTCAAACAAATATAATAACTTTAAATAAAAAAAATATATGATAGATTTTAGTTCAGATTCAGAAATGGAAGAAGTTCCTAACCCAAAAAAACCAAGTAGTGGTGAGGTTTCAGATAGCGATACCCCTATATTAGATAACTTTTCTAGAGATTTAACAACTCTAGCTTTAGAAGGTAAGTTAGACCCTGTCATTGGTAGGACTGATGAGGTTAAACGTATAATTCAAATTTTATCTAGAAGAAAGAAAAATAATCCTGTTTTAATTGGGGAAGCCGGTGTAGGTAAAACTTCGGTAGTAGAAATGTTAGCTATGATGATTCATGAAGGTAATTGTCCTAGACCCTTACTTGGTAAACGATTAGTACTGTTGGAGTTGTCGTCTTTGGTAGCTGGTACTAAATATAGAGGTCAGTTTGAGGAGAGGATGAAAGCTATAATCGACGAGTTACGTGGTAATAAAAATGTTATTATCTTTATAGATGAAATTCATACAGTCATTGGAACTGGTAATTCCGCTGGAAATTTAGACGCTGCAAATATTTTTAAGCCACCTTTAGCTAGGGGTGAAATACAGTGTATTGGAGCGACAACACTAGATGAATATAGAGAGAAGATAGAAAAAGATGGGGCTTTAGAAAGAAGATTTCAAAAAGTCATAATAGACCCTCCTACTATTAAAGACACTATCGAAATATTAAAAAATATAAGATATGTTTATGAAAATCACCATAATGTTATTTATAGTGAAGAAATAGTTGATTTATGTGTCAAATTAGCTGATAGATATATTAATGATAGGGCGTTTCCAGACAAAGCAATAGATATATTAGATGAAGTTGGTGCTACAGTACAAATAGATGTTAAACTACCTAAATCTATAGGTAATCTTAAATCTGAGATTTCGGATATTAAACTTAAAAAGCTTGAGGTTGTAAAATCTCAAATGTATGAAAAAGCTGCGGACCTTAGAGATGTAGAACGTAAATTAAATCTTAAGCTTGACGCCATTACACTGAAATGGGAGTGTAAACAATCTCAAAATAAAATTATTGTTACAGAAAAAGACGTTATGGATGTGGTGTCACGTATAACCAGAATACCACTAAACAGACTGAATAAGAATGAGAAGAAAAATCTACTTAATTTAGGTAAACAACTTAGAAAAACAGTAATTGGACAGGATAAAGCAATAGAGACTATCGTTAAGTCTATACGTAGAAATTCTGTGGGGATTAAAGAATTAAACAAACCTGTTGGTTCGTTTATATGTTTAGGACCTACAGGTGTTGGGAAAACTCATGTCGCTAAAAAATTATCTGAATTAATGTTTGGTACTGAGGAATCTATAATTAGGGTGGATATGTCAGAATTTCAAGAAAAACATTCTTTATCTAGACTTATAGGGTCACCTCCTGGTTATGTTGGCTATAACGAGGGTGGTCAATTTACAGAAAAAGTTAGACAGAATCCGTATTCTTTAATATTATTTGATGAGATAGAAAAGGGGCATAAAGATATATTTAATGTTTTATTACAAATACTGGATGATGGTTATGTGACGGACGCTTCTGGTAGGAAAATAGATTTTAGAAACACATTAATAATGATGACTTCAAATATAGGGGTTAAACAGTCTCAAGATTTTGGTAGTGGGTTAGGGTTTGTTACAAAAGCAACACAACAAACTGATAAGGAACGTATTAGAACTATAATTTCTAAAACCCTTAAAGACACTTTTAATCCCGAATTCTTAAACCGTCTTGATGATATTATCTTTTTTGAACCTTTGGAGGGTACTAGTATTAAAAAAATTGTACGTTTAGAATTGGGGTTCTTGTTGGATAGACTTACAGAAAAAAATTACAGTATTAAATTTAACAGTAGTGTTATAGACCATATTTCAGATATGGGTTATGATGTTAACTTTGGAGCTAGACCGTTAAAAAGAGCTATACAATCAGAAGTAGAAAATTATATATCTGAAGAAATTTTAAAAGGCGGTATAGTGGAAGAAACACTTTATTCTATATCCTATAATAAAACTACTGAGAAGTTTAAACTAACAGAAAAAGGTAGATAGGGTGATATTTATTACCAATGAAACTAATAATCACACAAAGACAATCTAACCTACTAATAAAGGAGGCTATGGGTGTACCTAAACCTATTGAATTCTGGGTTGACTCTTTATCTTCTTTAATTAGAGATGGTTTATTAATGATGGTATCTTCTGATAATACTTCTGAATACTTTGATGGTAGTGATGTTCAAGAAAAGGTAACTTCGTTGGGTTGGAGTACTTCTAGTGACGGATTTATAAAATTTCCTCTTGCTGAACCAAAACTAAAATTAGACTTAGTTATTGTACCAGATGAAGATATTAGAATTGGTGATGATTACATAAACAACGCGTCCTTTGATACTACCGATATGGATATCAGGGATGCTACATTTGATGATGGCACTACGAGACCTTTGTTGGTTGGTGGCACTATAACCATAGAAATATCAATCCCTCAATCTTCTTATGATAGTGCTACTTTTGTAGAGTTATTTGATACCGAAATTAAACCTTATGTGGAATCGGTATTATTTCACGAACTAACCCACGTATATGAATTTTATAATAGGTTATTAAACTCAGCCTTAGACCCTAGTTTTGAGAACATTAGTAGTACTTCTTCTATGATAAATAAAATGGGTTTAGTGGATGATTGGGACGAATTGATGTTTTTAGTTTATTTACATCTATCTTTTGAGTTGAATGCTAGGGTGTCTGAAGTTTATGGTTTAATTAGAAATAAAAATATTACCTCTAAAGAACAGTTCTTAGAGTTTTTGAGAACTTCTAGGGCTTTTTCTTACGCTAAGAGATTAAGAAATTTCAAATCTGAAACTTACTATAATGATTTTGAGGTTCCTGAAGAAACCATAAAAAGAATTAGAGAATATGACGGTGAGGAAACCCCAATAGAAGAAATAAAAGAAATCGTTCTACAACAACTAGTTGATAATTGGGGTGTGTCGTATAAACAACTTTTAGATGATTTTTCCGATGATGATACTTTGTCTGTTCCGACCCTACCTTCTGTGGTAACCTCCTCACCACAAAAATTTCTTAACTTTTGGGAGAAACGATTTAATAGAGCGGGTGAAGACTCTATTCGAAAAATATCAAAACTTTATTCCATAATTTAATTTAATCACTGTTAGTTTGGTGGTGTCGTTTATTTTTCTTATCTTTGTAGTATGAATTTAGAAAAGACACGAAATATAGCACTTAAACTTATGAGACAACACGGTCTTGTTGGTTATACTTTCAAATGGGATAGAGCTGTAAAAAGATTCGGTTCTTGTAATGGTAGAACTAAAACATTAACGTTATCCCGGCCTATGACACAACACGAGTCTAATGACGATAGGGTTATTAATACTATACTTCATGA
>TARA_R110001599_G_scaffold353798_1_pt1 | contig 14205 bp, 18 predicted proteins | sample TARA_R110001599 | Tara Oceans TARA_R110001599 (sample SAMEA4398360) | marine metagenome | biome: Polar Biome; feature: [MES] marine water layer (ENVO:01000295) within the mesopelagic zone...; material: water (ENVO:00002006), including particulate matter (ENVO:01000060) such... | reverse complement strand
CAATTTTAAGTCGGCGCTAGTGGGTCAGTATTACTCCGGCGGTGACAAAAAGACTTGGGGTTCGTTTTCTGTAGTACCGACAAAAAGAACGGTGCGGCTTTGACCAAAAGCTACATTTCGAGGCGTTTTAAAAACATCTATGGGATCTCACCTCACGACGGACGCAGCACTTTTGCAACCAATGAAATGATTGAGCATTATTTTAACGGTCTTGATATGGATACTGCGATGCTCTTGGTTAGAGAGCGCATGGGGCATAGTGCAAACGATGAAACAGCTCGTACGCTGCGCCAGCACTATCTCCAAGCCAAAGCTCTTGTTCAGGCTGAAGCGGCGGGCTCGAAGCTCGATAAGGCTAGAAAAGAAATTGCTGAACTGAAAGCGATGATGGCTGATAAAGATCGAGAACTAGAAGAGCTGAGACGTCTCCTCCCTGTGACAACTACGACTAGATAGGGTCCAAACAGAGGTCGGAAATCCAATGGGATTATCAGACGGTTACCTTTCATGCCTTTAACCACGCCAACATGGCACTCTTTATTTCTAAAGGCAGCAACTCACTCTCGTTGATCCACTGCCGTATCAAATCAAAATCGACTTCATGATCGATGTCATGGGCCTGGATATTCGGTACTGGCTTATCTAGCACAGCAAAGTGGTGTAACAAATCGAATACCGCTCGCTCGTATGACGCTGCATGAGTGGATTCTGGTGTGTTCGGTGCATGGCGACGCAGTTCGCTAGTCGCGTCATAAACGCCTCTAAGGCCGAGTAGGTGGGTCGTATCCATGATTGAGTCACCGGACCAGGTCCAATTTTCCCAAAGGTATAGGTAGGTGCTGTGCCAACCGGGAGCTGTGCGACCTTGCATATCGAGATCTAGGGCCGTGAGCCCTGTTAAGTATCGCGTGGTAGCTCGTCGCCGGTTGGCTGGCAAAAATCGTCCCTCGGCGAATAGCTGCTGCCAGACTTGAGACTGATCTTCAGGCCTAATTCCGCGCCTGATGCGCTCATTGACGCGCTCTGCCTCGATTTTCTTCAGTTCACGGATTTCCTCAAGTGACAGTCTTTCACCTGGAGCTTTTTTTTCGAGCCTTTTTCGTATCGCTTTACAGTGCCGATCATCAGCCATATCGGTGGGTCGTCGCTCTCAGGCGTTATAAACGTGATAGGGAAGGTACTTCGCAACCCTCTCGATGTCGCCAGAAAGCATTGCATCAAGTGGACGAAGCCCATCAAAAGCTCTGTTTGGCCTTCCTGGCCACTGACTAGCTCGATCTTTATCGCCCTCATAAATCGCGTGGAGAGAATCGTAAATCGAAAGCACGGCTAGGACGTTCTCGTCTTTATCCAGCAACCCCTCTCTCGGGCGAGTCTCAAGCCCCCATGACTCAAGTATTCGGGATGCGAAATCGCGTCGTGAGATTGGGCTTCCAGCGTCCATGGCATACCTGCTGTGGCGTTTGTCACCCTCAAGTATAACAAATGGCGACTAGATGGTGGCCAATGCTGAAGCGGTGGTGATTCAAGTGAGGCATCCTGGTTGGTCTCGTGAGATCCTGCCAATTAGATTCATTGTAATTTGGGAGGTTTAATAAAGCCTTAGTTTCAGCTATCCAAAACGGCTCAAGCGAGTAATGACGCGGTCTGTGTAGATTTATTCAGATTTCCTGCTAAGCCTCCAAAAAAACCGCTCTTCTGAGCGTTCAGCGTTGACCATTTTTGCGGCAGTTATGTCCAAACCGATCCCAATGATGCTAATCATCTGTCTTTCACAACGATCATTCAGCCCACGAAGCATGCGAGTTGAAAGGGTCTGAAAATACCAGGGCGACCTTGGGCTGGCATAGCTTCCCAAATCATATGTAACGGAATAACTTACTTTCTTACTTTCTTACTTTCTTTAGTTTTCCCTTAGTTTCGATTAGAGTCGCATACCCAAAACATTTCACGGAGCAACAGGTATGCGTCCAGCCGATCACACAGACCAAGAGATTATCGAAGCGGGAAAGCGACTTCAGGATCAGGACAGAAAAGTTACCGGCTACGGGCTTCGCAATGAACTAGGTGGTGGGGATCAGAAGCGCCTCCTGGCCGTTTGGAAAAATTTTACAGCCCAGGATGTTGTGGAATCTATACCGGACACAGAGCTACCGGCAGAGCTTGAGGAGTCGCTAAACAGTGCCAGCCAAACACTTCTCAACCATCTTCGCTCAATGGCTGTCCAGATTCACCAGGCAGCCACCAAAGTGGCAGAGAGACAGGTTGCTGAGATCACTCGGCAATACAAAGAGCTTGAAGAACAGACCGATGCAGAATTGAAGGATGCTGCTATCATCATCGAAAAACGAGAGTCCGAGATAGTCGATCTCAAGTACCGCCTCGCGATAACGGAGGAAAAACTGGATTCTGCCCGTCGTGATGCTGAGCAACACGAGAAAGAAGCTTTTCGGCTTCAAACCAAACTCGGCGAAATGAAAGGTGTGGAGAGCTTGATAGCCCGCCTAGAGGCCCTTGAAGAAAAAGCTGCAAACGACAAACTTGGTGTGTGACACGGCAGAGATTTCGGTCTTCTTTCTGATGAAAGCAGTAAAAAAGCAGAGAGGGCTCCAGAAAACGGTTCTGACGGTTTTTCTCTGAATTGAAGTAGCAGAGGGGGCGGGGGCTTAAAGGATGCTTAAATCACTTCTCAGGGACCTTCTGGGGTAGGCTAAGCCTCGGCCAAGGGAACATGCTTAAGGATCTTTATGATGTTGGAATGGCGGTCCTTAATTTTCTTATGTCATTGTTCGTTTCGCCTCAGTCGGCCCAGAGCTTAGATCATGGAGAGCGTCCGGCCATCACAGCCAGCAAGTTTCAACACTGATCTGGTGACTACTGGATGAACCCTAATTTACGGAGTAGGTCTTTCAAACGGGTTTTGCTTCACTGATTATGATCTCTCTGACTTTGACCGGAAGATCGCCCGGCGTAAGCAGATCAACCTTTACCCGTAATAGGGATTGAAGCTCATCCTGTAGCCCACCTAAATCAAATAAGGTCACTCCTGATACTGGGTCCACCAATAGGTCAAGATCGCTTGTCTCGCAATCATCTCCGCGAGCAACTGAGCCAATCACTGTACATTAGTTACTGGGTAACGTCTTGAAATTTCACGAATATCCTGTCTATAGCGGTTATAAATCTGAGAGGCCTTACCCATACCTGTTCACCATAATTAGCAGCTACAACTGCGATACTTGATGGCCTTTGATTGTTATGCCGTTCATGAATAGTGCCCACTAGAAAATAAGTGGACACTATTCTGACGGCGGCAGCGCCAGTCTCAGAACGGGATCACAGGACGGTTACAGATTATGCATTGATTGATTTAAAGAGATGATTAAAGCAGCATCGATTTGTCAGAATGTCGGCTCAACATAACAATTCCTGGCTCTCTGCCTACAGTGTAACCGACGATGAGATACTTTCATCTCATTCTTGGTAACCGTTGAGCAGCTCCGGGATCAGATCTTTAGGGGAACAACCCAAAGTCTCGGCGAGGGTGTATAGTTTCTCGATAGTCAAATTCACTTTTCCTCGCTCGACTTTCCCAAGATAACTTCTATCGATTCCGGCAGAGTACGCAAGCTGCTCTTGGGACAGTCCTCTGGTACGCCTAATTGACCGCAAATTTTTACCAAATTCTACTCTAATCTTTTCCATATTTGCCTCAAGCTGCTAACAGACTGTCAGCTATTTGTGCTTTTGAGGCCACGGCATATAATACCCATTTCGGAGCGTTTAATTGCCCATCTCATGAGGAGTGTTATGCCGACGAATTCGCTAACTTTGGACAGGATCCTTCACGCGATCCTCCGAGAAGCGTCAGGGAAGGAGCTAGACCTCGCTCAGATCCGTGACGAGTACACAAATCAGGTGCCTGAATACGCTCGTCCACACAAAAGGCATTTATGGCGTTATGTCTATTCGGAGATGGAAAAACTGAGGTCGAAGGGCTTGGTAAGCACTTCAAGAAGGTCATTTAGCAGTTGCGGGAAAGCGTACAGCGTTACACCTGACTTTGGCGAACAACTAATAGAGGAAAATTGTGAGCCCTTTCTTTCCGATACCTCCCACGACCTAGACCAAAAACGTGTGGACGATCTGAAATATAAGATAAAGGTCTATTGGCGAACTGCTTTCATGCTCAACGGTACGCTTGACGAAACTCGGGCTCTTGCACGCGAAATTCCCTCTCTTGCCAGGGAGCTAACTTATAAAGAGACCAAAATTTTCAATAAGATACTGGAAGTGTATGGCCGTATCGGAGCGCTCGAAGAAATAATCGAAGACCTTCTCGACAGCCGCCAATGCCCTTGAATTGTCCACAGACATTAGCTTCGTTTAAGACTGGCTATTCCGCGATCAATCCGAAGTGGTCAAGGTGCTGTGGCAGTGATGAGGCTCATCCAGTAGTCGAAGTTGAACGGGGACGAACCTTATACCTGACAACATGTGATTCTCGGACGTTTAGTCTGCCTCAGCTACGCTAAACCCTGAATCACTGCACAATAGAGGATAAAAGCCATGGATGAAGTCCAATTCGAGATAGGCCGAAAGGGAGCCGAGCGAATTGCGGGTCGTTGGGGCCTGGCCCAAGAACAGATTGAACTTTTGCTCAGCAACGACTTAGAGAGAATTTCCTACGTGCTGGGGATCTACAAAGCATTGCGGATAATCTACCCGACCGAGGAAAGGGCAAATGCCTGGCCCGCAAAGCCTAATCGGGCGTTCGGAGGCCGGTCGGCCCTTGATCTAATGCTAGAGGGCGATCTAGCCAAAGTGCGTCGCTATCTTGATGGACAGTGCTTTGAGGTGCCTGAAGAAATGGAGAGCGCTGCTCAAGCCGCTCGCGTTCTTCGGGATGATGAACGATATTAGTCATGGGACGTGCTCGCTTGAGCCTTTTTCTGGGGCAGATCAGGTCTCTGCTCTTCAGCAAAGGCCAGTGGTTCTCAAGCGAAATATCCGCATTTCCATGATCAAACGGGGTAGCTCGCCTGCCCTCGATTGAGTTGATATAAGACTTCGTATTCGAGGCGAACTAATCGCCAATCCAGTTTTTCCTTGCCACAATTCGCCCTAGCTTGTAGCCGAGGAAGGGATAGTCTTCCCAGTGCGAGTGACCTGCCCCCGGTATTTAATCCAGCTGCTCCCTAGTAATGTCCGTTACTTTTGAATCAGTTTTCCAAGTCGGAGAGCGGAGGCAAACTCCAGGGGTGTCGGGTTTTGTAGTTGCCCCCGCTACACCATTGGACGTCCTGATAGCTTTACTTGTTTTCTTGAGCGCCCCTTTGGTTGCCTTCCGTTTTTTCTTCACTGGAGCGGTAAATTGCGACAAATGGCGTTTAAACCATCGCCTTCGCTCTAGAGGCCTCCACTGGCTGATGAAGAATCGATAGTCGCACTTTCCAAGCCTCGAACCACAATTGCAGGGGCAAGGAAGCTTATTGGCAGTCCTCTTTCGGGTACTCAATGCTTTGAGTGCCAGCATTACGGATGACTTATCTTGGACTTTGAATACCCCTTGGTAGTCTTCAACCAAGCCTTCTTCTCCGTGCGAAAGGTCTCCGTAGGGAAAGGAGTCAAATAGAATCTTGTGGCTTACCGAGTAGAGGAAAGGAGTCAGAATTCGGTCAGAAAATGCGAGCAAATCCGGACTCTCAGACAGAATTGACTTAACTTTTATTTCCGAGCCAAGGCAAAACGAACCATCATGATTGATGTGGTGGTCACTGGTTTCAGGTATCTGACCTCGGGTTTCCGAAACCCTGGGGATTTCGCGTGGAAATTTTCGACTTACGCTTAACCTCAAAGAGAAAGTTTGCTCGATCTCCCGAGCACCGTTCATATTTGCATGAATACGATACTCGCCCTCTATGGTTAGAGAATCATCGCGGAGTACACCAATACGCATACTAGGATTTCGAGATAAAAAATCCTCTAGCTGAATTTCATCCCACCACATCATTTACGATTCACACCAAGGTTTTGGGCTGTCATTAGCCTCGATCCTAGTGGTAGGAAAAATGACCGCAGGAGATAGACCGAGGGACCGCTCAACCTGACGTTTATCCAGATTAATTTCGAGCCCCTTAGTGGCAGCCTCGACGATATTTTGGCTGTTGTTCTTGGCAAGAATAGTCTTGAAATCGGCTCTTGCCTGACGGAGCCACGCATGGAAATGTTCTCGAAGATGCAGCTGCTTATGCTCTTCGGAATCCCATTTGTCACCAAAATCTTCATCGGGATTGACCGGATTTGGAACATAAGGTGCGGTTTGATTAACGAAATCTCCCATGCGGTTTAAAATGTTCTCAAGAGCCGATTCGAGACTACTTTCGCCATTGTAGGCTCGTGCTGCGAGCGTCGTGATAATTACAGAAATCGGCTTGGATTCTTCGTTACCGGCCTTAAACATTGTGTCACGGTGGCGCTTAAGAAGCTGAATCACACTCTGGAGCGGTGTTTTCCACCTGTAGTAGGGAAGATCGTCAATGCTTGCCCTAATATTGATTTCACGTTCGTTGAGGACAGACCGGGCAGTCCTCATCCGTGACTCGAACCATTTGGCAAAACCCTCCGGGTTGCTTATTCTCCAATTGCTGGTTATTTCTGCGTATTCAGGATCGGTATTGTCAGTGATGGAAACAGCCAGTTCCGAAACGCTGTCAGCAAGATTTTCATCAAAATTTGATGCCTCTATCATGCGCTTCCGAAGCAGCGTTCTTTGGGTGTCCTGCTCTGGAATACATGGCACGATATCCATGTGGAAGCTCATGCCATCGGCGTACTCAAGTCGCCAGCAACGTCTCTTTTCGGCGAGTTCTTCTTTGATTCCTCTCGCCGTTCTGTATAGCTCCAATTCTTTTCCGACTTGGTTCTTAAGGCCCTTCTGGCTTATTCGATCCTTACCCAATCCTTCTCTTAATTTGCACCCCATGTCCAAATCATACTCCTCACCTTGGCTGGGCTTAATTGCAGTCCCCAGCCGAAAAGATCCTTGCGCATAAACATGGGGATCGTATTCCGTGCAACTTGAATCAGGTCTCTGTAGCCAATCGCCTAAGTCTTTATAGCGCCTATCAGCTTTCTCATACGCTACTTCAGGAAGCTCAACTTCTTCCAGAATCTTGACGAGTACAGCGTTCTCTTCATTTCTGTTCATGCAAATCACCCTCAATTCTTATCGATTCAACAAAAGTTTGTGTCGATATGTCATGGTCAAAAATGATCCATGGCATATCCGCTTTAGGCATCCGGACACGGCCCAGCTCTAGTGCGCAGGAGACTGGCATCGCGGGGAAAATGTGTAACGGGGCGTCCCTCCCGTGGTGTTTTTTAATATCAACCATTAGCTTCCTCATCTCCTTCATGAATAGATAAAGCTGATGCTTCGACCTCATCAAATTATTGTGCGGGTTGACCAGTGTGACCTTCCAAATTGCGGCGTTATCGCCAAGTACACTATGGATTCGGTCGTTTGAGACATGATCACTAAGCGCAAGCACCAACGCAGCAGGACCTTGAAAATTCGAGGGCTGTTCTATGATGTAACTGAATTCATCATCCTGGTCCTGCCATTGCCAGCTCTTCGGCTCCCTATGCAACTGATAGGTCTCGACAGAAATTTTGTCGGTAAATAGCGCACCGAGTTGTATCAACAACGGCTGTGGGGCAAGCGAAAAAACTGAGAAGTTTTTGCACGTATCATCTTCGATGAGTGGCAAAATCTTGCGTTTGAACGACTGGATAAGGTTATGAGATTCCGCACTCCAATACTCTGAGGATCTATCTTTCAGCTCGGACCCCATAGAAAGGCGTACTGGATTCTCACTGGCTGGATACCAGTGCGGAAACATAGCTTCGATACAAGAGTGATAATCAATTGGTGACTTTTCGGAGCTGATGTTGGCACCGTACAAAATTACATGGGATTTCTTGTCGGGCATGATCCCCGTGACGGTTTCCACTCGTTGTTCATGTGCAGCTTTCCAACTAATCAGAAGCTCTGCGGAGTACCTCTCACCGGAATCGTCTTGATCTATCGTCTTGTGACATTCGTGACACATCAGCATGAGGTTGCTGATGTCATTTAGGTTGTGAAGTTTTAGCTTGAACGGCCCCCATCCACGCGGCCCCTTTTCTGAAAATGAGTAGATATGGGCTTTCTGAGATAGATTGACGGTCTCTTGGGTGACTGATGATTTGAATAAGCGTTTATTGCAGCCGCTAAATTGACACCGGCCAGCAGCGCGAGCCCATAGCTCGCGTTCAACTGGCGACTTCACATGCCGTGTAACTTCTTTAACCATTCCCGCTCCTATCCACCTGGCACAGGTCATCCCTGACTACCTAATCATATGCCCATCTTCGGCACGTGGGATTCTTGGAATTACTTCTCCCTTCTAACGCCCTTGAAAGGCTTTTTATCGGAGGTCTTCACATCCATAAACCGACCTGTATCTGTATCCCTCTTCACGTAGTGGCCTGAGGGGGTTTGGGTTTGCGAGCGATTTTTTACCGCGCCGTTGCGGTGTCCGTCACCTGATGGGGGGTTTGTAGCCATTGTTAACCTCTTCTCTATATCCGCGTCGGGTTGCCATTCAATTAAACCAGCAAAAAAAGTTCGGAGTAGCGAACTTTCTTTATCATGCTCCCGGATAATGCTATTGTCAAACAAAATATTCGGTGCACCGAACAAAGCGGTTTCGATTTTTTGGAGGAGTAATGAATGGCAAGTCGCTTGGGTGAAAAAATCCGAGAACTTCGCAAGAAGCGCGGACTAACTTTGGACAAGCTTGCCAAGGCAGCTAACTTGAGTAAGAGCTACTTATGGGAGTTGGAAAATCGGGAATCTCAAAGGCCGTCAGCGGAAAAGCTATCTTTTCTTGCTGATGCACTTCGGGTGAGTACAGACTACTTTTTGGATGACGATGCCCGTGAGCCAGAGGAGAAGCATTTGGATGAAGCATTTTTTCGAGGATACAAAAGCTTGAACGGGCCGGAAAAAGAACAGCTCAGAAAAATTCTTGAGGCCTTCAAGAAGGAGTGACGCGGTCTTTTGAAGGCCAAAAGTCCGCGTGCTTTGGCAGGACCAGCAAAGTTAGAGTCGAGTCGTACTGCTCCGAATAGATCTTCATTTCCGTGAGATCCGCGTCCGAATCGCAAAATTTAAACCAAGTCTTCGCAGGTATTTTTGCCCCATTTGGCTGTAACTGTATTGAGTCATCTGCCGTTATGCTGCGTTCTGGTACCGCGATTACGTTTTTTCTAGTTCTGAAAAACGCCCCGGACTGATGGGCTGGACCACTGGATGAAGCCCAACTCATAAATCCATCATTGGACATGACCAGTACCGCTTTTTGATCCGTGTAGCTTAACCACTTGAGGGTTGCAGCGGTGAGCGAAACACCGTACCTGTCCGCGCAATGAGAGAGCACATCCAGTGTGATAGGGGCATTTGTCTGCGCTCGGAAGTCATCCAGAGGCATCAATAGGCTCGAAGCAAATGTATCAGCTTCAGCTTCGATGTTTGCCCCGCCTGACCAAGCCAGCATATCCTCCCTGGTACACATGAAATTCTGCTGGGTGTGTCGGTGAAGAATATAGTGGCCAAGCTCATGAGCTTTGGTGAAACGAATCCTACCCTGTGAGGAAACTGCATTGTTGTACGCGATCATCCACTTCGAATGATCTTCGTTGGATGCAAGCATACCTTCAAAATTAGGGATATTGGCTTGTTCGATTTTGGAGATAGGATCAGGCCAATCGAAGATTTCATGAGCACCCAGAGCGAGCTTATCAACATTGACAGGAAACCTTTCCCCTCCGTGAGCATCATGAAAAACGTTCAGAATCCTGTTCAATTGATTGGCCGATTTCGCCGGGCTCAACGTTTTTGTGCGTGTCAAAATCCTTCTCCCGAACTCGTGAATCCTTTACCGGTCTAAAAAGTAAAGTAGGACAGCAATTCCCGCCAATCAAGAAACACCCAGATTCTCTTTATCTTGATTGTAGTCCCCCCATTATTAACCGTTCTTTTGAATAGAGGATTAAGCGGCCTCCAGCAGTCTGGATGGGGGATTACCGAGCCTCTATACGATCTTGGCGGGATATCGATTTCTTGACTATTATCTAGCTGATTGGTTTTTGACCAGTCACTTCAAAATTAAGTGCTACGCGAAACTAGGGAACACCCAGAGCGCCAAGCCTAAATTGCACGGAGCGAAAACTGTGAGAAATCTAATTATCCTCCTGTTTTTATTTAGCCCTCTCCTTTCACAGCCAGTTTACAGCCTAACCAGGTGTCAGTGCTCCTATCAAGATTGGCAGGGAGACTGTCGCGCTAAAATCGAGCAAACATCAACTTGGTTTAAAGTGGTTTCTGATACTCAACAGTGTTCGCGGGTGGATTGGTACATCAATGGCGAACCTCAAGTTACGATCGTAACCGACGGTGCCGACATGGTTGAATGGCTGGGCCAATCAGAACCTCAGTCTCTCAACTTGACTATTCAAAGCTGTAAGATTTGTAAAGACTCGCAAATTTCGAAGTCTATCGAAGGAAATCAATGTAGTTATCGATACAGGGAGGAATTTGGGCCAGAAAAGGGCACATATAGCGGACAATGCCTGAATGGTATTGCTCATGGAAAAGGCCGTATCTCATTCCCTTCCGGCGCTTACATGGAAGGTACTTTCGTCAATGGAGAGGCTGATGGGCCCGGAGAATACCAATACGCGGGCGGGAGTAAATACGTGGGTCAGTTTGAGAACAGCATACGTAAAGGTCGTGGCGTGTATTATTTTAATGATGGTTCTAGGTACGAAGGCGAATTCGATAAATTTATAAATGGCTATGGTGTTTGGCACCATGTCAGCGGAGGTCGTGACGAAGGCTATTTCAAAAACAACAAATTGTTCAATGGCACAAGGTATTACGCAGACAGAAATTCGTGTGTTTTTTCATCAGGCCGCAGAACCAACAACTGTTGCAGGACTAATAATTGCTGGTAAACCGCTCGCACCAGATAACTATCCCCCCACCCAGGATATGTCTGTTTCTCTTTGGTTCTGCCCCGTGACCCTGACCCCGTATTAGGTCCAGCCAGAGTTGGAAAAATCCGGCTCCTAATTGTTTCCTAACCACGCAATCCTCTAAATGTTCGGCCAAGCAGTCCCAATCCAGCCAGCATCATAAGAGCCAGTGAGCTTGGTTCCGGCACACTGGCAGGGTCTACGAATTCGATTTTTGTTGAATTGGATGGCTCTTGTATTAGCTTCGAGAACCCTTCAACACCTCCACAGCTTTTTATGATGTTATTTTCGCTCTCGCAATCGAAAACCCGGGTCACCTCAGCTGAGGCCTCGATATTTGAAAGCTGTCCAGAACCATTTGCAAAAAATACTGGGGTAAATTCATACAAACTGTTTGGCCGCAACACGTTGGCTAGTGTGGAGTCATTAACGCCGCCGCCGGTGTCAAGAAAGCGGAAATTCCAAGACAGAAATGCGCCATTTATTGAATAATCATCTACTAGAACGTATTCCGCTGGCTGGAAAGAGTTTAGGACGTCAGTGATGGAGAGAAACAGAGTAAAATCAAAGTCTCCGGATAGGGAGGCTGTGCCGCTTACTAAAACGTCTGCTGGGCCGTCACGTTGAGTCCGATAGTTGAAGGCAGAGTCGGGATCGAAAATGGCTTCATTGTTTGCGGCCTCGAAATTGATCGGTCCTGAATGAACCGCGAATGACGCAAGGATAAGAAATGGGAGAGTGAGGATGCTAAGAATTTTCATGAGACCTCCTTCATGTGCTCGCTGATGATTCAGCAATCTTCACACCAGCATGCTTTAAAACGTTTGGTAACAAGGTTGTCTCACATTCGATCTTGAAAAATGATCGGATGGTGTATAAAAACCTGACGCATTGATACTGTAAAGAGATTGACCGGTCGCCCCAATCACTAAACCACTCACGGCCTAGTAACGTCAGTTAATTGACCCTGAATGATACAGAGCGATCGCCAGAGAAGGGGCGGATATAAACTTTAAAGCTCTAATGGGCCATTTACCGTCTCTCTCCACGGTTTTTTGTGAAACCCCCTTGTAGGCACACCAGTCTTTGAAAACTGTCCCTGGAAGACAGATAGAACAAAGGTGTTTCCGTGTCTATAGCGAAAGGGTGACTCTTCGTGCCACGCTTTACCGATAATCAATGGCAAATTCGTTTCCCTCTTTGTTCGGTGCGCACGCCCATACGCCACCAAGTCAGGGAGGATAGAACTCTTCGTGCACTCACGATGAATAGGCTTCGTGAGAAGTCTGATTATTGCTCTCTCGTTAAGCTTTTCGTCTCCAGCAGGGGCCGCCGATTTCGATAAAGGAGTGAACGCTTATGATAATAACGACTACTTCACAACTTTCGAGGAGCTAAAGCCTCTGGCTGAGCAGAGAGGCCGACATACCTCTTGAGCTAGGTGAATTAAACGGTAGCGCCCGAAATGTTGTGCTTCCGAAAAAGCTCTTTGACAGGCAGGACCGCATTGGCTAATTTTAAAATTGGCTTGGTCTGTATTTGGTGAATCGATTCTTTTCGATCAATATCCTCTCTAGCGATGAAAATTACTAAGACCACGATTTTTTAGGCAGCTGGGAGCAGGTCAATGAGATATCATGGCGCAACTGTTTTAGTTACTTTATTAGTAATGCTATCCCAAAGTTCCGCATCATTTTCCGCTGAGAAGGATTTGGATCCGAGCCTGTACGATACCCTTATTTTTCTTAATGAAAAATTGAAGCAGATTAATGTTCGTTACTCACGAAATTTCGTTATTTTGATCGACCAACAGTCCGATATGTTGGAGATTTCGAGAGAGGTTTTCAGCCTTGAACGACAGGAATGGTTACCCGATAGGTTTACAGCGTTCATACCACTCGACGAAGTTGTGGTGACCCGACTTGGTGGGGATCGAATAGTAATAGGATGTGGACCGTGCAGCTTATATAGAACGGGAGAGGACGTGCGAATATATGGGGCGATCGAGGAGTCTGAGGTCGTTGCGAAAGAATATTCCGTGCCGTTCACTAGATGCGACCTTTATAGGAACAGTAACGAGTGCGTTTTTGACACACTAGATGATAGCACTAGCAATCTTTTCTCTATAGAAATAAGCCAGAATTCGCGACTTTCGTCAAAAATTGTTAAGGCACTAAATCACGCTATAAAAAGAAATAAAAGGACTATGAGGATTCTGGATGAGAACGATCTTTTTTAGTAAAAAGTGTCTTAAAACATACGGCACTTTCCTTTAGTAAAAAAGGGCTTAGAATAGCTGGAATTTAATATACACTGAAAGTTTCATCTCGTTGAAAAACAAATAGTTTCGCGAATTATTGATTATGTGAGATCTGCGCAGAAAAATGTTAATCAAAGGGCTCAGTCTAATAGGAAAACCACTCTGCTTTATCGCTTTGCCATTTACAATTATTAATGGCTTTTCCGATGCCGAGGAAAAAGATAGAAGTGTTTTCGCACATATTGATTTTGAGCCAGGCTCCTACTCGTTGGTTGAAGGGGAGTATCCATGTGAAAATGGATACGTAGGTTGGAGGAGTGACAACGGGTCGCCAGAATTCGTTGTTGGCCCCAATCTGATATTTTCCAATATAGATGAAGAACGACAGTCTCGGGATTGCGGTAAACGCTGTGAACATTTTATATTCACGAGTAGCATGCCTAATACGCTATACCACAGTAACCAATACCGATCTTTTCAAGAGAGCGGACCAGGCCCCGAGATCTTTGAAAAAAGAAAGGTCGTCACTTTTGAAACAAACTCCCTAGTTATTTCGCTCTCATCGAGTGGAGAGAAAATCAGAGATGGCACGACGTTTGCAAAAGAACAGCAATGTCGTTACGAAAAAGATTAGCATCAACCGATTTAAGCAGAGGATCTGCGGCGGCGACTCCAGGCTAAGTCCAGATTAGAGCATAGGAGGGAGCGCCATGAGCAATCAACTTTGAATTACAGATCCATCCATAATGATGTATGGTTATTTTTGATTAATAAGGTTCTCATACAAAAAAGCGGGTTTTGGTTAGGGATATATTTAGCCCCGAAACCACCACCGGCGGCAACGCCCTGAAATTCTACTCATC
>TARA_R110001599_G_scaffold68711_1_pt1 | contig 14234 bp, 33 predicted proteins | sample TARA_R110001599 | Tara Oceans TARA_R110001599 (sample SAMEA4398360) | marine metagenome | biome: Polar Biome; feature: [MES] marine water layer (ENVO:01000295) within the mesopelagic zone...; material: water (ENVO:00002006), including particulate matter (ENVO:01000060) such as...... | reverse complement strand
TTGGTAAACTTTTTTTTCTTTGAGCATCTTCTAAACGCTCCATTTCTGCCCTTTGCTCATCTATTAGTTCTTGGGCATTTCCCCTCCAATTTGGGTCTAATTGTCCGAAATAAATACCCTCTTTATCTCCATCAACTTGATTCCAATTTGGATTACTATTTGGGTTTGAAAAACCTATATTATCAATACTATTTACTTCTATATTATTCATTATAGCTTTCTTAATATTATAACAGTTCCTAATAATAAAACTACTCCACCTACTGCAATTATTACAGTTCTTTGTTTCTCAGTATCTTTTTCAATCCTATCTTGAGTTAAATCTGCTAATCTTTTTACTTCTAAAGCATCTTTGTTTTCAACATCTGTTTGCAATATTGGGTCGCAATACCTACGAGTATATACAGAATTGTATTCATTATATATGGTGGTATAAACTTTTTTTCCACGCTCATCTACTCTATGACCATCAGAAAGCATAGAATCTTCTATTTTACCCGCTTTTAATAGTCTTAATTCTTTTACATCAGCACCCAACGAATTACATTTACTTAATTTTAATGCGGGTGGTACTTTTTTCCAAGAATCAAAATCATAAGAAATAGAAGGATAATCCCTTCTCTTTTGATTAAGAAGGTCTTTATACCTATCATTTTCTGCTCCACTCGGATTAAATACATCTTTTAACCAACCCATATCTTTATTTTACAAAAATTGCTAATCCTATTAATAATACTATTCCACCTCCAATAAGCATAACTTGTCTTTTTTTATTGGCTTCTCCAATGATTCTATCCTCTGCCTTTTTATATTCGTCTTGTTGTATATCAAGACTTCCATAAACACTTGCATCTTCTAATTTTTGCTGACAATTCAAAGTTGCAAATTGAATTTCTTTATCCTCAAGCAAATCTTTTACAGTTCTTCTATTTCCAACCATTTGTCCACGATACACCAAGTCTTTCTCATCCCTTAATCTACTTATTTGAGCATCTAAAGTCTGACAATTACTTGTCGGTGGAAATATATATGGTTTAAAATAAGGTTTAGCCATTATTACATTCTTAAATTGTTATACACCCAATCATCCCCATTCTCAACAAACTCTTTCCAAGTTTCACTTGCTATGCCTTGTGCTTGTTCTTTTTTCCAACCTTGTCTTGTAGCTTCCGCTAATATATCTTTATAATCGTCTTTATCTAAATAACACATTTCTACTGCTTGAAAATCACATAGGTAATTCCATTGATACCAAGGCAATCCTCCGTGTTCTCCTACCGCATCGTATGTTTTTTGACCATATTTACCATCTACTGTTAAATCAGCACCTAATTTGTTTAAAGCTGACTGCAATAAAGAAACTTTATATCCAAATGCTCCCGCTCTCATTGGAAAACTATCCCTTGATTCTTTTAGTTCATCAGAGGATTGTGTATTGTCATCTGTTGTACCCGTTGTACTACCCGTTTCCAATCTTTCTCCTCTTTCTGCTAATTCTTTATTTTTATTAGCTTTCCAAAGACTATAACCAAAGTAAGTTAGTATTAGTCCTCCAAGAGTTCCGCCTACTATGTATAATGTTTTTTCTATTTTCATTGTGTATATATTACATCGGGTTTTAAACTAATTATTGAGCCTAATTGACTTAAATAACCATCGCCTAAATCTCCTATTAAATCTTCTTTTAAATCACTACTATATTTCGCATTGTAAAACGAAACAAGTTGTGCAACACCCGTTTTTGATTTAAAAAATCTAAATACAGAAATAACACTATCTTCATCTGTACCACCGCCTTGTATTGCACTTCTTAATACTTCGGATTTTTCTCTTAATACATCTTGTTTGTAATCAGCAAATGGTCTGCCACTTGATTTAACTTCTTCTAAAAATGAAGGATTCCAAACTTTTAAATCATCAAAGTTAATAGTACCACCACCTATACGTTTAAGAACTTCATCATAAAATATTCTTTTCGACCATCTATTATAAATGATATAACTTATCGTTAATAACGATACTCCTCCGTATAAAATTATTTTATTCTTTCTTGTCATATCTTTATTTTTTTGGTACTGCTTCTGACATTCCTCTTGTTGCTACCGCAGTTCCAATTCTTACTGCATTATCGGGGTCTTTAGCAAGGTTATATACAAATAATCCTACCCCACCAACTAAAATAACACCTAATCCAAGTCCTAAATATTTACCAACTGTAATATAATCTCCCAAAAAGTTTCCTACATCAAAGAATTTATCTTTTATTTCTCCCGCAACGCTACCTTTAATATCAAGTTTACCTTCTTTTTGCAGATGTTGTCTTAAAGTAGTTGTGTTAGCCTCTGAACCACTTCCATTTTGAGCATCCCAATTTGCGGAAAATAATGAGTTTGCTTTTTTTCTCCCAAATTTACTTTTTAAGGCATCATACCAAGTTATCCAAACGTTATCGATTGAATTATTTCTCGGAATGTTAATTATTCTTTCTCTTGACATATTGTTTGCTTTAGTACATTACAAATTTTTTATTATCAAACTCTGTTATAAAATTATTTATAATATCGTATCTGTTTTTGTTTTGCGAAGTTGGTGTTGTTTCAAACACTTGTAAAAATGCTTCATAACCATCAATACGAGGGTATCCAAGACCCAAGTATATCAATAATCCATTCAAATCCGCTTCGACTTCATCGTCAATATTTTCATTCAAATAAAAATGAGCAAACTCGTGTAACAATATTGCCATTCTCATAGGTACTGTATAATCCTTAAATAGTTTTTTAGAAACTTGTATTCTACCCGTACTCTTACTAATTCTTGCGGGTGTAGGCAACTCCCTTCCATTTTGACCAACTATTGTAGGTAAATATTCTATTTTATAATCTTGCAATTCACTTACATAATTATTAGGCTCTAAATATGAAGCGTTGAAACTAAACCTTTGTGCAAAATCTACAAATGCTCCAACAGAATAACTATTAAAATCAACTTCATCCATACGTTTTTCTAATCCATACTTTTCTATATTTAAAACCCTTACAACATTTGTAATATCAGAACCATCATCATCAGTAAGCTGAATATCCAAAGTTTTTGGTGTCATAGGAAGCCGAACAAAAAACTTATATTTACTATTAACAGTTTTGTATCTATTGGTAAATGATGTCAATGGTTTTTCTGCATCAACTACTTTTAATCGTAGTTTAACGGGTCTTGCACATTGAACACTAATACCAAGTGTCATTTGCTCATATCTGCTATTTAAAGTATAATTCATTTATTTTTTATAATAGTATTTATATGCAACTGCTCCAACAATTACCAATGCCGATAACATCAATATAGGCTTACTTAATCCAAGTATAGTTTTAGATTTATTACTTTCTTCTTTCTCTTGTTTATTAATCATATCAGTTTCTATCGCATCTTGTATTACATCTGTAACACCCGATTTCGGTATAACTTCTCCTTTTTCTTTTTCTCTGTTTATCCAATCTTTAAATGGCAATACTGAGCCACTTAATTTATACTGTTGATTTGCTGACAAAAAACTTTTATCTATCACTCTCATCTGTGTCTATGTTTATGATTTCTTTACTATTAATATTGTTGCTCCGACTAAAACTACTGCTCCAAGCCCTATCCAAAGATAAGGAGTTTTATTTCCTTCTACTTGTGGAGAGGGAGTGTCAATAACTTGATTTTTCAATACGTTTTGTTCGTTAATAATTTCTTGTTTAACTTTTTCTTCTTCTTCTATTAGCTTTTTAATTTCCAAGGCTTGTTGTCGTTGCTTTTCTTTAGCTTGAGCAATAGCTTTATCTTTTAATTCTTCAATCCTATCTATCATTCCCCCAAAGTTAGAATGACCTCCTACTTGAAAGAAATCAGACATCATACTATCATTTCTATCTGTTGTTTGCATAACTTATTTTTTTCTAAAAATTAAAAACGCTCCTACTATTACTGCTAAACCAACCCCACCATAAATATAATATTTAGTATTATCACTTTCGGGTGTAGCACTTGATGTAGATGTCGTATTAGTATTTCTTTTTGGGCTTGTACTTCCACCGCCACTTGACTGACCTCCATTTTCGCTTGTGGTTGGGTTTCCATTTCTGTCGGTATTTACATTTGTATTAGAATTTCCTCTACCATCTCCGCTTCTTCCACTTTGGGTTTGTGAAGCATCATACTCTTTTTCGTTTTGCTCCATAGCATAAGAAATAAATAAACTTTTATTAAAAGAACTCTGAACTTCATTTTGAAATTTTTTCCAATACCTTGCAATTTGTACGCTTGTTAATCCACTCTTTTTAAGACTGCCATTAGCACTCGCCCTACTTCCCCATTCCGAAAAACTAATTCCACAATTTCGCCAATTTGGAAGTATTAAAGCATCACAATTTTTTGTCTGATTTCCAAATACATTTCCCGCACCAAAATTTGCATATTGATTAGCTGACCATTCTCCTACTGATTTTCCTAATAATTCTGTCATTTTATTTCTTTTTAAATATTAAAAACGCTCCTACAATAACACCCAAGCCTATTAACCCATAAACTAAATAATTAGGTTGGCTCTCTTTTTCTTTATCTCCCATCAATTCATTTGGTATTGGAGAATTATTTGGTGTTGGTGGAAAAAGGTTTAAATCATTTATAATTTCTTTTTCTTCTTGTGCTTTTCCTTGTTCGTAAAGCCTATCTTCTTCTTCTTTACGCACTTTATCAATAATTCTTTTTCGGTCTGCGTAAGCTATAAATTTGGCTTTATCAAATGCAGTTTGAACATCTAATTTATAATTTGCCCATAAACGAGAAATCTCATCTTTTGAAAAACCCTTATTAAGCAATATTTTAGCAGTATCTTTTCTATCTCGAATACCTATACTACCTCCATACATACTCGTATTTTTTGCCCCCATAGAAAAAGAAGGTAAAAACCCACTTATACCACTTATAAGAAGTCGGTCTTGTGAACTTCCAAAACTTGCATATTGGTTATCTGACCATTCTCCTATTGAAATACCTATATCTTCCATTATCTTTGAGTTGATTTTAAACTTTCAAATCCCGCATCTAAATCATCTGATAATGATGCCTTACTTCCCGCATCACTTAAAAAGTACATATAGGAAATAGCACCTACTCCTAATATAATTATTGCGTAATAAATTGTTTTTCCTCCCATAGTATTATCTTAATATGTTTCCACCTCTATCTACATTTCCTAAAACTATATCTCCATAATCTCTTGGGTTATAATTTTGAGGTACTGTTTGATTATTTGTAACCATTCCTCCCGTACCTCCACCACTTGATTGCGGTATAAATGGCGGTGTTGGAGTTGGTTTACTTGGCAATTCTTTTTTTGGTGGCTTAACACCTTTAGGCTTAACCACCTCTTTGGGTTTTGTTTTTTTACCTAATGCTTTAGATATTCCTCTCTTTCCACCCCAAGCATAAGCACCTACTAAGTAAACAAGTATCGCTAAAGAGCCACCTACTACTAATAATTTTTTAGTTTTAGATTTCATAACTATTTTATATATTTTTGATAAACCAAAACACTTGCAATTCCTACTGCAATACCTATGTAATAGTTTTTTTCTTTAAATATTGATGTATATTTTTCCATAACTATTTAGCTTTATAGATTACCATACCCGTTTTTGTCTTTGACTTTTTATAAGTCTTTCCTTTGTAGCTAAAGCTACTTGCACCACTCTTACGAGCCTTGTTTAGTGCAGTCATATAAGCATTCATTTTCTTTGCCATAATTTTATTTTTTTAAAAAATAAAGTCCACCACCCACTACAAGTACTGCAACTCCAAGTATCATTAATGATTTATTTCTTTTTTTATCAGCAACTTCTTTAGTCCTTGCATCAATTACTGCTTGTTCTTCTTCGGTATGTATTTTTCTTGCCATAATCTAAATTTTTTTATTTTTATCGTAATTTAAAATTTCTAATCTATATTTTATTAAATCCCAAAGAACTACTGCTGAAAGTGAAGCTACCAAGCCTATCACAAACGACTTTTTATCATTAGAATTTAATTTCATTTCTTTCTTGTCTTTATAATAATAATAACTGCTCCTAAAACTGCAACCGCACCCGCAATTAAATAAATCTTTTTACTCTCATCAGAAACTTTTGCTTGTTCTATTCGTTCAAGTTCAGCTTGTTCTTCGGCTTGTATTCTCTGAAATTCTAATGCTCTTTTTTTTGCATCTTCTTTTTGCTTTCTAAACCCTCCAAAATTATTATACATATCTATTCTTCTTTTGAAAATTTACCTACCATAATAGCAGAAATAGTACCGCCTATTAACAACCCAACAAATCCCGTAGTATAGATGTTCTTATCCTTAAAATAACCAAACATCACACCACCTACTAAACCCGTAAAAGCACCTTGTATAGTGCCACTTGTTTTACTTAATAGTTCCTTTTTTTGGTCGCCATTAATCATTTTTCTGTTGTTATTAATTATATCAGTACCATTCATTTTTTACCAAATTTTTTAATCACAATGAAACCTAAACCAATAAATGCAAAAGTTAGAATATAGTATTTTAAGTCTGAACTTTTAAATATACCCTCCTTGTCTGCATAGTCTTGCAGTTTGTCATCAAATACAACTTCGTTTTCCAAACTAATTATTTTTTACGAGTAGCAAAATATATAGTAGTTCCTAATGCACCTAATAAGACAACACCTCCAATTACCCAAAATATAACTGTTGATTGGGGTGCTTCCGAATTTTGTTTAGCTAACTGATATTGAGCATCAAATTGTTGTTGAGTTAATTTTCCTTGCTCTTTAAGTTGCTCTAAACGTAAACGCTCTGCTTCAAGACCCGCATTAGCTATTTTTTCTTTTTGTTTAAATTCTGTATCATTTTGCCAAAAACCAAGACCCGTATCAATTATTTTTTGAAATGAACCTCCTCTTAAAAAGTTTCCAACCGCACTACCACTTCCCTCTACATTTGGGTCGTATGGTGTATAACTCTTTTCTCCATCTTTATTACCCAAAAAATTTGCGTGTTGAGTTTCCATTGGAGAAAATCCTCCACTTTGACTATCCATTGCATCAAATTCTCCACTTGCATTTGCAAATCCATCTTCTTTAAGATTAGCACCTTGTTGGCTACTCATAGCATCAAATTCTTGCCCACTACCTTGTGTTGCCATAGGGTCAAATCCACTTGCGTAGTTTTCCCCACTATAATTAGATTGAGTAGTATTTTTATACCTTGAATCTGCCCAAGAAATAAAACTTTGTTTTAAAACTTCTGAATTTGCCAAAGAATAAACAAGAATACTTGTTACTTCGGTAGGCTTTGCAGATAGACTTACATTTACACCTTCACTTCTTAAAAAAGATATTACACCTTCTAAATCAGTTCCTACGATTACAGAAATTAATCCCGTAAATTGTTCACTTCTTACCATTTTTTTATTTTTTAAATATTATAGCAACTGCTAAAACCAAGCAAGAAGCAAAAATTATTGTATTTGTATTAGTAGCTAAAGCCTTAGCTTCGCTATTATCGTTTTGTCTGCCACTTGCATTAATAAAATGCTCTAAAAGGTATGGGCTACTACCTATGTTGTTTTGGCAACCGCAATTAGAAGTCTTTTCTTCTTTTTCAGTTGGTTTAGAGAATATCTCTAATATAAATTCTTTGTCGGGGTGCATATCCATCAGAGATAAAAGTGCATCTTCCCCTTCGTTATTGACCAAAGTTTTTAGGTTTTGGCTCATTGAACGAGGATTAGTAACTCGATAGCCATAAGATTCGCAAAAGGACTTTGCACCTTGTGGATTATTTTTGGCTATGTAATCATATACTGTTGTCATATCTTTTGTATTAAATTAAAAAAAGGTGTATAGCATAACACCACACACCTTTTTTAAAGTTTCCGTGCAGTAAACTACACCCACTATTAATTACCCTTGCAATTTAATTGTTTGGGCTTTAACAATGCCTGGATTACCAAATGCTTCGGACACAGGGCGACCCGATAATCCTCTTGCTAAATTGATATTATCAGATGGGTAGAAGTAAAGTTTAACAGTAGCGTTAGCTAAAATGTTAGAAATAATTACTTTCGTGAATCCATCGATTCTGTATCCATAACGCATTGCTACAATAGTAGATTGTTGCTGATACGGGTCGATTGTTGGCACAAGTGTTTTTTGTGCTTCGTTACCATTTGCATCTCTCGTGTTGATAGCAAGAGTTTCAAGTACTTGGTTAGCCGTAGCTGACTGTAAGTAAGTTAAACCTACGCTAAAAGGATTTTGCATAAATTGGTAAAGCATCTCACGGTAGTTGATTCCCGCAATTCCACTTGAAATGGTAATTAAACCAATAACTAAATCTCCCGCAGCAGAAAAACCTGCGTTGTTGATAAACTCATAAGAACCTAAAACAGAAAATTCTCCACTATTATTGGGGTCTGTTGAGGTTACTGTAAGTATATAAGGTTGTGATGTTGGGGCAGATACTCCACCTCCGTTTGCACCAAAAAACCCATCTTGTCCCGTGAAGTTTGAATCATCCACGAAACCACCACTCATATTTGAGTAGTTCTCATTAGCGTTTGCTCTTGCATCAGCTAAGTATTTACGAATATTTGACATTTTTCAAAAATTTATATAGTTAAATAAAATTATTTGTTCATTGACTATTCAGCAGTTTGAGGTGCTTCCGTACCTCTCTTTGCTAAATACGTTTGAACTTGAAAAGCGACTAATACTCCCGCAGTAACAGTAAGAACTTTACCTACTAATGTTACAAGTTTTTTTGTATCCATATCAGAATGAATTAAGGTTAATAAAAATTAATTTGCATAATTTCAGAACTATACCCTACAAATATATTATTTCAAGGCATAATTATTATTAAAAAACATAACCTTTTTTTACAAGAAACAAGTTGTAAATAAAGTTTAAGAGCAATAATTCTTAACAATCCTATCTTTTACGAACTTAACTGCGGATTCTTGGGTGTACTTTTTATTCCCTTTTAAATCTCTTTGTTGGAGCATTGGGGAAATTATCTTTCGGTAGTATTTCTCGATGTAGTCATCAATAGATTCGTTTAATAACTTTTTATCAAAATCTCCTAAAATCTTTTCAGCATCTATATCAACAAACAAGAAAAACCTATCGTTGCCATTATAATACTGTTTGTTAATCATCATTTCAGCAATTTTAAGATATTCAAACTTATCTTCAAACTTTTTTATGTGTCTATCTACGCTATCGGTATTTTTATGAAAACGAACCCAATTAAGGTTTTGCCATATTTTAGATGTTACTCTCCCAATAGATTGAAAGTGCATTATAATATCAGTATCAGTATGTCTATTAGTGCATATAGCCCCTACAAGGTCATTTGGTAGGTGGTCAGAAATATATCTATTAATATCTTCTATAAGTAATAAACCTCCCCTATAATCTGTTAAGATTGTAAATAAAGCATCTTGTATTTCCTTTAAGGTCATTCTAACACCATCATCGTTAAATGGTCTTATTCTTCTTGCTTCAATAGTTGGATGTGCAGAAAACTTTTTTACATCTTTTAGTCGTAATGCTTTATATTCAACAAATTCATCATTTACATCTAAAACTAATGCTCGTCTTGGCTTTACTCCTTTACTTGGATTACCCTTAACGTAAGAGTTAATCATTTTTGTTGTTATAAATGTTTTTCCTACCCCCTTTTTGCCTACCGCAACACCTAATTTTGGTTCTCTCATATTTCTATGTGTTTGTGTAATTTATATTTAAGTCATCTCCTATAAAATCTGTATTATTAAAACTTAAAGTTTCCTCTGTTTTTATATTTCTATTACTAAAAGTAAAAGTTCTTATAAATAATTGAAATGTAAATGTGTCATCGGATTCTAAAAACATAATTATTTTTTCTTTTTAGGGCGACCTCTTTTTCTCTTTTTAGGTGCTTCTTCGCTTGGTGTTATATCTATTACTTCTTCAACTTTATTAGTTTTTGATAATTCATCTAATTTAGCAAGTATAGAAGGGTCGCCAAATTGTGGCATTCCCTCTGATTGTTGCGTATTACTAAACGTAGCATTCTCTTTCATTCCTACCATATCTCCAACCATAGATTCCGCAGTAAATTCTTCGGGTTCAGTAAAAGTAGGTTGTGGAGTTGGTTGTGGAGTTGGTTGTGGTTGTGGTGTAGGTGCATCACTTGGGGGTGGAGGTGGTGGAGTGCTACTTGTTGTTTGTGCGGTTGGTTTAGATTTTGGAACAAAATTAGATTGCTCTTTCCACATAGTAAATAGTTTGTTATTTTGCTTTACAAGTTGAAAAATCATTGCACCTTTAGTAAGTATATCAGTACCAAAAGCAACTCCTAAAAATTGCTCATCAGTCATAGCAAGACCCTTCTTTTGAAACACTCTAATCATAGCGGGTCTAACCTTTTCTACAAAATCATCCTCCAATTTAATAGCATCACTTAGTTGAGAATTATATTCTTGAACATATTCCATTAAACCTAATGAATTGCCCATATCGTCAATAGGAACTTGCAAAGATGGGTCAATTTCCCCATTTTCCATTGCTTGTGCTACTTTCTCCTCTTTGATTTTAGTTACCCTATTTGCTAATAAGTGTGCTTTACCATAGACATCTAAAACAGTATCTACCATTTGTTCGGTGGCATACATTTGTTCTTTTTTGTCTAAATTATCCATAGCGGGATTAAACGTGGAGGGTTCTTTTTCCTCTTGGTCAAAATCACTAAAATTAGGAGCATCAAATGTTGGTTCTTCTAATTCCGCTTCTAAACCTTGTGCATCTACATTTCCTTTGGTATATGCCCTTTCTTTTACGGGTTCGTCTAACGGACTAAACCCCGAATAAAAGTCTTGGTTGTTTTCTAATGAAACATCTTGTGTTTTGTCTTGCTCCATTGGTTCTTGATTAGTTTCTTGTGCTTCGTTCATTATATTGTTTTAATAATTTTAATTGATGTGTTACGCTTTCAAATTTTTCTATTCTCTCTAAATCTAATGGGTGGTTTGGGTCATAGTTTTCTACATCCTTTTTATACCTCGATAGATTAGTATTATTCTTGTTTAATACAAAAGATACATCTTTCAATGTAAATTCGTATTCATTAACAAGAATGTGTGTTATTATACCAAGTGCGTGTGTTTTGTCATTATATCTTGATGACCCATAAAGTAACTCTTTAACTGATAATTCAAACTCTTTTGCAACTATTTTAATAATTGTTTTTGCAGTTTCGTTTTGATAAGTTAGGTGGTTATCTTCTCTTAATTCTATGAGCATTTGTATAAAACCCCTTTCCCCTACTGCGGAAATAGTTTTATATATTTCTTCAAATACAATGGTTATACCTTTGTTGATGTTTTTGTGTGCCTTGCCCATTCCCAAATTTAGTATATTATTTTTAAAAATAAAAATTATCGTTTAAGTATTATCGCTCCCTCTCTCCCCCAAGTTTTTTTCATATTATGATAAGTGTGAACGTGAGAATCTTCGATAAGAAGTGCATCTTTAAATGCTTTAATTAGATTGTCTAAGTCGGGTCTTTGTGTGTGTGGTTTTCCATCCATTTTAACCCGTTTCTTTTCACTCCAAGACGTTGGCATAGGAATTACAAACTGAATGTCTAAATCTTCTTTAGGTTGCCACCTACATAAAAAACATAGCATTTTTAAATCATCTTTATACTTCCAATATTTTGTAGTTGCGGGTCTTTTTTTCCACTTATCGCTTTGTGTCATTCGAGGTTTGGCAACGGGAACTATATTTAAGGTAATATATGGAAGTATAACTTGACCATCAGCAGTAAGTTGTTGCTTTTTTGGTTGTTCTTCTTTTTTTGCGTTTATGTCTATTACTTTACCTAATTCTTTTTGTGTGTCTTTTGGTGTTTCTTGTGAACTCATATTTTATATTTATCTGTTATTGATTTAAGTTTTAAAATTTCTTGACCTATTAAATAAGAAGCATCGTTATCGCTTGGATAGTGAAGCCCTAAATAAACCCTACTATCTGCAATATCAGTAATAAACTGCTTACAAAAGCCATAAGATTTAGGATATTTATTGCCTATAATATTTAATATTACATAGGCTTGAATTGTATGACCGCTTGGATAAGATGGGCTATGACCCGAAAATGTATCGTAAGGAAATAACTTTAATTTATAGTATTGTGCTAATTGATATGGTCTTGGTCTTTGATATTTTTGTTTTAATTTTATGATAGTGGGAGCTATATCATTATTGATTGAATCAAATATTTCTTCAATATCCATTCCCTTTACAGTAAATGCAGAAATTATGCTTTGCTTTAAGTTTCTATCATATCTTTTATAACGGGCAAAATGTTCGGAATTACTTTCGTCAAAAATAGACCTAACTTTTTCAACAATCTCATTAAGTTCTTGCTTAACTGATTCAGAATTATTTAACGGAAAATCTAATTGGCTTCCATAGGTTTTATCCAATATTGGTATTACTTCATCTGCTAAACACTTTTGTTTTAATATATCGAGATGATACTCTGATAAATTACCATAAGTTACTTTATTAAGCCAATCTTCCATTTCTAACTTTGTTACCCGTTAATGTGTCAATTTTACTTTTCATTTCTTGCATATCTGATTGTAGTTGCGTTACAATCTTACTATCGCCTTTTTTAAGTGCTTCTAATCTTCTTCTATAATAAAATATTGAATAAATTAAAGATGCACTTGTTAATCCTAACATCATAATTGCAACCCAACCCAATTTAGGACTACTGTCTGATACACCTCCCATTGCCATAGGTGTTGCTTCTACTGTTGGTGTTGCTTCTACTGTTGGTGTCGAAGCGGGGGCGGGTGCTACTGTATTATCCTCCATTATCTTGTTTTTTTAATTATATATACTATTGTTCCCGTTGTAACTACTGCTATCAACGATAATAAAAATGTAGGCTTGGTGTACCATTTGTTTTCCCAAGTCTTAGTATTTGTTTTAAAAGTAGGCATTGTTGGTTTTTTACCAATATTTGCGGTTATTACTACTTCGTCTAACTCCTCAACATTATCTTCTAAATAAATCTGTGCATCTTGTAATTCTGATGCTTTTTTCATTTGAGTTTTTAATCCTACGAAACTTATTCTAAACTCATCATTTGGTTTTATATCTTCATTATCAATTTCAAAATATCCATCTTGATTTGATGCAACTCCGAGTGTGGTGCGTGTATTATTTCTATATAACACAACATTAGCCCCATCAGTTAAGCCATAAGAATCTGAAATAGTTCCGCTTACTTTCATTGTTTAGAAATCTTTTTTAAGGTGTAATAATTTACTAATGCTCCTAAACTAAAAGAAACCATTGCTAAAATTAAAAAGGTCTTATAAAATGCGGGATGAACCCCATTTGCAGTTTTTGGTTGTTCTTCTTTTTTTGATTCTTCGTGATTCATAATGCTTTTTTTATTTTTTCGACTAATATCCCATTCAATATGGAAAATGTTCCTACAACTGCTAAATTCTTAAAAGTAGTATTTAGAGTTGGTATATAGAATTTAAATTTTTCACTACCTTCATTTTTAGCAACTAAATAATGTGCATACGCTTCTGTTGAAAATAAAGCGAATGTAACGAGGGCAACTATATCTCTATCTCTCATATTTCAACTCCTAAATTTAAAACTATTAGTCTTAATTTTTTTTCTTGCAATGAAACTTCAACCAATGTTACTTTCCAAACTCTAAAGTTTAAACACCATTTATTTTTTTTAGCATTGCTATTCCAACTATTTATCCAATTTAATTTTTTCATACCTTTACAAGTTCAGATGAATGATGATTTACTATTCTCATTCGATTATTAATTTTCTTAAAAACATAAGAATATCTTGCAGTAACTTTTTTACCATCTACACGAAATTCATAAACTCCGCTTGAAATCATACAACAATCTAATTCTTGATTGACATTATCTAAAATTTCACAACTGATACTTTTTCTGTCTAAAAACATATCAAAATACTCTCTGATTTGTTTTAAACCTACCTCAAGAGGTTGGCTATAAGTTCCTACTAAAACTGCGTTTTGGCAATAAAAATTTACCATTTCGCTTGAATTGTTTGCTCTTATACTACTTGCCCAATCACTTAAAATTGTAGGCACTTGTGTTGTGATTCTTACC
>TARA_R110001599_G_scaffold108057_3_pt1 | contig 14246 bp, 13 predicted proteins | sample TARA_R110001599 | Tara Oceans TARA_R110001599 (sample SAMEA4398360) | marine metagenome | biome: Polar Biome; feature: [MES] marine water layer (ENVO:01000295) within the mesopelagic zone...; material: water (ENVO:00002006), including particulate matter (ENVO:01000060) such... | reverse complement strand
GGTTGGTTTTGAGCAGGCTTGATAGGCTTTGTGTCCCCCGCACCACTTTTGGGCTGCGTCAGTCGTTTTTGCTCGGCCTTTGATATCGTCATTACCGCGGGTGATTTTGTCATCGTTCGGTCTCCGTTTCAAACGCTGGCATTATCTCCAGCAGTTGCACGAGACTAAGCCGCCTGATCATGCAATCACCCAGGAGGCATCCGCGGAACTGTTCATCACGGCGACAGCGACCATGCTCGAACAAACAAACTAGTCCAGTCAGAAAACTTGCAAAAGCGCTGCGGATATATGTTTGAACCCGAGTGTTGATCTTTTATGGATTGATGCTCGGGTCCAGCCAACGGTCCAATTCAAAGCGGGCGTTCCGGAAACGCCCCGTTCTCGAACATTCAATTCGGACGGAACTGGCCGGTTTTGCAGCCCGTTCGTGTATTTTGGGCGCTATCCGGCGGTTATTGCGCTGCGTTCCAGCACCACCAGGCGGCGCATGTTATAGGCCAGATTCTGCATCCCTATCTTCATGGTGGCCCGGGCCATGCCGATAGTGCGGACGAACTTTCCGCCCATGGCGCTGTGCTGATTGCCGAACACATGTTCGACCCGTGCGCGCACCTTCGAGCGGGCCTTGTTGGCCGCCTCCTGACGCGGCGTGAGCGGCTTGCCCCGGCTGCCGCGCCGGTGGATATGGCTCCTCTTTCCCGGTTCGGCGAGTTTCGCCTCGGTCTCGCCGCTGCGATACCAGCCCCGCGCAGTTCCGGCGCTTTTGCGGTGGATGGTTGTCGGGCGAAGCGCGAGAGACCATCGCTGTACGGAGACATATGCAGATTTTGGGTATTTTCTCTCCGTAATCAAAACTGTCCTGAAAGTGAATTCTAGACCAGCCCTGACAGAGGCGACGGGAGCCAGTCTGTCACTCGAACCCAAAAAAGTTGCGCTACTCTTTCCAGCAAAGCGGGAGCCTGGTGGCACGGAGCATCTTGCGCCCGTTCAGAAATGGCGGCTGCTTGCCTTCAAGTATGGCCGCAACGATCTCGGGCGCCAAAAACTTAAGCCGTGCGAGTCGAACTGGATGCGACTTTTCTGAAAGGTAATGGCGGTGCCGCCTGCAAGCTTGCTGTCAGCATCTGCCACTTTTGCAGTTAATCCGACCAACTTGCTGCCAACACGCACCGGAGCGATGTTCTCGGACATGGCACAAATCAATCCAAGCTCCTGACCCCGCCGGGCGATACGCATCGGCATCGATATAGCGACCCGACAAACCTTGGGGATTGAGCTTCACCACAACTACATCTGCCTGCTTTTTAGCTGTTTTCTAACTGCGCGGAAATCCATTTATAGGTTTCTGACAAACCGTCGCGCAATGAAATAGTCGGTTCCCAACCAAGGACTTGACTGGCCCTGTCATTGTTCGAGTTACGGCCACGCACGCCCACTGGACCGTCCACAAAATCGATCGACAACTGCTTGCCAGACAGGTCCATGACTATCTCGACCAACTCTTGAATAGTTACCATATGCTCCGAGCCAATGTTGATTGGACTCACATAGTTTGATCGCATCAGTCGGGTTGTTCCTTCCAGGCAATCATCGATATATAGAAAAGATCGCGTTTGCTGGCCATCACCCCAGATCTCAACCGAACCGCCTTCGGGTGCCTCTGCCACTTTGCGGCAAACTGCTGCGGGCGCTTTTTCGCGTCCGTTACTCCAAGCCCCCATCGGACCGAAAATATTGTGATATCGCGCGATGCGTACATCAATGCCTCGATTGCGGTTGAATGCGGAATATAGTCTTTCGGCGAAAAGCTTTTCCCAACCATAATCGCTCTCCGGATCAGCAGGATAAGCGGAATCTTCCGAACAATCGGGATTATCGGGATCAAGCTGGTTGTGCATCGGATATATGCAGGCGGAAGATGTGAACAGCAACCGCTCCACGTTTGACGATGTGCAGAAACGGGCAACATTCAAATTCACCTGCGCCGAATTGAAAATCACTTCCGCATCATTCTCCCCGGTAAACAAATAGCCTGCGCCGCCCATATCCGCGGCAAGCTGATAAACCTCAGCAAATTTTCGGTCGATCAAGCTCTCGGTAAACGAAACGTCACGCAGATCCCCTACAACAAATTCGTCCGCTTCACTTTCGCCGAATTCAGGCAAATGAAGATCAACGCCGCGAACCCAGAATCCATCTTTCTTCAATCTGGAAACCAGATGATGACCGATGAAGCCACCAGCGCCGAAGACCATTGCCACTCGCTGCATTTTCAGATTTCTTTCTCAGTTGGGGAATTGTGTCGGTTGGGGCCAATTTTTGTCAGTCGAACAAAACAATCAATATTGTCAACCACTTGAAATTCCAATCGGATCGGACTTTTGTGTTGGCTTTGTACGGCCGCCTTTGGGTTGACTGGTGCGTGGACCTCCAGGCAAAAAATCTCCAAAAGACAGGATGAATGACCTGAAGGTATTGATATTTTCCGCAACGGCAAGGAGAAGTGCGAAATAGGTTTTGGAATCGTACATGCCGATAAACGTGATGATCTTGGTTCTGATAGAATCTTTGCGGGAAAAACGCTCCAAAAGAACAATTGCCCGACTCTTGAGCGCGAACTCTCCATCCTTGCCACAGCGCAAAGCCAAGGCAAAAATACTTTCCAAAGCCTCGCTTGACAGGCTTTGATCCTTCCTTCCGGGTTCTTCCAACCAATCTGCATAGGCCTCTATCACCTCGACAGAATCTGCATGAGATCGGTTTGCAGAAAGATGGCCTAAATGGTGCAGTCGGCGCAGACCGATCCTTTTGTCGAGCATGAGGCCCAGCCCGGCACTTGCTATCAGTCGCCAGTGAAATTCCTTGTCCTCGCCGGTCTTTAGGGATTCGTTAAAATGCCCGCTGAGTCCCAGAATATCGCGGCGATACAGTGCCGCATGTGTCATCCAGCAATTCCAGAATATATTGTTAGGACACTGGCTAGAAATGCCGGATTTTTGAGCATGTAATATATTGCCGTTAATATCCGCATTCCAAATATTCGCCAAAACATAAGGGGCGGAGCTTTCGCGAAGCGGCGTGACCAACTCTTGCAGCGCTTCGGGATAGATCAAATCATCCGAATCCAGGAAATAGACAAATTCGCCAGATGATGCTGCGATCCCGGCATTCCTTGCGGCACTAACGCCAGCATTGTTTTGCTTGATGACTTTCAGGGCAAACGCCGGACGATTTGCTGACCAATCTTCCAGCACTTCCAGTGTATTGTCAACGGAGCCATCGTCAACTACCAGCATTTCGATATTTTGATATGTCTGCCGAGCTACTGAATCCATCGCATCTGGGACAAGCTGCGCGCGATTGAATGTCGGTATAATGACCGAAATCAAATCAGGCTTTACGGTTGGGGAGTCCTTTTGTATCAAGCTTGGATTCCCGCAGGCAGTCCTTCAGATCCAGATAATTTCATCCGCCTAGTGCTATTACTGCGCTTGGAGCAAGTCAATAATGCTGGAGACACAGAGGCTTATTATCCCTGTGCATTAGCTACAGGCGATAGCCAATATCGATTACGCGCGTCGTCGGGTGACATATGTTGCGGACATCAATGTCTGTTTTGGCGTATCCCGTAATCAGCACTGTATCACAGCCCCTGACCGCCTCTTCTATATCCGCAAACCGCATGACGTCCGCATCCAGCGCGGTCAGGTCCATGTGATTGATCTGCAAATCGCTGGCTCGAACCTCGGCACCTGCCTGCGCAATTTGGTTACATATGACAATAGCTGCGGAATCATCTGTGAGATTGCTTCCCGCCTTGTACCCAAGACCAATAACCGCAATTATTTTTCCCGGACCTGGATCGGTCAAATTTGCCAGCAGCCGCATCTGTTCCTGATTGATGCCGAATGCTGCATTGGGAAAGTCGGGAGCCAAGCCTGCCTTCTGAAGACTGGCTGCCAATGCCGCATTGTCCCGCGGCAAGCAGGGTCCGCCAAACGGCATCCCCGGTTTCAAACAGTCCCGACCAATACGATGATCATCGCCGAGCGCACCAAGAACATGGTTCGCGTCAGCACCGCTGGTTTCATCGCATAATTGTCCAATGAGATTACTAAAACTGATCTTCATGGTGAGAAAATTGTTCAATGCGATTTTGGCAATCTCTACACTCTGCGCACTCATTCGATGCAATGGCGTATCTTTAGGCAAGATATCGCGTAAAAAAGCCGCCAACTGATCACCCCCACCTGCATGCGTTTCACCGATAAACGCAAAATCCGGCTGAAGGAATCCTTTGATGACATCGCCGAGCGCGATCAACGCCGGCGAATAGGCAAGGTGGAACCCTTTGCCCAATACAAGACCGCTATGCTTTTCCAGAACGCCAATCAGTGTTTCCGAAACAGAGCCCGGTGACACCGTACTCACCAAAACGATAAGTTGAACCCGATCTAAAAGCGGCAAGGCTTGGCCAATTTCGGCAAATGCAGCGGCAACATAATCGAGAGAGAAACTGCCGTCCGCTTCAGACGGTGTTGGTACGATAACAAAACATATTTCGCTCGCCAGCAGAGCTTCGGCCATATTATCAGCAGTTTGCAGATTTGGTCTTGCCTTGTCCAAAGCCGCCGACAACCCTTCTTCGAAACATATTGCCCTGTCCTCGAGATCATGTGCCAACAACAACGCTCGGCGCTTTGGATCAGAATCATAGCCGGTTACCTTCACGCCAGCGGCGCCGAAACCGGCCGCCATTGGCAGGCCAACCTTCCCCAATCCAATGATGCTGATCTTATGCACAAGTAATTGCCTTTCATTCTCGCTTTTCAGGAGAGTTTTTACATGCCGGCATCAAACCTCCCGTTTTCCAAGAAAATCACATTATCACAAAACTGAAGTGTGGATGCGCGATGTGCGACGGTAATAATCGTAATATCATTGGATAATTGAGAAATTGACTGCATGACCTGCGCCTCGGTGACGTTATCCAACGCGCTGGTCGCTTCATCCAGAACCAGGACAGTCGGGTTGCCATAAAGCGCGCGCGCAATGCCGATCCTCTGCTGCTGACCTCCGGACAGCTTGATTCCGCGCTCACCCACGAGGCTTTGATAGCCATCGGTCAAAGCATTGATAAAATCCCCAAGACATGCCTTTCTTGCGGCATCACGCACTCTCGCCATATCGATTTTGTTATGCTCGCAGCCGAACGCGATGTTGGCAGCAATTGTATCATTGATCAGGAATATGTCTTGGGGAACGTGGCCGATATTTTTTTGCCACGCAGCGCGATTTTTCTCGTCCAGAGGCTTCCCATCTATCAGAATTTTGCCCTCCGTTGGACGAAGCAGGCCGAGCATCAAATCGAGGACAGTGGTTTTTCCACTACCCGTTTCTCCAGCTATACCGATATGATCTCCGCGATTTATCTGAAATGAGATTCCTTTTATCACCGACGCATTGGTTGAGGTTTCTGCATCATATTCAAAGAACACCTTTTCAAAACGGATATTGTCCAACATGGGCAGAGCCGCTTTGCAAGGGATTCGGGCGAACGGCGCCTGGTTCAGATAGTCAATCACGTCGATAACCGTATGAGTGTTGCCGATCGCAGTGCTGTAATTCTGCCAGGACGATGTCAAAAGCGGCAATATCCGTCTCGCCCCAATGGCAAGAGCGCCGAGAATCGGGACCGCCGCAACGAACCCCCCTTCGCTTTGCGTGAGATGAACGGTTATTAGGGTCAGCAAAACTATCGCCGTAGCTTCAATGACAAACCGTGGTATGGTTGATAAAATTGAGTTGCTCATCGCGGCATTGCGGACGGCCCTGTCAACATTCCGGAAATATGTCGAAAATTCTCTTTGCGAGCCTTGCAGAATGATCGCCCTGAGCCCGCCGTGGGCTTCCAGAACGGCTTTGCTCGATGCCGACATATTATAAGCGATGATCGCTGCGTTTGAATGCAGTCGCGGCCAAGTCAATCTGCTCAACATGAAAAATACAAGCACAAGCCCGGCGCCCACGGTCAGGCAAGCCAGCGGATCGAGCACAAACATTGTCACGCCAATGGAAAATGCCAATATCATTCCAACCAAAGCCTGCATCATCGGCTGAACATATCCGATCGTAACATCTTGGACCCTGGCCATGCGTGCAACCAGATCACTGGAACTCGATGAAATATATTCGTGATAGTCCGCATCAAGCATCCCATTATAAACTCTCATCGAGAGATCATGGCCAAATTTCATGAGAAATCTTGCGGTCATAACCGTCAGCATCAACCGGGCCACCATGACTATCAATACCGAGCCCAGCAAAAGAATGGCGGAAGCGATCAAAGCGTCGTCATTAATGAAAGCCAAGATGGTGTGAGATGCAGAGCCAATCAGGGGTATCTTCGCCCCGGAAATTGTCGCGCCAAACGGCAATACTGCAAAAACCAACAAAACTTCCAGCAAGGCCAACAGAAGCATGCTGGCAAAGACCAATAAGAGATGCCACTTTCTGCGCGGCGTCATAGTTCTCAGAATTGGTTCGTATAGTTTCATCAAGGAACGCTTTGCAGGAAACGGCAAACAGGGAGAGGCCAACCGCCGAATGCCCAGTGATCTATTGAACTTGAGCCGAAATTACAACACAGCGATGTCCACGTCGTCATTAAGTTACCAATTTGGCAATATTTGAAGCGGAACAATCCATGCCACCATCAGATGGTCTAGCAAACGCCGCGTTCATTGCCGCTCAGATCGATGCCTTCCCAGTAACGCCCCCAAAAAGTAGTAGGATTTCAACGACGCCAGGCAAACGGCGTAATATAACCTGAACTTGGGCAAGCCAAGAGGTCCTTCCCATATGAACTGGCCGGGATAAAGTTTTGCGATCATGAGGATAGACAAGTCTTTTTCAGCCCAGTTCCCGGCCAACCCAAGCCGGACTCCGTGTTGTCTGTGATGCCAGCGCAGCACTCTCATATCATAGTTCCGGAGCAAATTTCGACCAAGCGCCCACTCCTGAAAACATCGAACAGCTGAGATAACATTGCTGAGCTTCTCCTTCACATCCTGATCGCTCAACTGACTGAAGCTATGGAGCCTCCGGATTGCAATCGTCTCTTCTACACCAGCGCCGACGCCATTGACCGCAGCAAACCGCCAATGGAATTCGGTGTCTTCACCGCAGCGAAGGCCTTCATTGTAAAACCCGACGGTAACAACTGCAGAGCGCCTGTATAAAGCTGCATGTGTCAACCATTGATTTCGGAGCACCGAGTCGGCAGACGCAGTCCACCTTTTCAGATATTGGGTCTCCAATATATTACCTTCAAAGTCGGTACTTAAAATTTCTCCAAGTGCATATGGTGCGTCCGTCTCTCGCAACACGGCGATCAGCAGGCTCAAGGATCGAGGAAGAACAAGGTCATCCGAATCCAGGAAATAGAAAAATTCGCCTTTGCTTATTCTCATTCCATGGTTGCGGGCAGCTGCTACCCCCCTGTTTTTCTGCCTGACATATTTCAATCTTATACCCGGATTTTTTGCCCGCCACGCGGCAACAACCTCAGCAGTATTGTCCGTTGATCCATCATCTACGATCAAGATCTCAAAAAGTGGATAGTCCTGCGACGCCACGGAAATCAGCGTATCGCAAATGATGTGGGCTCGGTCGAAGGTTGGAATAATGATGGATATCAAGCCCGGTTCAAACCTTTGCTGGATGGCGAGCGCTGACGGCCTAGCTTGTGCCATGATCAAAATATGCCAAAATTTGTCTCCATTCTTGGCCGTTGAATTCGTGTTTCCCAACTCAATCGAGGAGATGAAAGGGCAAACGAAATGCTTCGTGACAATGCAAGAAAAACATGAGCGCTGACAATGGAAATCTTGTGCCAGCCTTGTCTGGCCAACGCAGCAACAATTTTTAGGCCATGGAAAATTCGAATTATCTGGAGCCCGGAAACTTCTATTCCCAATATGGTGAAGACGGCATTATCTTGCATGCCCATGAAAAAATTGGCGCCTTGGCGGCAGAGGGACAGCGCTGGTGTGTGGCATTTGGCGCTGGCGATGGAATATATTGTTCCAACATCCTGAACTTGGTCAAAACTTCGGCTACAGACCGGTTCTGATCGAACCGAGCAACGAGCTCTTTGCGTAGCTCGAGGCCAATCTGGCTGGCTTGGATACGATCAACATCCACCGCGCTGTTGGATTTGATGCGGAAAACGGTCTCGACGCAATATTGGCCGAGACCGACATTCCGACAGAGTTTCATTTTCTTTCCATCGACATTGACGGCAACGACTATCATGCTCTCGATGCTTTAAAAATCTATTCACCCAAATTGATTTGCGTGGAATTCAACCCGATGATCCCGATCGAAATCGATTATATGCAACAATGCGATCCCGATATCATCCACGGGAACTCGCTGGCTGCGCTCGATCGGCTGCTGCGGGAAAAGGGCTATCGTTCCTTCGCCACCACCATCAATAATCTATTCGCTATGCGAGCGGATTTGGCCGATCTGTTGACGGATAGGTTACCAAGCTTGGAAAGCTTGGGTTCTAATATCCAGAAGGTCCTGATGATTTTTGTCACATATGACGGAACGCTCCTTTCCAATGCAGATGGCATCCGCCTGAATTGGCATGAGCTATTCATGCCTCTGGCTGATTTTCAGGTGCTTCCGCGTAAGCTCAGAAAATCCAAGGCAGCTTATTGCATTTTCGACAAACTGCCGTTTCTCTTGATCAAATATAGACTGCTGCTGACAGAGACTTCGCCGCATGCGCTAGTCGTCGCATGGAGAACCCATCCCAAATCGAGAATCGCGCTGCTTGTGCTATAATCCTGCTGGAGCGGCGTCACATTTAACAGCCTCAATGTTCAAAGCCATATGCGTCCCATTTGCCTTTTCCATGTGAGGCAGATAGGCTTGCGAATAATCGTCCACATGGGAGTGATCCGTGTTTCGCCAATCCCATTTTCGGCAATCGGCGAAACCGACTTCGATGAGGCTTTTGGTCAATAGTGCCTCATCGAAGACCATCTTGTGATAATCATATTCGTCTCGCTGACCGCCAAGGAATGTAGGAAAAACTCTAGACGCATCGCCACGATAATCTGGATGATTCATATAAATTTCTATCGCGGCTTCCAGAGAGGGTACGGAAAGACGCAAGATACCACCAGGTTTCAGGACTCGCAGCCACTCCGACAAAACGTCCATATATTCATGGCGAGAAAAATGTTCGAGGACGCTGCAGGCATAGATCAGTTCGACACCATTATCCGGAATGAAAAACAGATCCTCAATAGGGCCAACCCAATCGACATGATCACCATCCAAAACATCGATGTGATAGAATCCTTCGATATAGCGTTTGCCGCAACCGAGATGCAGCCTCGGGGGCGCGTCAACCGGAGCTGCCTGTTCGATAGGTCTAGGATGCATAGTCAAGATCAATCCTTTTAATCTGCATTGGCCGCTTGCGGTCAGGTTTGTCACTTTGAGCCTTCACGAAGCGAGCGAGTCTGGCAAAAACATTATGTTCTTCGAGAACCAGCCGCTTTGCCTCTCGAATAGCTTCGATATTTTTTTCCCATCGGGCAGATTTGAAGACATCCCCAATGATCCGGAAGACGTCAGGGTCTTCCGGATCAAGAATGACCATGCTTTCTGCGGGAAAGAATTTTGTGATCGCCGGACTGCCATAATAGATCGGCATCGTTTCCGCAGCGAAGCAGTCCCCCAATTTTTCCGTGAAGTACCAATCATCCCGAAAATTTTCGAACGCAATGCTATATTTATAAGGAGCGAGACCATCCCACTTGTCACTGATAGGATGAAACCCTCGGCCGAAATGGTCAAACTCGATATTTTGTTTTAGCCGCTTCAGGAAAGCCAGCCTGTATCGGTGACCCTCCAATGCGGATTCAGCCGAACATATCCAGGATAAAGCGCGGGTTTTCTCGGGCGTTTCGTTGGATACAAGATAATCATAGGATCGGCCAACCGTCCACATCGGAGTCAGGGAGCGTTCAATCTGATAACGGCGAATGGGTAATGCGTTCATCGCAACATCGGCATCGCAGGTAAGTATGATTGTCCCATCCCCCTGCCCCTTGTGCCAAGGCTTATGTATACTTGTAGGAGGCTCACAAACTGCGAAAATTGTCCGGTTTGGCCTTCCCCAGAAACGCAAATCCCGTCTATCCCAATCAAGGTTGTTGAGGATGAGGTGCCAGTCAGGGGCGGGGCTTTCGCCGCGAACGAAAGCGACGCCGTCCCAGACACAGCTCCCATTGGGTGTAGCGCGTCGAGCGGCATCGACCAGATTGCCCCACCCTGTGTGGCGATGGTCCGTCCAATTGTCATAACAGGAGACGATGATATCAGCTTCCTTGGCCTGAGCTCGTGAAGCCATTGGGCGAAGATCAGAGGACGGCGGAGAGAACCATCCTTTCCTAAAATCTCGCACGCGGTTGCGGACGCGATGAAGCATAACAAACTCTCCAAATATACAAACGTGCGAGAACAGGTTCCGTCGTTGCCGGTCGAACGATTGCCAAAAGGGGCGCCTGCTGGCAAGGATTCAATCCGCCAGCAAGGTCAGAAGAAGGAAATTCAGAGGTCACAACTGACCCACAAGGCGATAATATTGGGACAGTCAGCGCTGTCATCGCCGCGCAGACCGTCGATCATGATCCCTATCTTGTCCTCGGCAGAGAAATGCCGGCGGATCGCACGACGGATATCTTCAACCGCCCGCACTCCGGGCTTTTTAGCGCTGGAGCAAAGGGTATTCGAGAGGTTTATGGTTTTATGCGAAATCGGTGGTATGCTGGCTTCCAAAGTACTAAGAGTTTCCTTGATGAAAGAACAAGTCGATCAGGCTAGGCAAGCAGTACTTACTGATAAACTAACAGGCAACGCAATCGCGATCCTAGGGTATTTAAAGGCTCATATCCGGAGGCTATTGAGAGTGCATGTTTTGGACTTTTTCAATCCTCAGCAGCACATACAAGCACCGTTGGCATCCTTGGAAGATGCGGAAGCAGCGGAAATTGTTGTCAGCTGCTATGATAATTGGAGAGCCGCGGGCCCTATCGAAAATGCGGACAGCGAAGCCACTTGGGACTGTCTCTTGCTTGCCGCCCGTTTATCGACTCCCGGTGGACGTTGCGTATGGGATGGTGTCGCATTCGTAAGAGGTGAAACACCTAAGCCAGACTGGCATATTATAATGAATAGCATTGACTGGCATCGAGAGAAAATCCGCTTTCAGGGCAGTCCCAACCGCACCATCTTTGCCGTTTGCGAGCCGCCGACTAATACTCATCGTCCATGGCACGAAGCACAGGGCAACGGCACGATTGTTCTGACCTGCGATGCAACACTTGAAGACAGGGTCGATACGCCGCGCCGCTATATTACGACCGCGTCTTTGACACCCAGTTGGTCCGTTTCGAAAAACTATGATTTCCTCAAAGCCCATACCATAGACAACAAGCCTAGGGCACTGTCCTGGGTGTGTAGCAATCAGGCTGTGATGGCGAGCCATCGCTATCGATTACAATTTCTTGAAGACTTGAAGCGGGAAGTCGAGTTCGACCATTTCGGTCGCGGATTCAATCCAGTCGATGACAAATGGGATGCGCTGGCACCTTATCGCTACAGCATTGCATTCGAAAACTCGCGTTCTGACTATTATTTTACCGAAAAGCTGACGGATTGCTTCGTGGCCGAAACTATGCCGATTTATTATGGCAGTGAAATCATTACGGATTTCTTTCCTGCGGAGAGTATGGTGTTGATTGACCCCGAGGATCCTGATGTCTTTAAGATCATCAAGGATGCTGCCAGTTCTGATCGCTGGCAGAAAAACCGCGATGCCGTGCTGGAAGCAAAGCGCAGGGTGCTGGATGAACACAATACATTTGCACGGCTAGCAAGGTTTGTGAAATCGGCAACCGATATCCCGCAACCGTCCGAACTAATGACAGTGCGTCAAATCCATCTCGATTGGCGGAATCCATAGCGCGATGACAATAGTCAGACCCCTCGTCTATGTGCTATCGATACCGTGCCGAGGCAATTCACTGAAGCCGAAATTTCCATACTTGCGAATTTTGCCAAAGTCGTAATTGATGAACTTGAGCTACGTCAGCTAGCATCGACGGACCCGCTAACCGGTACATTGACACGACGAGCCTGGTTTGAAGCAGCGAACAAGGAGGTTGAGCGGTCGATAAGACATCGACGCCCCGTTTCATTCCTCCTAATGGATCTAGATCACTTTAAATCAATTAATGACCAGTTTGGCCATGCTGCTGGTGATCGCGTACTAAAGAAATTTGTAACTTTGGTGACGCGCGAACTTCGGTCGTCAGACCTTTTAGGTCGTTATGGTGGAGAAGAATTTGTCGCCGTGCTTCCTGAAACTGATATCTCTAGTGCAAATCTCTTGGCCCAACGGATTTGCGCTGTTGTCAGAAAAGCTCAGATCACAGAGATTGATCATGAGCGCTGGACCGTAAGTATTGGCGTAGCTGAACGATTTTCCCATGAGCGGGATGTAGCGAAGTTGTTGAAGCGCGCCGATGAGGCTCTCTATGAAGCAAAAGCGGCTGGCCGAGACAGAGTGAATTGCTCGGAAAGTCCAAATTCTAGACCTCGACGCGAGGCCGCTGCCTGATCGGCGACATAAGATTGAGAATCTGATCTTATGTTCACGGGACGCGATTGATTTTCATTTTTTGTGAATCGGAGAAAGTCAGCGGCCACGGTCAGGCGGCAGCAACGGTCCGATCAATTCCCATTCAGCATCCGACAAATCCCCGCGGCCCATGACTGCTCCTCAAAAAGCAGTCTTGAATCACAAATCGGGGCGGACGGGAATCTCTTTTGTCAACACGGCCTAAAAGCCGACGCAAGACGACTTCATCGCATACGGCGGGAATTGGGCCGTAAGGAGACGGTCCGCTAAAGGCAGCGTAGGCAGAAAAGCAGACCTTCAGCTTCCGACTCCATAAGCGGTAAGGGGCCACCTCGAAAAGATGATCGATTTGGGTGCGACCACCCAAGCCTTTCAGGAGATCCTTTAGCCTTTCCCGTCGAGAACTATTGCTGGTTGGCTTGGATAAGCACGATGACGGGAACCTCGGCAAGATTCAGTGCCCTGGCGGCGCGCAGCCGGCCATGCCCGGCCATAATGTTGCCTTCGGGATCAGTAATTACGGGATTGGTGAACCCGAATGCACGGATCGACTCTGCAATCTGTGCGACCTGCCTTTTTGAATGCGTTCGCGCATTGCGCGGGTCCGGAATCAGCTTCTCGATTTGCGTATAACAAACCTCAAGGCGGCGATCGGCAGAATCGTCTGCGAGCGATTCGTTAATGAACATAACAGGAACATTGCAGGATCATTTGTTCTCCGCAAGAACTATTCTTTGCAGCAATTTTTCGATATCTTACAGCCAGGCTTTACCCATTTAGTCGAGCAAGGCTCATTTTGCCTGGTGAAGGACAATCGATATCCCGCTGTGCTGTTCACGGCGACGAGAAGCGCTTTGAATTTGGGCCACCCACAATATTACCTGTTATATCCATTACGCCCCCTGATAGTGACGATTAAGCCTCCTGTTCGGGGGAATTAATTCCCTGTTACGTCGATTAACAGGAAAACGGTTTTTTGCGTGCGCAAGTCACCGTAAAGCCGCTCTTTTTTGCTACCACAACCAATCGAAATCGCTCAAAACGGCCTGTTTTGGTACTCAAAAGAGCAAATTTCCCTGTTAATTCCCTAATATCAGGGAATTTACACCTGAGACCGGTTCGCGACAGACTGCGTCGCGCACCATTTTTGCGGATAAAAGTCGATCCGGGGGATCGACGACCGCAAAAATCCCGCAGCGCAAGCAAGGGTTTGCCTCACCATCACCGCGATTTTTGTTTCTGATGTTGCCAGTCACCCATGCTTTGCCTCGAAATCTTGGTGATGACTATTTCTTGATATCAATTTCACCGATATTTGACTTTTTCGGACTATGTTCTCCGGATGTCCATTCACTGCAATATAATCTTGATACTGACAATCTCGATAATCCCCGTTAACCAAGCGGCAGCGCATGGAGGCCGGACGGCGGCCGACGGTTGCCATAACGATCGCAAAAATGGCGGCAGACACTGTCATGGCGGTGGCACCACCGCGCCGCAGCCGGCTCGTCCAACGGGT
>TARA_R110001599_G_scaffold11584_5_pt1 | contig 14267 bp, 13 predicted proteins | sample TARA_R110001599 | Tara Oceans TARA_R110001599 (sample SAMEA4398360) | marine metagenome | biome: Polar Biome; feature: [MES] marine water layer (ENVO:01000295) within the mesopelagic zone...; material: water (ENVO:00002006), including particulate matter (ENVO:01000060) such as...... | reverse complement strand
ACTTAAACAAAAAACTTAAACAAAAAACTTAAACAACCCTCTAAACAAGCACTTAAACACCCCACATTGGCAACTCCCCTCAGAACCCTATAAAACTTAGATGGATGATACTGATACCGTATCCGTGATGAATCTGCCGCCGTTGAGGCGAAGCCGATGGACTTCCACGTGTTTCTCTGGTCATTGCACTGGTCTGACCAACCGAAAAGAGTAGGCTCTTCTGAACTATTGAAACCTACGAGTAGTCAAAATCCGACGATATGGAAATTGATGTTCTTGCGTTGCTTGAAGCAGCATGTAATAAGAGGTACAGCGTAACCGCCTCCCCCAAGTGTAAAATTGGGTTTGTTATATCGAAGTGTGATTGGGTGATAGGAAAAAACTTTCTTTTCATTTAACAAATTTTTCACTTTCGCTGCATAAGCGAAGTGTGGATCAAGATCCTGGAAAAATAGATAGTAGTTATAGAATAGCCCAATCATTATATATCATTGATAACAGTTAGAAACAGTATGTGTTTAAAGAATAACATTAAGTGAAATACGAATGAGTGTAACGAATGAGATATTTTACGAAGATGTTCATTGCGAAGCAATGTTTATGTGACTACATGATTATGTTGTTCCTTGAACAAAAAGAAAACTATGATGAAATAGTGAACGATTATGATTCACTATTCCTTTCATTATGTCTCTTGACAAATAAGTCAATCATAGGTAATGGCATTGACATCAATGATTCATATGTCATTGCTCCATTTGATATAATTAGAATATCTATGTAATTTGAATTTAATTTAGTTAGATCATCTTGGTATCCGGCAAGTATGTCATGAATTTCGTGCGGCTGACTTGTTGCTATCAGCCTGCGAAAAAATTTGCCATATCTAGTTCTACCTCAGATTCCCATTCATGTGCACAGTGTACGCATTGCGCTTTAAATTTATTATCAATTCCACTTTCGGATATTTCGGCAATATGTTTCTTCATTGCTTCATAATCAGTTTTTGTTATATTATGTAGCCATTCTCTAATAGTTTCTCTATCTGTTATTTCATTTCCGTCATGTGTCACTGACACAATACAGTTAACCATAAGGTCAATCGTTAGTGTTGATATTTCTACAAATGTTCTTCCAAACTTTTCATTCCTTTCAATATCGGTCAAGTCGGCATCAGACAGTTCTTGTATCATCCGTTCTTGTTGAATTTGTTGTATCTGCATTAATGTTCTATCATTGATATTATATGGTTTCAATTTAATATCAAATTTATCTTGTAATAACAAATTATTAGATACATCATTAACTTTTACAGATCCGATTATTGTGTTTATATCCATTGCAAGCATATTAAGTTCATCACAAGATGGGCATTTGATATCAATATCAATGTTATCACCATAACTTGCTTTACGTATTGCAAGTAATAGAACCATTAAATCATTAACTGGGGTTGTCTTTGGATCAATTATATCTGGACAACATGAAGCAATTAGTGCAATGGTTGATTCTCCATTAAACAGTGCATCAGGTGTCTTTGAGATTATTTCATCTCTTGCTGTCATTGCGTATATGGCTAGTTCTCCATCTACACTCAATTTTGGCTTTTCGGAATAGTATTTTCCACCAGATGGTAGACTGACATACATTGAAGGTACTTTGTACGCATTCAATAAGGTATTATTGCTCATTTTTTTTGCTCCATATAAATAGTAAGTAAAGTGATAATATAGGTGTGTAACTGTATTTATCCCATTAAATAGGTACTTAATTATGACAATATCACCAGATATTATGCAAGACATTATGGATTATATCAGCAAGCATGAGTGGGCAACTGAGGATACATTAACAAAGATTGCCAATAATAAAAAAATTGAGTATGATACATTAAAAAAAGCGTATGAGAAATTGACAGGCAAACGATTTCCTTATGATTATATTAAAAAAGAGTTAGATAATTCCGAAGATGCCTTTGTTAGAGCCAATAAGATAGCTACAAAAGTAGAATCAAGTACTACAAAATTACTTAATATTGCTCAATCTAATAATAGTTCATTGGAATCAACGGCTGAATTAATGAAGATGACAGCAGGTGCAATAGATGGTGCAACGGGCGTAGTGACTGATTATACAAAATTCTTAGGTCCATTTGGTTTTGGTATTTCAACGGTTGCTAAAAGTGTCACTGGTCTAGGTGTAGCAGCAGCAGGTGTAGCAGCGATATATGCTAAACTCATGACAGAACAAGAAACAGCGATCAGAGGTTTTATAGAGACTGGTGCTGTTGTTAACAATATAAATCAGTATACCGACATGAGAAATTCTGTTTCTAATGTAGGTATGAGTTTACAAGAACTATCAAAGATGATGACGGGCAATAAAACAGCGTTAGCGAATATGCCAGGCGATTTAGCATCTACGACTATAAAATTTGCTAATTTTGCATCAAGTGTCGAAAATAGTAGTGCAAAGACAATGGGAGATTTCGGTTATAATGTTGAACAACTTACGCAACGATTATTAGAAGAAACTGAGTTGAGATATAAGTCCGGAAAATTGGAAGCATTTAATCAAGCATCGCAGGATAAAATAAGAAAGAATTTTGAAAATAGTAGCAAGATGACTACATTTCTTGCTGGTATATTTGGTGATCAACGTAGTTCAATATTGGCTAGTCGTAATGAAGCATTGTCAAATCAAGACTTTAATTACACAATGTTTAGAAATGCTGAATATATAGCAAAAACATATGGAGAAAATGCAGACGAAAATATTAGAAATAATTTTGCGTATAGCAAAACACTTTTCAGTCTTCTTGGACCAAAATTTGAAGAATATCATGCGACTACTGTTACTAATTTTATTAAGGATCTTCCTTATGATGAAAATGTTGTCAATAATATGCCAGCCGAACTACATAACATGCTTAGTAACCTGGGCGTTGAGTCTCTAAATATGTATCAAGATTTAGTTGTTGCTGCACATACAGGAAAAATAGAGACACCAGAATATATAATGGGGGTACAGAAATTTGTAAAGCTAATCAGTGAAGCAACTCCTAGAAGTGCAGCTAACGGTACATTTGATTCATCAAATGAGTTGGTAGCATATTCAAACACAGCGCCGGAAGCATTTATGAGTATGACACGTGAAACGATAGATTTAGGCATAGCATCAGTACAAGAATTTGCTGAACTTGCAGATGGTTCAATTGATGCTATTGATGATGCTAGAATTGCATTTAGAAATATAGTAGATGCAATGACACCAGACGTACAAACCAGTGCAGACGTGTCTGCCTTCTTTGCTCGTTCATTAGATAATGTAGTGAGTGTTATGAAATTTGTAGGATTAATTGATAGGGACGAAATAAAAGAACCTTACGTAAATGCCCAAGGATATACATCAAGAATTGGAACAGGTCACCCATCTGCACTAAGAACTGAAGAGGGTGGAAGATATGGAACTGAGTTAGATGCTAAGTTAAATCACAACTATCCCTGGATGGGTAGAATTGGAAAAGGTCACCCATCTGAGCTAAATGCTGCTGCCACCTACAGTTTGGGAGTATTGCCAATGCAACTACTGTATAATAAAAGTGGTGTTGAGCCAAGTGTAGTACCTGCAAATAGAGATTTTGGACTCAAAGGTGTTGGTCCATACATATCAGAATTTAGTAATACTGCTACCGTTGCGAATGGATTTGGTTCAATTTCACTTAGCAACTATATAGCAGAAAATCTAAAGTTAGATGAAGAACAGTCAGAAGCAACAGCAGGAGTAAACGGGGTATTAGAATCTATAGTAACAGAGGAGAACAATCATGTCAAATGATACACACGATATACCAATTGGTGACGAAACAATAAGAGTACCTAAATGGGCTAGTGAAGCAACCCTGCAAACAATCGCAGAATTATCCGCAGTCAGTTTACAAGCAACTAAAGAATTAAACAATATCAAAAATGATGATGTTTCATCTGGTGAAAAGTTTCAATCTGATCTGAAAGACATAGCAGAATCATATACATTAAATAGTAAAGAAACATCAGAAAAAAAGAAAAAAGCATTAGACGCTAAAATAGTAGGAGCCGCAAAAACAATTAAATCTAAAGTTGATGGATTTAGTGAGACGGATGCGCCACTATCTTCAATGGTACGTATGGTTGACGAACTAGGGTCAGCGTTTATGGGTGGCTCATCAGAATTAGCAGCGAGTAACAGCGGCAACAACAAAGCAGCAGCAATGATATCTAAATCTCTTCCTATGGTAGGCGCACTTGGGGCATCGGCAATGGCATGGGTTGGTTTTCAAGCAGGACAATTGGAACAATTTGCAAAAGCACAAGAGACTATGATAAACTCTGGTGCAATTATGTTTGATGATACTTCTCCATATGAAAATTTAAAACAGCAAGCGATTAATGCTGGACTTACGTACACAGAAATGTCTAAAGTTGTTAGTAAAAATGGACTTGGAATACAATCATTGGGAACTGGTATATCAGATGGTACGACTACATTTTTATCAATGCTAAAATCAGTTAATAAGACAGGTGATGATTTTGGTGATTATGGTTTAAGATCAAGTGATATGGCAGAATTGTTATCTGAATATATACAGGTACAGCGTATTACATTAGGTAAAGATATGTCATTAGCAAGTACGCAAGATAGTGTTAAATTATCATTTCAGGAGTTGATGATAGAAACAACTGCATTAGCCAGTTTGACAGGTAAATCTAGAGCAGAAATAATACAGAGTAGATTGGCGGGATATGCTGACCCAATAGTAGGAGCAGCATTGGCATCAATGGTTAAAAGAGGAGATGGTAGCGATAAGGTAATGACAGCATTATTAGATGATCTATTACTTGTACAACCTTCGATGGGATCCATTGGTACTGAGTTAGTTGAATCATTCGCCAAGTCTATGTTGTCATCAGGCGGGGATGTCTCAAGAATTGATATTAGAGCCCAGCTAAAACCAGAACTCTTGAAAGCATTGGAAAGGGCAAATGTAGGATTTATAGATAACATTAACAATGTTATACGTACTGGAGATATAGATGCAGCAGAGGGTGGAATTATTTCAAAAGGTTTAATAGCTATGCAATATGCACAGGTTGGCAATGCAAATGCTACTGACGAGGTTGCTCAATTAGTCCTAACTTTGGGAAGCTTAGGTCATAAACTGGGTCTAGACTTCAATGAAGCAAGTAAAATGACAAGTGATGTGCTAAAGGCGCATGTTAAAAAAACTGGTGATAAATTAGACGAATCTGGTTCAATGACAGTGTCAATGAACGATATGAAAGTATCATTTTTAAAAGTACAAGATGCATTTACTCTTAACTTAAAAGATGGAACAGCCGCAGCAGAATATCTTGCTGACGGTTTAAAACAAGGTGCAAAGAAGATTAGAAAAGTATTAGGAATAGATGAGTCAGAAGAAGATGTGGCTGCGCTAACAACAAATATTATTGATGAGCGTTATGCAAACGACCTAAAGGGATGGGACCCAGGTAAAGAGTCTTATGATGAGTTTATGAACAAGAAAGCTAGGAAAAGAAGCAAAAACTCACATAATATTCCAGGACGTAAATTTGGAGGACCTGTTATAAAAGATAATACTTATTTGGTGGGAGAAGAAGGTCCTGAATTATTTACACCAACTAGTACTGGTAGTATAACAAATAATGATAAAACAAAAAAGATGCTAAATTCCAAGAATACTGATAATGATATGTCACAACATTTTGATGATATTTTAAAAACAAAAAAGCAAACTATAATGTTATTGAAACAGATGAAAGTCGTAATGACGAACATAAAACGCTCTAATGACTATAAACGAACAGTTGATAGTATCACAGAACATACACAATATTAAAAGCATAAATACTATCATAATGAAATTAAAAGGTAAATTACTATGAGTTGGAAGAAACATTTTCAGAAGCACGACATTAATCAAACTGGTCAACAGACCAAGCAGTCGAGATGGCAGAGTTGGCTCCCAGAAGTATATTCTGGTATGCCTAATCGTACAGAACGCTATACGCAATATGATCAGATGGATCAAGATTCTGAAATTAATGGTGCATTGGATACTATCGCAGAATTTAGTACTCAGACAAGTGCGGAAACTCGTTTGCCGTTTGAAATATTTTATAAATCAGATGCAACTGATGCAGAAGTGTCTGCGTTATCTACTGCATTAAAGCAATGGTGCAATATCAATGATTTCGAGCGTAGGGCATTTAATATTGTGCGTGCAGCAATTAAATATGGAGATCATTTTTTTGTACGAGATCCAGAGACTTTTAAATTATATTGGGTTGCACCAGAAGATGTTACAAAGGCTGTTGTAAATGAATCAACTGGTAAAGAAATTGACCAGTATATAATGCGTAATATCAATTTAAATTTACATGATATGGTATTAACCGATACAAGAAATACCCAAAATATGGATATGCATAGTGCACCTGGATTTACCAATGCAACTAGTAATTCTGGATTATCTAGCAATCAAATGGCTGGAAATCCTAATGAAGAATATGCAGTTGATGGTACGCACGTAATTCATGTATCAATGTCAGATGGAATGACTGCAAGTTGGCCCTTTGGTCAGAGCATACTTGAATCTGTATTTAAAGTTTATAAGCAAAAAGAATTACTAGAAGATTCAATCATCATTTATCGTGTACAGCGTGCACCAGAACGTAGAGTGTTCTACATTGATGTTGGTAATATGCCAGCACATAAAGCAATGGGATTTGTTGAGCGAGTTAAAAATGAAGTTCATCAGACTAGAATTCCTAATAAAACTGGTGGTGGTAGTAGCGTAGTTGATGCTGCATATAATCCACTATCTATCATGGAAGATTATTTCTTTGCTCAAACAGCAGAGGGACGTGGTTCTAAGGTAGAAGTTTTGCCGGGTGGTGATAATTTAGGTGAGATTGATGATCTAAAATATTTCAATAATAAGTTATTGAGAGGTCTTCGTATACCAAGTTCATATATGCCAACTGGTTCAGAAGATGGTACAGCGCAATATAGCGATGGTCGTCTAGGTACTGCATTAATACAAGAATATCGTTTTAGTAAGTACTGTGAGCGTATTCAGTTAGTTCTACAACCAGCATTAGATAATGAATTTAAGATGTTTTTGAAGTTCCGTGGAATAGATGTTACAAGTAGTTTATTTGATTTGAAATTTATAGAGCCACAGAGTTTCAGTAAGTATAGAGAGATTGAGTTAGATTCGGCAAGAGCAGCAGTGTTTGGTAATCTAGAAGGTGTTGATTATTTGAGCAGACAGTTCCTTTTGAAGAAATATCTTGGTCTTAGTGAGTCAGAGATTACAGAAAATGAAATCTTATGGCGCAAAGAAAATAACGAAGGCAATTCAAACAATGATCCAAGTAGTGACTTAGGTTCTATAGGATTGCGTGCTGGTGATGTTGATGGATTTGAAGCAACTGAATTAAGCGATGATGATTTTGATGATGGTGATTTCGATGATGTAACACCAGACACAGATACAGATACAGGAGATACAGTCGATGAGATTTAATGAATTAGCAATTGATGAAACAAATGACCAAGACAAGTGGGATATTGATGATACTCGTAGACCACGATTGACATTGAAGCATTTAAATAAAATTCGTAATAAGCGCGAACTAGCTAAAGCAGAATATGATGATGAGCAGTCAATTAATACAGCAATGTATGGCAAGCCGTCTGAGTAAAAAGTTACTAAATAAAAGTAATAGATTATAACGTAATTAACTGTTTTTTGTAAAAAATTAGTAAAATCGCGATTTTAAACGTGTATTTGACTAGTTATACGCAAAAAGTATTAAATACTACTGTAATAAATTAATTCCCTAGTAGCCTATGGAATTAGTTAAATAGATTTATAAAATAAAATTTTATTAAACGGAGAATATAAAATGAGCGTACAAGATCGTTATTCAAAGATCATTGAGAGCCTAGTAAATGGAGAAGGTGATAAAGCATCTGATTTATTACATGAAGCTTTTGTAGACAAAGCTCGGGAGATCTGGTCAGGTCTTGTGGAGCAAGATGAAATTGTCGAAGATGACATTTCAGAAGAAGAAGAGATTGAAGAATCTTATTTCGATGAAGATGTTGATTCATTCGAAGAAGAGATCGAAGCTGAAGAAGAGTATGCAATGGAAGATGAAGAAGATTCCGAAGCAGAATTTGAACTAGCATCTGATGATGAAATGGATATGGACGCTGAAGGCGACATGGAAATGGAGCCAGAATCAGAAGCAGGTATCGAAGACGCAATGTTAAGCGTTGAAGATGCACTTGCTGATCTTAAAGCAGAATTCGCACAATTGATGGGTGATGACATGGGTGATGAAGAAGAAGCAGGTTTATCTGACGAACTTCCAGCCGATGATTTCGCATCTGACATTGAGCCAGAAGAAGAATTTGAAGAGCAGTATGCTTTTGAAGCAGACGAATCAGAAGAATTAGAAGAAGCCGCTGATCTTACAAAGATTGGTAAAGATGGAATGCATCCTTCGGAAATGCCAGCAGGAGATGATGGTAAAGCATCACCAGTTGCAAGCAAGAACGACATGGGTGGAAAAGTAGTTCCAACTGGCGCAAAAAGTTCTGAAGGCTCTAAGAAAGGCTTATCAGACGTAACAGCAAAAGACATGGGTGTAACACATCCTGGCGATGGTGCTTCATTGAAGCCTGAAACTCGCGGTCATGGTGCTGAGAAGCGCGGTATGAAACAATAAAAATGCGTAATACACTTAACGAACATTTAACTTTCGATCAAGCAAACATTGTTACTGAGGCTGTGGATAACGGCAAAGGTGGCAAAGACTTATACATGGAAGGTATTTTTGTTCAAGGTGATGCACGCAACCAAAATCAGCGCGTATATCCATCTTCGGAAATTCGAAAAGCAGTTAATTCTGTTCAAGAAAAAATCCAAGGTGGTTATTCAGTGTTGGGCGAAGCAGATCATCCAGATGATTTACAAGTAAATCTCGACCGAGTATCACACATAATTGAAAAAATGTGGATGAACGGAAATGATGGTTATGGTAAGCTAAAATTATTACCAACACCAATGGGCAACATATGTAAAACTTTGTTGGACAATGGCGTAAAATTAGGCGTATCGAGTCGCGGTAGTGGTAACGTAGGTGACAATGGTAATGTGTCGGAATTTGAAATTGTAACAGTTGATATTGTTGCAAATCCAAGTGCTCCAGATGCATATCCAGACCCACTCTACGAGGCTATCATGAATGGCAGACGTAGCGACATTATTATGGACGTTGCGAAAGCTATAAATCACGATACAAAAGCCGAAAAGTATCTCCAGGAAGAGGTACTTAAAATGATCAATAACCTAGATATTAGGAGAAAATAATGGCAAATGCAATTGAACAACTCCTAAGTTCAGAAGTTCTTTCAGAAGAAGTTCGTTCTACACTATCAGAAGCTTGGGAAACTAAGTTAACTGAAGCACGTGAAGAATTGACTAATGAACTTCGTGAAGAGTTCGCAAATCGTTATGAAACTGACAAGCAGCAAATGGTGGAAGCACTAGACGCAATGATGTCAGATACAATTACAACGGAATTACGCGAATTCGCAGCAGACAAAAAAGCAGCAGTAGAAGCAAAGGTGGCTTACACAAGCCAAGTTGCTGAACATGCTAAGATGCTGGACACTTTTGTAATGGAAACTTTAAAGAAAGAAATTACAGAATTGCGCGATGATCGCAAACTACAAGAAGGAAACTTTGAAAAGTTAGAAGACTTTGTAATGGAGCAACTAACTACTGAACTTAACGATTTCCACCAAGATAAACAGGATCTGTTAACAGAGAAAGTTAAATTGGTACAAGAAGGCAAGAAAATGATTGCCGAGACGAAGCGTGAATTCATCTCTAAAGCAAGTGCAAAATTAGCAAACATTGTTGAATCAACAGTGACTGGCGAGTTAAGTACTCTTAAAGAAGATATCATGCTAGCTAAAGAAAACATGTTTGGACGCAAAATCTTTGAAACTTTTGCAACTGAGTTCATGAGTTCACATTTAGCAGAAGGCACACAGGTTTCTAAACTAAGCCTTGAATTATTAGATATGAAAACTGCTTTAGCAGAATCAGCATCTACTATTTCTGAAAAAGAAACATTAATCGAATCTACCAACAAAAAACTAAAGCGAGTTAATGAACGCGCTGAACGTAATTCTGTAATGGCTGATTTATTAAAGCCCTTGTCGAAGGACAAGCGTGAGTTGATGTCGAATCTACTTGAAAGTGTTGCTACTAGCAAACTTACTGTAGCATATGACAAGTACATTGGTACAGTTTTGAATGAAACTGTTTCAACACAACGCACTACGCAAAAACTTAATGAGTCCCGCACTAGCGAGATCACAGGTGATAAAACTAGCACACACGATCAAAGTAATGAAAGTAATGCAGATATCATTAACCTTAAAAAATTAGCTGGTATAAGCTAAAAAGGAGTATACCTAAAATGTCACAAAATTTATTTGAAAACTGGAACGTAACTAAAGACGCTCTAACTGACGGTTTAACAGGCAACAAGAAATCTGTAATGGAATCTGTGCTTGAAAACACTAAGAACTATTTAACAGAATCAGCAGCGACTGGTTCTACAATGGCAGGCAACATCGCTACTATGAATAAGGTAATTTTACCTGTTATTCGTCGTGTAATGCCTACCGTAATCGCTAACGAATTAGTTGGTGTTCAGCCAATGACTGGTCCTGTTGGACAAATTCACACATTGCGTGTGCGTTATTCTGAAGGTGCAGGCGGCGTAGCAGCAGGCGACGAAGCATTGTCTCCATTCGCTATCGCTAAAGGCTATTCTGGTGATGCTGCTACTGGCGGACCATCAGCAACTTCTGCTCTAGAAGCATCAGCAGGTCGTAAGCTTTCAATCCAAGTATTGAAGCAGACTGTTGAAGCGAAGACACGTAAGTTGTCAGCACGTTGGACTTTTGAATCAGCACAAGATGCTAACTCAATGCACGGTCTTGACGTTGAAGCTGAAATCATGCAAGCACTTGCACAAGAAATCACAGCAGAGATCGACCAAGAAGTTCTTACTTCTCTACGCGCTCTTGCTGGTACTGCAACTGATATATATAACCAAGCAACTGTATCTGGTACTGCTACTTTCGTAGGTGATCAACACGCAGCATTAGCAGTTTTGATTAACCGCGCAGCAAACTTGATCGCAGCACGTACTCGTCGTGGTGCTGGTAACTACGTTGTAGTTTCACCAACTATGTTGACTGTACTACAATCTGCTACTACTTCTGCGTTTGCACGCACTACAGAAGGTTCTTTCGAAGCACCTACCAACACTAAGTTCGTTGGTACATTGAACAACACTATGAAAGTATTTGTTGATCAGTATGCTTCTGACGCTACTCCAATCCTAGTAGGATATAAGGGTGACGGCGAAATGGACGCAGCAGCATTCTACTGCCCATATATTCCACTTATGTCTTCTGGTACTGTACTAGATCCATCAACATTCGAACCTACTGTGTCATTCATGACTCGTTACGGTTATGTTGAGTTGAATAACCAGGCTTCATCGCTTGGTAATGCAGCAGACTACTTGGCTAAGATTGGCGTTGATACTAATTCGTTGTCTTTCCAGTAAAAACTAATTTTAAATTAGAAATAAAAAACAGCCTACGGGCTGTTTTTTTGTTTATAGACTAAGTTTCAGTAACGCTAATGTAGATTCATGTTTAATATAATATACTTCGCATTTTATGTGACAGTCATAATGATATGCTACATCACCATCGTATAGTCGGTCAATAGTAAATCTAGAAGTCTGCATACGTTTTAAACTTTCGCTAGAATCAAAAAAAACATATTTTTTGTTATCATTGCCTACTAACTCCCTTAGTGACCTTGATATCATGTCATTATGATCAAATATATCATTTTCTATTTTATAAGTAAATCCAAAATGAAATAATTTAGATCGTCTATCTAACTTTTTAATTTCCATAGTAACTTGCTGTGTATTTAAGTAACTGTTTTATTTGATTTGCTCCCTTAGGGAATATAGCGCGATATCGTGCATAAACTGGTAATTCATCAATGAACATTTCTGGATTACGCAAAGCAATAGATGGGTTACTGGATTCTTTTATTTCAATAGATAGATCGTGACCATATGCCATTATTTCATGGGGATCACGTAAGTAACTACGCATCCAATCTCTGTCAGTGCCTCCATTCTCTTTTAGTATCAATCCTTTTTGATGCCCAGATCGAAGAGTTTCTATTACCAGAGGACTAATTTTATCATATTGATTGAAGTGAATAGTTTCGTGTGCAAGCATCTTCATTACGATTTCTTTGAATGAATCAGGTCCCCATACATTCTCAAGATTTATTGAATGTAATATTACAGTGATTGTTTTTCCATCAATAATTGACCAATCTGCCATTGCTGAAATCCATTCATCTTTATCAGCACGAGGTTTGTTATTGACAATAAATTCAATAGATAACTCATCTATATTATTAGAATTCAATATATCCGATAATTCTTCTATATCATCAATATCATTATTATTTTCAAGAAAAATTAAATATTCTATATTAGAACGATCTATAATGTCTTCTATGTCAGCACTGAAATTAGTATCTGGTTTGATATTCATATATTATCTCAATAATTAACTTACTTATCTATTGTACAGTAAAGTATATCACTTGTCAAGTGAAATTTGATAAATACTTAAAAGCATAAATAAGTATGTACATAGTGCATAAACGGAGAATATAATGTCATCAGTAATAAATCCAGATAGTGGTTCACTACATATATTAGGTACAATAGATACCATTAATGGAATCAGTTCAAAACTCAATATCACCAATGTTTCTAACGTTAATCTAGTAACTCCAGTTTTAGGAGATGCAGCATTAAATGTAACTGGTGGTGGATATATTAGTGGACATTTATATGTACATGGAAGCATTGTAGCAAATGGTGATATAGTTACATTAGGTAATTCAGGATCTGGTGTTGTTATTGATGTGAGTCCTACAGTAGCGACAACTACAATTAGTGCTAGTTCTGGTGTATCATATCTTAATGGAACAACGAGTTTAGCATTAGCATTAGGAAACGGAACAGAAGGACAAATAAAGGTAATTGCAGTGACAGGCACACCAACTGGGACTGTGGTTATAACCCCAACTACCCCATTGGGATATACATCATTAAACTTGACAAATATAGGTGAATCTGTTACTATAGTTTATACAATTTCTGGTTGGATTGTAACGGCTGTAAATGGAGCAATTATAACAGTATAAATAGTAACAGGGAATAAAGTCGAATAAGACAACGTAGCAGATTAATAGAAACAATGTAATAGGGGTACATAAATGGCAGTAAATACCAATCATACTCAGAATAAAATATCGTCATCTGAGAACGACCTAACGTTAGACACGGTCGGAATTGAAAATAACATTAATGTATCTAATAATCGTATCACCGATCTTCTTGACCCTGTTGATGATCAAGATGCAGTCACCAAAGTATTTTTAGAAAATTCAATTGACAATATCGAAACTTATGGCGATGTGCAAACTGCTGGATTAGCAGAAATTATTGAAAATATAAGAGTAAATACTTATGTTAAATCAGTAGACTTTGTATCTGATATCGTATCAGGCGGAGCAGGATTAACTGCAACTCTTACAACTACTGTAGTCGGTAATGCAAATAGATTTACAATTAATTGGGGCGATGGTAATACTACTACTGCCACGACTGATTCAACACCAACTCATACATACGCTAGTAACGTAGGTTCTCCATTTGATGTTAACGTAACCGCATTCAATAATGCGGGAGTAGGCACTGGTAGTTCATCTTTGAAATTAAAAGAAGATTACATAATAATATATACTACTGATCCAATCGTAACATTTGCAGCATACTCGCAAGCAGTTGGTGGAAGCCCATTAACTTACTGGGATGATGGTGATACTGTTTACTTTGAAAATACAACAACTAATACCACAAATGCAACAATTCAATATACATGGACATGGTCAGACGGATCAGCAGATGAAATTATTACATCAGATAGTGTTGCAGGCGGAGTAGGTGGTGGACGTATAGCACATACATTTGCAATTAGCACAGAATCAGAAGTACAGAGAA
>TARA_R110001599_G_scaffold9188_1_pt1 | contig 14270 bp, 32 predicted proteins | sample TARA_R110001599 | Tara Oceans TARA_R110001599 (sample SAMEA4398360) | marine metagenome | biome: Polar Biome; feature: [MES] marine water layer (ENVO:01000295) within the mesopelagic zone...; material: water (ENVO:00002006), including particulate matter (ENVO:01000060) such as...... | reverse complement strand
TGTCAGGTGTTACGGTAATATTGCTTGTTAAAATTCTGTTTGTGCCTGTTACAAGATCGGCTGGAATTGTAATAGTAGAATAACCTAAAACTATTTCAGTCGGTGAACCTGACCAGTTACCAACGGCTGATTCATAAAATGTTATTTGTGATGGTGGTTGTACCGATCCGCTTTTACGGTGTAACCACATATACAACTTATAAAATACTAGATTAGTTGTATTAAAAAAATCTCTTGAAAATACTATGTTATTAGCGTAGCCGTTTACAATAGTATATTTAAGCTCTATCTCTTCAATTAATTCGTATAACCTAATAGCATACTTTAACTGATCCCAGTACACACCTTTTGCGTTGTTAGCTCTATAGTGTACGTTATTACTGTCAACAATCAACTCACTAGAATCAAAGTATAACCTGTCTGTATGCGTTATTAAGGGCGTTATAATATAAGCATTTGCACCAGCTGCCTGTTGCAGTTTTGATTTTATACCTGCGGTATTATAAGTCAAGTCCCATTTTGCGGCACCAAATCCTAATGAACCTAATTTATCGTCTCCTATAATATCAGGTAATTCTACTGTGTTTCCAAAAAAAGTAATACGGTAAGTATGTGCCAGGTTGTCTTTTAATTCAACACCTTCTAATTTTATTCTGCCTGTTTTAAACGGTAAAGTGTTTAGCTCTATTCTACCAGCTTTTTTCTTTCTAGCATCGTAACCGTTTACGATATTAAAATTGTAATAGTGTTTAAATATCTTGTTATTGTTTTTACTAGCAGGTACTGAAAAGCTCTTTGTAAAACCTGTAAATATTTTGTCTAATTCCTTAACATTCTGGATAGACTGAGTAAGTGAAACCGTTTCGTCTTTAAACAAGTCAAGCCTGTCGCTTTCAATATATAGCTGTAATTGCTGCATCTATCTTACGTTATTTATGTAATCAAACGCGTCTTCAAAATCAATAGTATATTCTATTAGCCTATCATTTAAAGAGGTTTTATAAGTCATATTGGAGTTCTTGACTATTACAGGAATAATTTCTGGTGAGTTTGGTTGTTGTATTCTTAGTCTTGTAATCCAGACGTTTTCACTTAACAGTAACTCTTCAAAATACTTATTAGCAAACTCAGGATAATAGCCACTTGAAAATCTATGACTTTGTTTTGCCTGGGTGTTTAATATCGTTACTGGTGAATTTGTTTGGCTGTAAGTCGGTTCTGAACTTTCAGCACTATATACTAGCGTGTTTGCTTGGTATGTTTCTTTTGTCTTGTTTAGTGTTTTAGTCTCTTTAAGGAAAAACCATAGATCCTGTAATACTCCAAATCTATTTATAAATGTAACCTTAGTACCTACACCGTATTTAGTGCAACTTATTCTGTTAATAGTAAGTAATATGCTGTTGATTGTTATAGATGTATCCGTTGTGCTGTATAAATTATAAGCAACAACCCCAGACGCATTCATAGAAGCCGCATAGCCATTGTAACCTTCAGGTACAAATATTTCAAAGTCATCATTAGTAGCAGCTGTTGCAGGTGTCTTTTCTGCTAGTAACCAAGTAGCAGCACTTTGTGATCGATTACGGTATGGTATAGAAGAGTTAGTACCATCAATGTAAAGGCTATAACCCTCGTATCCATCACCGCCTAGTGTTGTTACAGTTGAAATTAAGCTACCACCAGCATTTGCTAAATTATAGAATAAAACTTGAGATGTAAAGGTTATAAATTGAACCGCTGGAGCAGCTCCAGGTGTGTCTGATAAAGTAATTGTTAAGTAGTCCCTCAGTAGCTCCGCAATTTCAAACGTTACAGGAACATCTACTGCGGCATCTTTTGTTATCTGATATATAACTTGCCCACTTATAGACAAATATAATGAAGCTGATTTAACAGCCGCATCTGTTGAAGTTGCCTGTGCATATAGTGGTGATCTTAAACCGTAATTTGCCATATCATTTTTTCGTTCCTAGTATTATTGCATTCTCTATATCTAGTTTAAAAGCCTCAAGCATATCTGTGGGCAGTCTTTTTAAACCCGCTTCAAATGGCTTAGTAAAAAAGTTGTTACCCTTTAGACCCTGGGCGTATATGCTGCGCTGTAAAACAAAGCCCATACTCCTGTTACCACCTTTTGCGTATTGTCCTTTTGCATTTCTAAATTGGATGTTTTTACTCTTTGCCCAGTCTGCTAGTATTTGCATAGGTGGCATTTTATTTGTGTACTTGTATATACTGTTAGGGGCTTTTTGTACCCCTCCTTTTATTAAACTTGGATTAGCACCTTTTACACCTTCATCTACATATACCCCATAATCCTCCATTAAAAAATCTACTAAAAAGTCACTGGCCACTTGCTCAACATCATAAGTAATTGAGTTGTATAAAGCGCCTCCACCTTTTTGATCTTTTGTGAGATTAGACTTTGCCTGTTGTACTACGTACTTGCTAAATTTATTAAGTATGTCGTCTAGATTTTCTAAGTCCATTAGCAGATGTATATATCGTTATAAATCATAATGTCCATAGTTGCAGACCATCCTGCTAGTTGGTTTTCAAAGCGATCATAAAACGGGGTTAGACTTGGATTACCGTCAAGCTGGTACATATCGGTAAAAAGAGTACCCATTCTTAACCGTTGTATTAGTCTATTTAAAACAGCTAGTTGAGTATTTAGTATGTTCTGGGTATCATCGTTACCTCTGAACCTGTTTAGGGTTCTATCTTTTGATTGGTCTACTATGTCACAGGCTAACACAGTAATATTAAATCTTAGTATTTGCTCTTCGTCTACTACGCTATTAATAATGATGTGACCTAGTGGGAAAATGTCCTGCTTATTTAAGTTAACATCTGTAATATCACCAGTGGTTACTGTGTTAATATTTACATCTCTTAACAGCTCGTTTTTTATAGCCTGTGTTAATTGATAAAAACCCCTTACGCCTTGATTTGCCATTATTTAAAGTTCTTTTTTATTTGTTTTGCTTCTAATTCGTTTTTCTCTTTTTCAAATGTCAGCATAGTAAAACAGGTGTGTATGTTTAGTTCAGTGATATCTTCAAGTCTTCTAACATCTCCCTGAGAGAGTGTATAAACTGACTGATACCAGCCCCATTTTTTTCCGAAGCCAGATATTGCGTCAGTGCTTCCGTCTCCCCCTTGTCCAAATAGCCCGTCATAATCTTGGATAAGTCTAGTCCTAAATTCCACAAAAAAAAAATTGAGGATAGAACAGCATCCATAGGCATATCTAGTAGAAATTCATCATTACTAACAACGTATTTATCAATGTTGTATTTATCTTTTAACTTGACTATAATCGGCCTGTATAATACGTTCATTGCTCGTTCCATATTTTCCCAGTCACCAATAAAAGTATCTAAATCAATGTACTCACCCAGGGTTAATTCATCTAGTTGAGGCTGAAAACCATATTCAACACCGTTTAGCTCAAACCGTTTTACCAGACTAGGCTTCTCTTCAAAAATATCTGTTATAATATTAGATATCTCAGTGCTGTCTTTAACCTTCAGAAGCATAACCTTATCTAAAGGAACGCTGCAAAATATTTCAATCATTTTAGCATTTAAGAATCTCTGATCCTCCACTGAGTCTTCTAATCTCAGATACCTTTTGTACTGTCTTAAAGTGATATCCTTTAGTCTGGTTGGTATGTTTATCTTAATTGACATAACTATATAACGTAATTAATTAGGTTTCTTAGTGTCTCTAAAGTAATAAAAAAAAGAGCAGCCATTTCTGACTGCTCTCTGCGTTAACTTCAGTGTAATTTTTATTTACCAGGACGCTTACACCCGTTCCTCTATTCTCTTAACAATTTCGTCCTTAAACTCTTTAGCTAATCTTGCCCATTCTACCTGGTAAGATTCGTATTCACCGCTTACTATAATCTCTAAGTCACTAGGATCATAGACGGCTTCATAGTATGCAGGAGTATCATAATTACCTTCATCACCAGCATAGCCAATAGAACCATTAACATATACTGTTTCACTACCATATATAAATTCAAAGTCCATTATTTTATGATGTTTTTAAGGTTAGTATTTATTTCCTGGGTTTGAGCTTTACCATTTAAAGAATCAAACAAAGTCTGCATTTGATCAATAGCATTATTAATAAGTGTTGATTCTATCTGTGCAAAATCCTGTCTGTTATCCATTTGAGAAAAGTTCTGAATTGCCATAAGCGCACCTAAAATTTCCCCGTACTCGTAAGATTGTGAATTTGTCATTGTGTCTGTCTTTATTTGTTTATGCTAATATACACAAAAAGTTGGATAACTAATGTATTTATTTAGATTAATTAAGTATGTGAAGAGTAACAGCACACTGATCAGCAATTTGTGACGGGAAAGTAGCTATGACTTTTTTAGCCTCGTCGTGAGTAGCAAACAATTTATGTAGATCAGTGTCATTAGCCTGGGCAAATTGAGGTATCAATAGGTTCATAATGCGGAACGACTTAGTGAAAAACATAACTTTAGAATTTGATCTGTTTAAAATAGCGAACATAATCGGAGTATTTATTACCGCTTCATTGCGATGGTATAAACATACAACTAATAAACGATATACACAAATACTTTTATAAGTTTTATATAGTCATCAGATAAAGTCCATAGCTATGATCACTAGATTCTTTGTAATCCTTTGCTCTATGGCAGTTACTAGGATCAACTCTAAGCTGCGTACTGTTGGGGTATTCTAATTGATGTGCCTTAGATCTTGCATTGACCTTTGCAATAGCTTCACGCTTAGTATTAGCCCATACTGAATTACCTCCAGTAGTAGGCTTAAACTCTTTACTGCCTGGATCAGCTTCTAGCCATCCGTGCAAATACATTGATTCACCTTTAACGTTCTTGTAAGCCATAATACTGTTTTAAACTATTAGTAAATCAGGACTTAAAAGCCAGTCCCGTAATTAGTGTTCGCGTGAGTTAAGAACTTTTCCCATTCGTCAGTTGACCAATCTACACCGCCAACAATACCAAAGTGACGCAAACCTTTATCACTCCATAATTCGTACATAGCGCCTTCAAAAGCTATCATATAAAATACTTTCCCTGTGCTTACTAATTCTTTGTACCCTGGATATCTCATTTTGTGTCTGTTATAAGTACCGCGTCATTGCGATGGTGTAAACATATAACATATATCTGATATACACAAATACTTTTATAACTTTTATGAAATAAAGTATGTTCCCCTATGTGGATTTTGTAGCTGATACGAGACTGCGTAACGGATTGCGTCAATTAAATGATTCCAAGAATCCTGCGGAGTTTTTGATTTTTTTTCTAACCAGGAGTAATTATTCAGCTCTTTGATAAGATTTATACTATCCTGGTCTATTACTAGATCATAGTCCTGGAGTAATGAGATACCGTAAGTGATCGACCCCTGGCCTTTTATTGCCTTGACCACATTACAACCCTTAGACTTTATTTCAGATAGTAATCTAGGTTCTGCTGAATCACCTACGATAAGGTCTGTATTAGCGTGTTTAAGGTTTAATTCAGCTATCTGTGATGTAGTTAACCCATTCAGATAAAAGCATTCCCTTAGATAGATTATTTTATTTGTACTGTCTATGTTGGTTTCTACCAGAGTAGACGGATCAGCTGCAAATCCATAATCTTGACCGTACACAGAAACACCAGACTTTTTAAATTGGCCTACTTTCCAATTGCTAAATATTACACCCTCCGCTTTAGCTAACCAGCCGCCCAGCATTTGATGCTTATATTTTTCTGGTCTTCTAATCTTAATGTTTTCTATTTGCTCCAGGTAGCTCTTAGATAGGTTTTCTATATTGTCCTGATATGTCGTGTGGATATAGGTGGTATTCTCTTTAGTAACATTGCTAGATTCCATAACTCCTTTATCCTCAAAAAAGCGTGAGTATATCCAGTGCTCCTTAGTCACAGGGTTTAGAATCATTATTATTCTGTTCTGGTTTTTAAGGTTTCTAACTGATAGATCTATTTTATCAAATATGTTTTCATCTACTAGCTCTTCTGCTTCGTCCATAACCCAAGTACTGACATTAGTCAGAGATTTTAGATTAGCCGTTTGATCACCTGATGAAGTTTTAATACCCTTAAAAATGATCTTGCTACCAGAACGCTTGTTAATGATTTCATCCTTTGTAATATGAAAATCCTCCTGAATATTTAAGGTTTCTATCTTATCAATAAATTCTGGAATGATTGATATATATGCAGACGCTAAAGTGAAACGTGTAAACAGTATAGTATGCCCAGCCTCATAGGTAAGCAGAACCAGGAGCAGGTTTATAGAAAATGATTTACCAGAACCCCTACCCCCAGTTACAATAAAATATCTAGAATCAGCGTTAGATATAGGTGCATACTTTTTATCTACTGCTATCACTTAAACTCAATCAGGTCTTTAAAGTTAACTGTGAAGCCCTCAGACGATGTTATGTCAACGCTCTCTTTAGGTTTGCCGTATCTATACCCAAAGTATAAAGACATAGCTCTGGAGTCTCCCTTGAGGATTTGCTTCCCTAGTGTTCTGATTACTTCATCATTGTCAATCAGATTATCTAGCTTTTCAATTAGCTTAATCTCGTCTGCCTTTTTAGGTCTACCAGCTCCATCTCTAGCACCCCCGTTATTTTTTCTGTTATCCATAATTGATATTATTTTGATTATTCAATCTTATTATATAACGTTTGGTTTAATCTATTTTCTCTAAAATATCTAAATACTTTTTTTCTAGATCAAAATATTTACCCTCTAATACGGTATATTTTTTTTCTAAATAATCTATTTTGTCAAATTCTTTACCTGGCTTACGTGTGAAATGGAATTGATCCTCTAGGTTATATAAATAATGTTTCTTTTTTCTCCAAACGGCATACTGGTTGGTTAAGTGTAAAGCGTTGGAATGATCCATATGTTTACCCTGACTTTGAAAGAGCTGTGCAATAGATGTCCAGCGCATAGCTAGTTCATTTCTTAATAGATAACACATTAAAGCCCTACCATCTACTAATTCTGGTTTTCTGCTGTTTAGGTATATATCAACACCTAATTCTTTAGATATTGCTTTGCCTAGTTCTAGAGGTGATAGATCTTTGTATATTTTCTTTTTCATTATTGTGTTCTTAGTTTTAGCAGGTTATAGCATTCAACATATTTTTGTCTTGCTTTTCCTTTATATTTTTCTTTAAATAGCTCATAGAGCTTTCTTGTATATTGATAACTAGTCTGACAGTCTGCAAAGTATTTTTCTGCAAACCTTTTGCCTTTACCTTTAAAGTAGTTAACGTTGTCAGCTGTATCACCTATAATACACTGTTCATAGAAATTATACATAGCCTGGTCTTCGCTTATGTCATAGATTTCTTTGTGTTTGTAGTGGTAGTTATACATAAGACAGGGAAACTGTTTATAGTCTTTGTCAATGCTTACAATCATTACTTCATCTCTGCCTATGTCCCTACTTATGTTGTACCAGTATCTAGCTACTACGTCATCTGTTTCTACGCCATATCCATATATGCTGTCATATTGTTCTTTTACAAAATCGTGCATCTCTTGTAGTAGTGGAGGTAATTCTTGTTTTTTTCTGTTTGCTTTGTATTTGTTTGTTATTAGTTTTCTGAAATTACCCTTTGAACCGCTAAAGGTTAATACCTTGTCAATAGGATAAATATCTTCTAGGTGGTTTACTATACCCATAAACTGTTCATCAAACTTAGCCCTGGCATCACTTATTTCAGTATAGTATTTTTCGTCGTCAGGCTGTTGACGTTTCCTGTAACAACTGGCAAATATTAAGCTGTCTGCATCTACTAGCAAAATCATTGCTCAGTGCTGTTTTCATCTCTATCTCTGAGACATAATTCTATTATTGTCATCTGTTTCTATTTTATTAAATCCTTCTCGTTCTAATATCTCTTCTTGCCAGTCCTGCATTTTATTTTATGCTTACGTTTAAATAGTTTTTATTATCCGTCTCCTTTAGCTGATAGGTTATAATAACATCAGTAAGACTAGGATCTGTTTTTACGTTTTGTTCTATTATGTCTTTAATTAACACTAGGGTTTCTCTGGTTACTATCATTCTATTCATTGTTTAGATCAATTCTTACCGCGTCATTTTCGTGTAATAGATATACTTCTTTGAGTATTTTTTTCTTTGTCCACATTGTGGTGTCTGGACAATATTTTTTTATTGCTTCTGGCAGCTTTAGTTTGTTTAGGTAATACAAAAAATTTCCTTTAGGATCAAAAACGTAGTAAATTTTAATGATGTTCTCATCTATTCTCATTAAGGCATCGTATTTATCTTTTTCTAACATTTTAGTTTCGTAGTGTTTATTTCTGAATTTCATCTCTATTACACACGCATAACCTTTTGGCGTTTTACCTATGGCATCATATCTAGAGTAACCCTTACCAGCCCATTCTAATTCCCACCCATTAGAATTAAGCAATAAGACCACAGCCTTTTCCCATTGATGAACCTTACTTAACGTCATCTTTAGTATCAGTCCATACTACATTCAAATCTTTAATCCACTTGTTTATAGTTTGCGGTGAACAAGTACACGGTTTATAATAGGAATGTCTGTAATGTTTCGCGTGTAAGTTACATACCAGTTCAAATTCTGCTGGACTGATAACGTTCTTGTTTTCCGCCAGTCGAAAATCTTCCCAGGCTTTAAATTCTTGCTCATTAAATTTTACCATCTTTTAATATTTATCTCATTAAGGTTTTTTCTTCTTTTGTCACAATTACATTTTGTGCCTTTAAAAGCGTGATAGGTTTCAACCAGCAATTTTATACCTGTGTACTTTGTAATGTAATAAATGATGTCTCCTAGTTTCATAGTAAGTCTTTTAGTTTATTCTTAACCTTAGTGTATGTAAAATATAGTGTATAATATTTGATTTTAGATTGTCTAGATAATTCTGCAATGCTTGTACCACCGTTAATTATTTCAAATACTTTTCTGTCGTACCAGTACATTTTATTAAGCTCTTCTGTTATTATGTCATAAGATTCTTGAAAATTCACATCCTGTTCCACAAAATTAGTAGGAAGTATTACCTGGCTATTGTTGTTATGTACGTTTGTGTCATCAAATGATATAATACTCATATTCTTGGATCTTCTTTTTAAATCCAGATACAAACTTTTTAGTGTCTTAAAAATGTAGTAGTAATTTATGTCATCTTCATACATAATATCTAGACCCTTTTCAACTTGCACTTGTATCTTATAGTACATTTCCTGCGTAATGTCTTCAGCAACCGTTCTACTGCATCCAAAAGTTGAAACGATATCAACCCAGGTTTCGTGTTTCTTAGCCACTAAAATCATTACTTTTTGGCTCATTTTAAAGGATCGTATAAATCATTAACTATAACTGGTAAACCATATTCATTAACCATAAAACTGAATGTCTCGAACGCATAGCCCCTACTTCGTTTACATCTAACGGTTACCCATTCTTTGTTAATAGTGTTTGCTTCAAGTTCAATATGTGTTTCTACCTTTTTTTCAAGAAACGAACCCAGGTGACCTGTCATTTTAGTTGTGCCGTAGTTGTTGTGAATCACTGTGCAAATGTGAACATTATATTGAGCTGACCACCGCATTAACTTTTGTACGATCAGGTTGCTTTCCTCTAGGTTATTTACATCACTTACAAGATCCGCTATACCGTCTAAAAGCAAAACTGATGGGGTGTTAATCTTTTGTGATAGATAGTATTCAATAAATTCTATACGTTGTTTATATCCAATACTACGCAGTCCGAACGTGTGATAAAAGTGCGGATCAATATTTTTATCCATATCGTAAACTCTGGAGAATACTTTTTGACAGTGCCATTTGCCCTGCTCTGAATCTATATGAATTAAATGTCCCTGATCTCTATGTCCTTTAATGTCTCCCCCATATATATTAGATCCACTTAAATATACAGAAGCTAATAATGAAACAAAAAATGTTTTTTTAGTCTTAGGCGGTGCTGATATAACACTGATGTTACCATATGTACCCAAAGCAATAGGTAACAAGTTGTCACCGTCTGGATGTTTAATTAATTTCTCACCAAAAGATAAAGCCACGGGCGGGTAATCTATTTTTTCTTTAGCATCTACAAAACAGTCAAACATTATTGACTGCATTTTTTGATTATGTTCTGTTCTGTCTGTCATTGTTTAAGGATAAAAAAAAGGGATGTAATATTATACACCCCTTTCATTATTGATATAAGATCTAAAACGGTAAACCCGAGTCATCTTTAGCTACAACTGCTGCCCTGGCATCTTCTGCAACTTCGTCACTTTGAGCTAAAAGTATTCTACCCCCACCCTGTTCTACATCTTTAACCCAAACAACTTTACCGTTGCCAAAATAAACATTAGGCTTTTTAGCCTCACGCTCTTCTTTGGTTCTGCTATCCATTAAGCCAACATTGTTGCCAAAACGTGAGTCATCATTAATAGATATTGTGAAGTTGTAATATACAGCTCCATCTTTACCCTTAACAAATTTTTCTTTTGGTAGCTTGTCTACCCTCATTGATGCATTTAAGATTGCTCCCATAATATTTGATTATTTAATTAAACTGATTACTTTTTTTTAAAACTTTCACTTTCATCTTCGCCAAATACTCCTAATTCATAGAAGCCAGTCAACTTTAAAACCGCCCTACTCATAGCTCTTTTTTCTGCAATTTCTGCTACATACCAGGAATTGGTGTTACCGTCTTTGTAATTCTCACCTTTCAATGCACTGCCAAAAGTTTCAATTGACTTACCTTCTTTGGATGCTTGAGCTTTAAATACTGCATAATTAGGTTCACACCTGATTACCTCATAGGTAACATTAATCTGTTCAATAGCCATAACCTTATCAATTCCTTGCCTGGTTATAATTACATAATGCTGATGCTTAAAAACATCTGATGTTTGCAAATCGTACTTTTTGTACAACTCTACGAGTTTGTTTCTGTCCATCCTACTGTTTGATTAAAGTGAATATTTGCTATGTCTTTGTGTAGTATTTCTACCTGTGCTTCTAAGAACTCACAGTGCTGTAATAGATCCTGGTACTGTTGACCATCCTCCAGTTCTGCAACTCTTCTGGTTAAAGCTCTGATCCTTTCATTCTTATATTCAACAGTTTGGTATTGATATGCCATTATCGTATTGCTTCAATTAGTGATTTAACTTTATCTAGTTTACGGTAAATATCCATTAGGTCAATACCGTTACTGTATTTGTTGGCAGCGTTAAGCTGTGCCTCTAAAGCTCTCTGCTGAGCTTTGAGGTCATCTCTTTGTGTCTTCATATTATTTAGCTATTACTTTAGCGACATAATCAAAAAAGTGCATTACATCACCGTTATGAAAGTCAATTTTTACCAGATTAGTCTTGGCTTTAGCCTGAGTGTCAGCAGACATCTTACACATAAAGTCTACTATAATTTCTAGGGGTATAAAGTTGATACCACTATCACCGTCGACTTCACACATTGTATCTAGTGCTATTCCTTTTTCTGCTAATAATGTGTTTAAATAATTTCTCACTTTGTTCTGTTTATGTGGTTAATACTTCTGCTAATATACACAAAAACTTTAATAAAAAACAAATAAGGCAAAAAAAAAGAGGCGGTACAATACCAACCTCTCTTTCCTAGTTTAAAACAGAACGCTTAAATATAGTGATTATTCTTTATTAAGCAAAGAATTATATTTATTTATGAGATCTTCTATTTCAAAGTCTGCATACTTAACAGTAAGCTGTGCTTTAATATGTAAACGTCTAGCCGTACCCTCTCCAAATTTATTATCTAAGTTTTGCCCAAATATAAACTGTTCACCAAATCTAAACACATTACACCCCGCACACTGAACTTGACAGTTCATAATGTCCCACCTGGTACTATAATGTCTTCTGGATTGAAAGTGTCCGTTTTGTAATTTTTTCCAGTGATCCTTTTTACCACAGGTAAAACAGGTGGCTATTTCTTTTACAGAATTTTTTTGTCTTATATACTGGCTAAATACTGAGTCAAGTTTTTTAACGAGTTTGCTTCTTGTAAGTTTTTTAGCCACTTTTTTTGTTTTTAGAATATTTAAGTAATAACTTTAAATCTTTTTATTAAGGCTATGTACTCTAAATGTTTAGATATATATATAAGTCAATAATTAGTACAAAATACACAAAAGTAATGTGATAGGTAATATTTGCTATTTAAGAACCACAACCTTCACAGTCTGGATTATCAATATTACAGGCGTTTTCATTTGTTTCACTTGTTGTTAGTTCATCAATAAAGTCAGCAAAGCTGTCGCTAGTTGCGAAGTCATCAGTCATATCATTTTTTTTTGTTGGTTACTTTATGGACTTGTATTTTTCCACACCTCTGGATCCAAAGTATGCGGCCACTATTAAAGACAATAAACCAGTAATAGAATCTAGTGGGTATTCTAGAAACCAACCAGTAACATAAGAAACGGAAAAAAACACCAGGGTTAACGGCCTTACATTCTTAGCAAGAAAAGAGTCAGACTTTAAATCTGAATCCCATCTTTTACTTATTTCCTGCATTTCAACTATATCAACTTTAAGAAGCTCTAAGGCCATTTCTTTGTCTTTAGCTGTAAGTGCATCGTCTTTAGTAATCAGGTCTTTAATCACGCTAAAAACACCCGCATCTGGTATAATAGTACCTAATACGTCAAGTATCTTAGGCGAGGCAGTCTTTAAAAAAACCCCTGCCTTAGTTTCTGCAAACTTTTTTTGCATTACTTCTTTTTATTTAGCAAATACCATTTTTGCAAAGTATATAATATGGTAATTGACAAAAGCAGAATTTTTAGGGCTACGTCTATATTACTCATTGAAATGCTAAAACTTCCCAGGTTTATTAGTAATGTTTGATAGTCGTGTTTCATTTTTTATCAATTTGTTCAAGTTTTTTTGATGCCCAATTTATTCCTGATGTACCGCCCCAACCTAACCAGGCTACATAGCCTTTATCTTTCCAGGGTGTAGCTTCAAACTCTTCGCTTACTTCAGCGTTTTGTTGATGTCTTTTAAATGCAGACATTCTTGCTATTGTTTCTCTGCTTATGTTTTCTCTTTTTGCTAACTGGTTAGCTCTAACCCAGCCAATTCTAGTCATTCCCTTGACTTCATCACCGTGTTTATCTCGCCACCTTAAAACCTTCTTAGCATTATTAGAAACGCTTTTAGGATAATCACTGTAAGTTTCTAGGTTCATCATTTTACCCTGAAAAGAACGGTAACAGATTGCAATAGCCTGTGACTTATCGTGATACTGCATCATCTGCGGTACGCATCGAATCATATAAGCAGCTTGTTTTTCACCAGATTGTTTATTAGGTATAGGCATTTTAGCAGGTTTTACAGGGTGACCATTCGTGATATACTCCTGATCTTTTAATAACCAAAACTTGACCCCTGTTTTCTGTTTCGTTTACATAAGAAACGTGAAGCCAGACAGGCTCATTTCCAAATTCCCAAATAAGCTGATCAAAAGGCAAATTGTCTTTTATGTAATAAAACATCTCTAGATTGGTTTTACCACCCATAGAAGTAATATCAAAAGCCTGTCCTTTCATATGAGAAGATCTTGCTGCGCCTTTTAAGGCAGTATTTAATTTAACAGACCTAAACATACTGTTAATTATTATAGGCGCGTCTACCCACTCCCTGAGAGGCTCAAAAACCTTTTCTGCTAGTAGCTCCATATTCTCGATATCCTCAGAACTTGGCTTATTAGCTATTTTGTTTTTTTTTGCGTAGTTGGAGCGGGTAGCTTCGTTGTAAGAAATATGCTTACTTATCCTCTTCATCTGATTCGATTAATTCATATGAACCATCTTTAAGATTGATGTTAACCTTTCCATAAGCCTCTTCCAGTCCTTTCTTGGTTTTGTCTTGATCCATCATTAAATCAACATACATATGATTCAAACTGTGAATCTGTGTTTGTAGAATTCCTAAATCGTGTAAAACAGCAGCTTTTTTTTGCTCCTGATCTTGTAACCCTTTCAATTCAACTTCTGTAATCTTTGACATTTTTAAAATATTTAATTAGTTAGATAGTAAATATACTAAATTATGTTATTCGTCTGATTGATACCGTGTTTTGAATACCGTTAGCCTGATAAATGTCAAGACTTTTAGTATTACCATCTAACCAGAATATTCTTAAAGCAAT
>TARA_R110001599_G_scaffold71072_1_pt1 | contig 14299 bp, 23 predicted proteins | sample TARA_R110001599 | Tara Oceans TARA_R110001599 (sample SAMEA4398360) | marine metagenome | biome: Polar Biome; feature: [MES] marine water layer (ENVO:01000295) within the mesopelagic zone...; material: water (ENVO:00002006), including particulate matter (ENVO:01000060) such as...... | reverse complement strand
GGGTCTCTACTTTTTCAAAGTATTAGTGCTGCTAAACTTCCGATTAACTTCAACAGAAGCGTACTCGGTAGTTGGGTACATGTGGTCGAACTCTGACGGGTCAACCTCAGCAGAAATCTTATCAAGCACCCTCTTAGATTCTGACCAGTTTGGGCCCACCGTGTCAGTGGCTCGGTCATTGCCTGGGTCCCATTGACGAGAGCCCAGCGTCTCACTGAGAGGTCGGTCATCGAGGAATGCTGCAAGGTCTGGCGGTATGATGGGCGTGTTAAGTGAGTCACGTTGCATGAGCTGGGTGACGACCGCCCGCCTAATCTCTCCGACCAAGTCCTGCTTGATGGCCAGCATATCGAGGCGAACCATCCCGGCAACCTTGTCTATGATTCTCCTTCGCTGACTTGGGTCTGACTCATACACGTCGGAGAGATTCTTCCCTAACTCAGACAGTGGGACTGCTCGCGGGGATTCCTCGTTTACCGTAAACGGTGGAGGCGGCGCACTGGAGTCTGACTTCAGCCCAAGAGCCTCAAGCGTAGGCAGTGGCATCTTGGGTGCTGGCTTCTGTATGGTTACAGGCTCAGGCACAGGCTCAGGCACAGGCTCAGGCTCAGGCACAGGCTCAAGGGTTATGTTGGAGGAGGGCGGCTCGGCCAGCAGCCTTTTAATAGCTATGGTTGTGCGCCCAATATCATCCAGCTTCCCCCATATCTGTGGGCTTGTTGTGATGTCTGATGATTTCTCCACCATCGACTCCTCAACGATGAATGAGTTGGTGCCTGCGGTTACGAGCACTCGGTTGTCGTTGAGGATTTCAATAGTGTCGAGCTTAAGAAAGTAGTTCATTGTGTTCTCCATGGTAGTAAAGGTAAAAAACGTTTAAGTATTTGTATAAGAATGTGAAGTCTAAGTATCTGTTGAAAGGTATCTGTGTGTATTCGTTGAGGCTTCTTAGGCTGAATGACCCCGCCTGTGCTGCTGTTAAATAGTAATGGCCTCCTTTAGCGTAGACGATTCCGCCCCCCACTCCGCCTGCCCTGCTGATTTTCTTTAGGTGTACAATCTGTGCTGGTGTAAACCTTGAGCCTGTCTTCAACTCAAAGCCAAAGTGTCTGCCGAATATGCAGCCCTCGATGTCTGGCCTTCCCCTTGATTGGAACTGGTTGCCATGGTTCTTGTTCAGGTAGCAAGCATCTTTGAACTGCCTCTCAAGGCTGGCCTGGACAAGTGCTACGAGTTTATTCTCGCGCATATCATCTGCCTCTCATTGCTGTTGAGTTGTATCCGCAGGTTCTGCTTAACAAACTCAATGGCCCTATCCTCAGACACTGGCATAAACAAGGTGCAACCACCCTTACCGTCATGGCGAGTGATGAGCAGGCTGTTGCCGGAGACGCCCTTCCTGATTCGTATTCTCTCATCCTCCATCTTTACCCCTAAGCATCATCTCCATGGGGGTGAGCTTAAACATCAGGCTACCGCAGTAGCACTTGATTGAAGTCTTGCTCGATGAGATTGTTTTCTCCTCATCGCAGCCTTGACACAGGTATGTCGATGGCTCTGTTGTTTTAGTTTTTTTCATTGCTTGCCTTTAGTCCGTAGTTGTCCTTGGCCCAGCCATCACCTTTCAGCGAGAAAGATGTACGGCTCACCATCTTCTTCATCTCTCGCCCACACTCACACGCTGGCGGTCGGTCGTTTACTTTAGACAGCCTCTCCACAGTCCGCCCACACTCACAGTTGTATTCGTATAGTGGCATCATTAGTATCCGGGTGGTGACCAGGCTGGCCTATCTTTAACTTCTGATATGAACTTCTGGATGTATGTCCTTAGAGCCTCGTCCCACATGAAGTAGTTTCGCCTACGTCGTACAAGTTCAAGCTCATAGAAGGACACCTGGATAAACTGAACGGTCCACATCTGCCCGAACATCTCCTTCATCTCGCTCATCGTCATCATGTCTTGGACCATGAACGCCTTAAGTCTTGGCAGCTCTTTAGGTGGAAGCATGGCAAGCACTGAGTACAGTTCATTCGGTATTCTTTCGCCAGCCTCCTTCACCTCTTGAATGTTGTAGTCCTTGTACGAGTCAAGCAAACCCCAAGCCATATCAACGGCGTCGTTGGTGACGTAGCACCTGTTGTGTCGGTCAAGAGAATAGGTGAGGGCTGACAGGCCAGCAGCTATGCGAGCAATCTTGAACTTGGTTTCAGCTACAGGGAGCAGGTCAGACTTGTATCTCTCCACTAAGTCGACAGCCTTATCCATGATGTAGATGGGGTCCTCGAATACAACGTCATGCTCTTGCAGGGACCACGCCCACTGAAGATGGTAGCGAGCAATGTCGTTGGTATACCAGTCTTCGTGCTCTGCCTTATGGAAGCTGTTGACCTCGCGTGCTGAGCGTGCTGCCTTCTGAATGTGTAGCAGGTCAAGCCTTGCCAGGTCTTGAGGGGAGCCGAACACATCCTGTGCCGCACGTACTGGTGACCCATAGTGCTGAAGTGAGCGCCCACCCCTTGGGTTGCACAGCCATAGGAACCTGACGTTCGACCGAATCTTTCTGACACCAGACACTGTGGTTCTCTCTGCCACCCCGCTACTTCGGAGGTTTGTCAGTGTCTCGATAGCCTCGATGCTCAGCTTGTTGCACTCATCAATGATACAGATGGCTCGGTGACACATGGGGATTGCGCCCCAAGTAAAGATGTTTGTCTTACCGAAGCTGGCGTTGCCGCCGATGAGCCCGATGGTTGTCACTGTTGGTGCGTCAACGTACCTGCCTGCACCGTACAGGGTGAGTAAGTCTTTAGCTGTGCTGCTCTTACCTGACCGTGGCTCACCCAAGATGCACACTTCGGGACACACCTTATAGTTTTTGTACATGCCAAGGCTGAACTCGAACGGCATGAAGAAGGCAAGCAGCTCATACAGTATGAGCCTGTCGATTCCGTACTTGTGAAGCTTGTTGTCACGCAATGAGCCGACAAGGTTGGCTATCTTCTCTTCGATTGTGCCCGTTCCAAACAACTCAGTCAGATTGTTAGACTGCTGCTCTTGGTGTACGTAGTTGAAGATGTCATTGTCGAGAGACTTCTGACGTGACATTGCCCATGTGTACTGGCTGTTCTTGGGTTCAGGTAGCACCCGACCGACACCTTCATAGGCTACGTTCTCAGTTAGGTAGTCCTCACCCAGGGCATAGATGGCGTGCTGTCTGTAGTTGAACTGGTCCCCTGCATTCTTCCTGTCCAGGGTGGGGATGACGATGAGCTTCTCCACACTGTCTGTCTCAACATCAATCTCTGGGTACTGACACTTGGGCAGCCGTAGCTTCTTGCCTACTGATGACCGCACCTGGGCTGGTGACTTACCTACCAAGTCGATGCGCTCCTCTTCATTGAGGGTTGCCTTCATGTCGAAGTTGTTCCGAGACATCGGGCATATGGCGCAGATACTTCTGGCATCCATCTGCCCAGCCTCACACGTAGCCCTCACGCACGATGGCAATAGGTACGGTGTCTCCCCCCTGCCTGCTACGACGAAGGGTATCTTGATAATCTTCCCAGCATTCTTGGGTGCAAGCAGGTCAGAGAACTTGCTGTACTCCACTTGGTCGAAGTCGGGCACCTCGTACTTGGGCGATGGCTCGTCCCCAAAGCCTGCCTCGAATGCTGGCTTGGCCTCGAACTTGGTCCACTCAATCTTCTTAAGTGTGTCAACGTTCCAGTCGTTCAGGCGCAGGTAGTCGGTAACATCCCCGTTCGCAGGCATACCAGCAATGCCGGGCAGTCTGCCGCCGTACACTTCCTTTGCCCCATTGTCCGCGAGCACCTGAGCAAGGCCATCTCTCTTCTCATCACCGAAGGTTGCCCTCTCACCAGCGTCGTCGATGTCCATCACCACACGGACAATCTTATTGGTGAAGAACTTCAGCAGCTTCTTGTGATACCTGCCCTCTCCAGCGGTGAAGCACACTGCATGGATACCAAGCTGGTTGAGCAGCAGAGCCTTGAGTTCACCGCCGACCAGCCACACCTCAAGGTTGGTGGTCAGCTTCTCCATCGGGTAGACGTAGGCAACGTTGTGGTTGCGGATACCTATGGTCTTGCCACCCCGGTCTCCCCAGTACGGTCGCGTGCCCTTGGCCTGGCTCCTATGCTTATTGCCTTCGGTGTCAATCCACTGGCAGCACTTGCGTAGGATGTCATGCTTGCGCACGTTGACAAGGTCAGTCTGGAATGCCTTTCGCTGGAATCCTTTGGCCGGTATCGGTATCCATAATCTGCGGCCCTCGAACCCAAGCCCGAATCTTAGCGCCGTGTCCTTGGAGATTCCGTAGTTACCCTCAAGAACCTGAAGCGCCTCGTTGCCCATCGCCCTGCGTGATAGCAGCCATTTCTTTTTGTTGTCATCATCAAGAAGCTTGAACCCTTTGATGACCTGCACAACCTCTCGCTCCTTCTCAAACTTCACCGTGTTTGCCTGGAGCCCATACCTTGCGGCCAACTGTTTCAGTAGCTTGCCAAAGTCTGCCTGTCTATTCAGGCCACTCGTATCCATGAGTAGTTGGAAGATGTCACCCTTCACCCCACATGAGTGACACAAGTACAGCCCCTTATCGTTCATTGACAGGGATGGGTTAGCATCGTTGTTGCTATGTGCTGCTTTGTTGTAACAGGAGTAGTTCCCATTACGGTGCTTGTTTCCTAATATGTCCCTTGCTTCTCTCTCAACATCGATTGCCGCAAGTACCTGCTGCTTCAAGTCCACTTCGTTACCCCTCAGTGGTTTAGGTTAAATAAGTCTGCTTCAGTATTCTCTTGGTCTAATGACCAGCTTGCCTGGCGCTACAATCCTGCCGTCATCGTCCTCAGTTGGGTCGAAGATAATGAACGTAACCCTGTTCAGGTCTACGTTGATGGCAAGCCCGCCATCGTCCATTGACCCAATCATGTATTCATTGCCGTTCTTGTCTGGCTTTACGTACAGCGGTATTTCAATCTGTCGCATCTATAATCTCCTCTATTTTTTTCACTGCCCGCATTGAGTGGTAGTCATGCTTACTCTGCCTCAACAGATTCAGTGCTTCGGTTGCTGTCTCCCGTACCTTCTTGACTGTGCTCGCCAACTCAAGACACATTCTTGCTGTGTCCTGAGCGGCAAGTTGGCAGTCAATGATGTCGTCTAATAAATCAGAAGGGGATGACATCATCAACCACTGATGCTGGCTTGATGTCTTCCGAAGATGCGCTGGTCTCAGAGTACGGCAGGGTCTCAACAGCGCTGCTGCCACCAACGATGTTGCTTACCTTTCGTCGTAGCTCTTGCACCCTGTCGTAGCTGGCCTTGTCACCGATGACGCCAATCATCTCAGCCTCAAGCGTACACCACTTGATAGAGCCACGGCTTTGCATCTTCGCTGAAAGCATGAAGCACGCAGCACTCAGTGGAATCTTAGCTGCTGTTGCTTTGGCTACCATGGCCTGTGTTGCCTTGATGCTGGTGGCTGGCAGTACAAGTTGGATGACGGTATCGTCGACCACCTTGAAGAACCCACGACGCTCGCTCTCTTCTACTCGAACACCATAGATGGTTCGTCGCTGACCGCAGGCTGGACCCTTGCCGCCCTTGTTATCATCCCAGGCCGAAGCGCTACCCCACTGGCCCCATGGGCAGGAGCCACAGACCATGTTGGCGTTGGGCTTATCGAATCCACTCTCATCATTCCACCGTCCGACCCACTGGTCTGCTCGGGCAGGGCTACCCAGTGAGGTCGAGCACACCGGGCTTGTGTCGTCACCCTGCTCAGGGCTGAACAGCGCACGGCTACCGTACAGGTTCTCCGCACCAAGGATAAGGAACTGCACCTCACCTGGGGTTCCAAGGTTCTGCTCACCCATGTTCAGCATGAACCCGCGAACATCTTTGTTCAGGCGCATACGTGGAAACAGTGAGGCTGGGTTTACAAGCTCGGCCTGTGCGTCCAGTTCAGCTTGAACCAACTCGGGTGAAAGGAAGTCGGGCATGGTCATTAGTTCGTTACTCATCTTGAAAAATCTCCATTAGGTTTTCTATTAAGGCTATCTCTTTAAGTGTTTTGCCAGGGTGTTTGCTTATAAAGTGCCTCGCTTCATCAAGGCATAGTGTTGAATAGTTGTCGTTTAGTTGTTCATCCAAGGTTTGAGTCAATGAAGTCGGGGAGTTCTGTTCTGATTTCTCGTTGTCCAAGGCACGTATCCCTGTGTCGGCATGACACACAATCAAGTTTTCCATAGGTCTCTGGTCTGTTGCGAGGCCAGTCATCTGAGTCTCTACACCTCGCAATCTCTTTCGCTGTCCCGTACAAATCGTATTCGTATATCTCTGTTAGCTGCTCGATGGTTGCCGCTGGCGCGATGCTGATGGGCTCGCCCCTAAGCTGTCCTTTACTCTTGCCGCTGGTCACAGGGATGAAGTTCACCGGGCAGATATACCCGTACTTATCTGCCTTAATCCCGTGCAGTCGATAGAGCATCCAGTCATAATGCTGCAACTGAGTGGCGAATGTTATCTGGTCTGGCGTGTACTTCACTGCACTCAGGCTGCCGGTGCCCATGAACTTGCGCCATAGCCCAGATGTCTTGAGGTCCAGCACGAACCTCTCACCTGTTAGCTTGTTCACGCTCACCAAGTCAGGCGTGCCCGTGATGCTCAGCTTGCCCATGTTCATTGACTCAAGAATCTCCACCCGCTCCGGGGCAAAGCCGTATGAGTCCAGGTAGTGGCACACCTTAACCGCCAGGGAGTTCAGGCTCTCGCCGTAGAATACTTCCTTGTTGTCCAGCCTGAATAGGCATTCACTAAAGTCAGCATCTACGTTGCCGTCTTTCTCCCAGCATTCCCTAAGAAGTTTCTCAGGTTCGATAGCTTGACCAAGAGAATGCGCTTCGACATACGCATGGAAGTAAGAACCGAGCGTGAAGTATGCGGGCTTAGCGTACTTCTCTTTTTCCTCGTCAGCCTTGAGGTAGTAGTCATAGTAAAACTTCTTCGGGCAGTATCGGAACTGTCGAATGGATGACTGACGTAGCTTCAGCTCGCCAAGTTTGTGGAACTTCGACTTCCACGCTGAGTCTAATAGTAGAGATGAAATGCTCATGATTCTTCCCAAGTTGTTGCTTCAATGATTGCGTACTCTGGCTTGCTTTCAAGGTGAGGTACAAGTAGCACCCCCTTCTCATCATATTTGTCCATCAAGTATTGTGCTGCACGTAGCCGCTGATGCTCAGGGCTACCATCATCGTAACACTTTTCAGTGTCCACGGTAGGGCAAACCTTTAGAATCCTTCTGTGTGTTGCCTTCAGTTCCGGGCTTAGACCCAGGACTTTCCGCGAGTGCATCTCTTGTGCATCGAAGGTGCCATCCCCTGCTCCGTCAGTTGGGTCGAGGCGCAACTCATCAAGGAATGATGTGAACCCTACTCGCTTTGCGTCCCTAAGCAGGGTCTCTTGCACGCCCTTCTTCTGACGGAGTGCCTTCATTATCTTCTCTTCAATGCTGCCCTTGGTGATGAGGCAGTAGATGGGTGTCATCAGGTTGCGCCCCTCTGAGTCCGTACCCACACACCTGTCCTGGGATTGCATGAACCTGCCCAGGCTCCACGTTGGTGCCATGTATATGATGGACGGGTAGGCGCCGATGCCTTTCTCTACCGCAGGTATTCTATTAAGTGTGATGCCCTCTGCCTGCGTCGTCTTCATGATGATGACGTGGACCTCACCATCTTGGAACTTACGCACGCACTCAGCAGGCCCGAGCTTCTTGCCATCTCGCTTGAGCCACACATGACTGATGCCGTTCATCTCCAGCATGTCAGCAATCACCTGCTCGTGTTCATCGAACTCACAGAACACAACAGCAGGCTCACCTGGGTTGCTCTCAAGCCAGGCCTCAAGCCACAAGGTCTTGGCGTCGTACTCAAATCTGAACCTACTGTATGGCCCCAGTTCCTCAAGGCGTACCTTGTTGTACCCGCAGCATATCTCCCGCAGGAATCCATAGGTGGTAAGGATGTGGGGAATCAACTCATGGTACTCACCACTTAAGGTCTGAACCACACCGTCAATAGCCAACTCGGTAGCGTGTGCCTGCTCTGAGCTTGGGCTTAGTTGAATCCACCTAAAGTTCTTGTCCTTACCTGCGAACTGGTCGGCCTCTGACCTCACGTACCTGATGGCTGCTGACTGGATGGCAACCTCAAGGTCCAACCTCTTCGCTGGGTTGACTGTAAACTTGTGACCCTCTTGGAATGTGTACTTGGTTGCGAAGTTGTCGAACTTCACGCCAAGCCTGGCACCCCTGTCGATGGTAAACATCTGCGACCACACGTCTTGGGGGCCTTGCTCCATCGGTGTGCCCGTAAGCATGGCTACGTATGGCGCATGATAGGTGAGGCCCTGCACCGCTCGTGTTCTCTTGGCTGTTGGGTTCTTGATTCTGCTCGTCTCGTCACAGATGACCATGATTCTGGACGTGTCGAAGTGACAGTTGATACTCGATAGCCTGCCCACCAGTGTCTCGTATGACATGATGTAAGCCTCAGCATCTACGTGAGAGAACACCTTGTCATCTCTGGCTGGGCCACGGTCACACACATAGGCGTCGATGCCGTTGGCCTCAAGCTCATCCAACCACACGCCCTCGATGAGTATGCGTGGGCATATGATAAAGCCATGGTCGACGAGCCCATTCACCAGCGCATACTTCAGTGCAAGTGTAGCCGTCAGTGTCTTGCCAACCCGCATGTCGTAGAAGATTCCGCACCGCTTCATCTTGAGTATGAAGTCAGCACCAATCAACTGCTGGCTGAATGGCCTGTACCTGCCTGAGTATGGGAGCAGATAGTCAAGTGGCCTGCTTGCCTCAGCCCCCATCAACATCTGGGTGACGCTTGGCCTGGTCTCCACCTTGCAGTGTATCTTGGTGTCTCTCTCTGCTATGGCCTTGTATTGTAAGGAGTCACGCACAATCTTGGGCTGTGCGAGTAGCTCCTCCATCATGGCAAAGGCTGCACCAATCTCATCGATGGGTGCTTCAGGGTCTTGGATAAAGGTGGACAAGTTCTCTATTGTGGCTGGCGTTTGAAACCAGTGCTTGGGGCGCAGCTCAGACCTGCGTCTCGGGCGGTATCTCCACTTGTCTCTCTTACTCCATGACCCCACGATACTGTGACCGTGGAACGCAATCATGTTCTACTCCAAAAGGTTTTGCTTCAATGAGGTTGCTACTTGTACAAGGGCTCTCAATGACTCCCTGCTTGCTATCTCTGCCCTGCCTGACCGGTCGATGATGTCATCTAAGATGTACACCTTATCGTCTGGCCGCATATCGCTGTGCTTTACATGTGCCACGGTGGCAAGGTTCAGGTCGTTGATGTTGACCTTCTCAATGTTGTGCTCGCCAGCCTTGTGGCTAAGCCTGTACCTTGCACCACACTTGCACCGAATAGATATAGATAGGTAGTTGGGTGAGTCTGGCAGGTCGATAAGTTTCTTACTGCATGATGGTCGATGACAAATCATGTTGCTCCAATGGGTGAGGGGGTGCCGCCAGCCCCAGGGTAATGAGGCCAGCGACACCTGGGTTGGCTACTTGGCCGGGGCTACTGCCTGAGTGCTGACACCGTTGGCGCTTGCCTCTGGTGCCTTCGACTTCTTGGCTCGGCCCTTGTTGTTGGCGTCGAGTCGATACGCCAGGCTGATGGGAAACGACCCGACTGCGTTTGTGGCACCTTCACCTGCCCACATGCTGACCTTGTATGACAAGGTGCCCCTTCCCGTGGCAATCAACATGTCCTCATAGTTCTCCTTTCGGTCCTCAACTGGGACGCCGCACTTCTCCATCAACTCCTCTCGGTTGGCGTTGAAGTATGCACTCATTGCATCGTGCCCGTGTCCGACAAGCGCCTCGATTAGCTGGCTCTGCCATGCCCGCTTACGTCGTGCCGTTACGCGCTGTGCGCCCCTCACTCCGTTGTCTCGTGCGGATTGCATCACCACTTGAATGGCACCGGGGCCACCGAATGCAACCAGCAATAGCTGAGGAGCATCTTCTCCACCTGTTTCGAGGTCGTCGTAGGCATCCCTTACGAATCCCCTGAATGCATCGTCGACGTAGTAGTTGACTACGTTGGCGTTGAATATCGACTCAGCAATCTGATTCGCCATCACAATCTTATGCTTGAATAATACCTTCAAGTCGTAGGCACCATCCACTAATGGGTACTCTCTGCCGTCTATCATAATAGTAGACATCTCTCTCTCCTTGTGGCGCAAATCAATATGCGCCTGTTGTTAAAAATCTGGGTGGGAGTTTGACAATCTCGCGTCACCCGCCGCTGCTACATAATATAAATGTACCAACGGATTGTGCCACGGTCAAGTCTTACTTATCCTTGCTCAATCTTGTAAACATATCTCGGCCTATTAAAATGGTATCGCCTCCTCATCGTCTTGCCCTGTGTCGGGGTGTGGTTCTGGTTTCTCAGCAGGAAAGCATGCGTCACAGATGCCTGATATGGAATGCTCAGGTTTGAATGCCCGGTATACCGTAGAACAGAATGGGCATTGCACCTCACCTGGCTTAGTCGGTGTAGCCTTGTCACCTAACTGGTCTTCCCGCATGCTGGCATGCAGTTGGGCCAGGGTCTTGGTCGTCCTTCGCCTCACTCCTCACCCGCCAGCTCTTCCTCGCTGTCCTCTTCTTGGTTGCTTGCACCCATGAACGCAGCAAAGGCAAAGTCATACGCGCCCTGGCCCTCTGGATTCCTATGTTTGTTGACTGCCTCCGTCAGCCTGGTCATCTCGATGACAGACAGGATGGCATACAGCCCTGCATACAGTGACTCTGTGTTGGCGTCTGGTTTTAGTGTTAGCTTCATTGGTCTTCCTTTAGTTTCTTTAGTCTTAGTTTGAATAGGCTCACTGCTCTCATCTTGCTGGTCTCGTATATGCCAGCCACGCATCCCGTTACTGGATGCACAATCCAACACACATACTGACCGTCTGTTGACCATGGCGGGCCACGGTCTGGAAAGTGACACAGCACAAGGCGCATGTTGGGCAGCCTTGCATGCTCTATTACCTTTCCGTTCTCATACGGTAGGGTAGGCGTGTCATCCAATACGACAGGCTTGTTGCCCATTAGATTTAGGAGGTCCATCACGCCCTCCCCGATGCTTTAGCGTTAGCCGCCTTTGCTATGGCCTTGCACTTGGGGCAAATCCTCCAAGGATTATTCGGATCGTAGCCTGTATCTGCGTTCATATAGCGGCCAGGTGGCTCGTCGCGAGTCGATCCAGACATTCCACATACGGTTTTGAAGTATCGAACGGGAGCTGCAAAACCCCTCAAGTGCTCGCCAGTGTCAGTAATGAACCCCAAGTGACGAGTCCGCGTGTTTCTGATTGTCCTCGTCACCACCCGCTGTTCACCATTTCGTGAGGCTTCACAGTCCTGAAGCCAAGTCGCAGCTATCGGGTATGAATCAGAAAACGTTTGCCAATCGTCGTTCGTGTTCATGTCGGAGTCATCGGTCCAAGCCTCTACGGAAATCGACTGCATCACTCACCCCCTTCGCATGATTCACATGGGTACTTGATTTTCTTTGGGCCCTCGAATCCGATGGTGTGCCCCATGCCTCCGCACTCCTCGCACTCACTTCCTTGTGCTGCGTCCTCGCATTCTTTGCACGTGTAAGTCTCGTCCGTGTTGACGATGTTGTCGCAGTCGTCAACGTTGCAGGGTGCGCAGGCGCATACGGTGCAACCACTCATGTGATACTCACGGTCGCAGCGTTTACATATCTGGTAGTAGCTGCCCCAGTCAGCAGGTAGATTGCTCATCACTTCATTCCGATTGTGATAAGCGCACGCTCGATGTCGTCGGCAGTATGGTACGGGCCGCCTGCCTTTAGTTCAGCTAATGCTTTCCTGGCCGCATCACGGCATGAGTAGGCGCGGCTACGGTTACCAAAGACAATCTTACTTAGGCCGTTGGACGTTCTGATTTGCGGGTATAACATGGCGTTATTCCTATTTGTTTAATGGTTGCTTCAAAATGCCTGAGTGAAACAGGCTCGTTCAATACGCTCTCAATGTAAGACACTTGCTGCATGTAGTCAAGGCGTGTCATCAGGTGCATCATGGTTAAACGCAGTGCCTTGCGCTGTTTTGGTTTGATTTTTTCATGGCGATAGGGCCAGTGCTCCCTAAGGTTCAGCTCAATGTTCATTGTGTTCCTTCGCTTACCCATGGGCAGGGACTACCCCCACCCATGGGCTTGCTGGCATGGCGTCATTGGCCCCCCGAAAAAAACCAAGTCTGCCTTACTGGCGTGGCCTCCCCAGACCCAATAGCCAGTGCCGGTTATGCTTCCGCCGTTGGTCTCTTATTATAGTAGTGGGCCACAAGGTAGTGCCAGCATAGGTCGGCCTCTTGTATGGGCATCACCGTACACAGTAAGAAATGGATTTCCTCTATCGTGTCGACGGCCTGGTCTCTGCATTCCTGTGCATAGTAATCGAATCCCTTGCCTCCTATCATGCCGCACCCCCATCAAGGCTGTCGGTGGGCTCGACGGTCCTCATCCCAAAGACATCCCAGCCATTGCTATGCTCCCGATACCATGCATCTCTGATGGTCTCACCTTCCTGTGGTGTGACCGTGAAAACCTTCTTGTAAAAGATACCGATAGCCGTCGACCGTCGAAATGTTCCCGTTACCTGTACTGGTTTCATCACGCACCCCCTACGTGTTGGCTTAAGTGTTTGCGCTCAATGAGTCCGGCAAGTATTTCCGTGGCGTTCTCTGTTAGCGAGTCCTCAAATATAAAGGGTGACGGCTCAAAGCCTATCCTGTGTAGCCGTCCGAATATCCTATAGATGTCGGACCACTGGCCCTCATGGTACAGGCTGGCATACATCCAATATGCCTCACATATATCGAACTTATCAAAGTACATCACGCACCCCCTGCATGCTGAGGGTTAGGCTCGCGCCGCCGAATCATTCGGTAGGGATAAGTGCAGTTAGCACGGTATGCCTTGAGGTCAGCCCGTGCCTCCCTTCTATTCTCGGATGCCGCTACATCCTCCCAGCCTTGGCCGTAATGTCCTTGGACTACGTGTAAATAAATGTTCTTATTCATTGTCTTTCCTTTTAATGTATGCGTCAAGTTCTTGCTGTGCTGTGTTTAGTTTATCGGTTGCTTCAAAGTATTTGTCAGTGTTTGGATTGTCGCGCTGCCTTTGTTGTTGAGTGTACCAATGGTTAACCCGTTCTATTAGGTGTGACAAGTAGGAATCCTCCATCATTGTTTAGTTCCTGCCTGGGTCTAAGGCGGTGAAGTATGCAGCGGTAAAGATGCACGTTGTAATCATGAGAAGGGACAGTTGAAAGATGAACATTTTGTTTTACTCTGGCTGGGGTTAGGTCTTGACGCTGCAAATCAGGTCTTGACGTTGCGTGTTGACGTGTCACCGTTAAGGTAGTTTCGAGGGTCCGTGATATTGTTGGTTGGTTGTGGGTTATTGGGGAGTTTACATTTCTATGACATATCCAACGCACACGATAAAAAATGCCCCCCTCTTTCTTGGTTTTGCTCGCATTTTTTAGCTTAGTGATTCCAATAACTTAGGTGATAGTCCAGCTATAACCTGCGTTATTCTGTGCTGTTGATATGTTCAGTACTGAACAAGTGTATACACTGAACACCTGTTTTTTGTTAATGATTCCAATAGGTTAGGGCATATGTCAGGTTGAACCTGGACTATTAGATAAGTGTTTGATATTGCTTAGCTATATTTATTTATGAGTGTTTAGTACCACGTTCGGCATTATGAAGTGCATTGGATATGTCAAGAGATAGAATCCACATTAAGGGTAGGGCATGTCAAGAGATGGCGGTCTCATTGTTTAACCGAGATGCGGCACGGTTTGCTCACCCTTTGCCGTTTCATAGCCTGCGATGTATGCGTGCATTCGGTGATATAGTTCGCGCTTCGTTGTTCTTCCGGTGATGTCTCTCTCACCGCCCGACTCGTTGCATATCTGGCCGAGTCGATAGCCGCCGTAGCATATGTCTATGATGTAGGTGCCTGGGTTTGACTTGTGAGTGCCGCCATCGGGCAACATTTCCCACGCGTCTTGTTTCTGTCCAGCGATATCGTTGAGCCGTCGCAGTACATTCTTAAGGTCTTGCATTGTTATTCGGTGTGACATGTTAGCCGCCCCAGTGCGCGAGTGCCGCGCGAATAGAAGTA
>TARA_R110001599_G_scaffold352518_1_pt1 | contig 14301 bp, 10 predicted proteins | sample TARA_R110001599 | Tara Oceans TARA_R110001599 (sample SAMEA4398360) | marine metagenome | biome: Polar Biome; feature: [MES] marine water layer (ENVO:01000295) within the mesopelagic zone...; material: water (ENVO:00002006), including particulate matter (ENVO:01000060) such... | reverse complement strand
TCATAGACAATGTTTAGAGGGTGCCCCCGGATTCGATTAAGACCCCAAATTGCATGGCAATTCACTCCAATTTGATTCCCGTGTCTGCCTGTTTCCTAGCACTGCCCGGCTGACACCGTTGTGTCAGTATCAGCGTTGCACAGGCAATCCATTTTGCAGCGCGCTAAAGAGCCATATTCTCCAAGACAAAATCAGCGCGCTCTTCAATGGAAAGCTTAGGCACTTCAATGAGTTCATAGCCTGCGTTGGAATAGGCCTTGCAATTGGCATCATAGTCGCGCTTGGCAAATTCGAAATCATGACTCCGCTCGTTGTCCTTTCTGTAGATCTCTTGCCATGGAGAACAAACAAATGCGACTGGGTGAAAACTGCGTTTTTGCGCCTCATGGAGCATGGAAGTTGAAATTGGTTCCCCAATAATGTGGCTGAACGCCAAAGCTTCAATAAATGTGCGGTCGAAAAACACGACGGGTGCTTTGTGTTGAATCCAGCGATCGTAAGCCGCAACAGAACGAACGAACAACAAGTCTCGAAAGCCAACAGCGTTTTGAAACGGTGTGTTGGTAGAACTCGTGGCAATTTGCTCTGAAACAATTTGCCTTCCAACTTCCATTTGCACGGCAAAACCCCGAGCGAGCAACTCGTTTGCGATAGATGATTTTCCGGCACCGGACGCACCGGTCATTGCGACCATGACCATAGGTCTCTCCATTCAAATTACCCATTCTATTTCGCGACAGGGTTTTGCAGCACCTGAGCTTTAAGAACGGTGACGGCTTCTCCCGCAATCGGCAGTTCTGATCATCAGTTTTTAGCTCTTGGGGCAGAAGGATTGAAAATTGTCGCAAGTGATGAACTGGCACCCTGCAAATGTTTCCATTTGATCATGAAACATTTTAGTCTTCGTTGAATCCGCCTGCGATTGCGTCAAGGACATCCATCGGCGTGATGATTCCTTCGAAGTGGCCATTCTCGTCCTGGACGATGAGCAATTTGCTGGGCGCGGCACGAAGCCGGTCGACCACAATGAGGGCAGGCAGATTGTCCCGTACCAAAGGAGCGGGGTGCAGGAGGGCCAGTGGATCGAACGCCACGCTTGACGCCGCCAGAATATCTGCACTGCGCAGAACGCCGACAATGTCATCTTGCTCCCCGCAACGCAGTGGTAAACGCGAATGGCCCGAAGAGGCAAAGCGTGCGAGGATCTGCCCCCGCGTCTCGTCAGCTCTGGCAACTTCGACCTCCTGGCATGGGGTCATCAATCCGCGTGCATGGCGATCAGAAAAGCGCATCACACCGCCGATCAGATGCTTCTCTGCACGGTGGATGACGCCTGCCCCTTCTGCCTCCGCCAACAACAAGTGGATGTCTTCATCACTGACTGACGCATCGCGCTGAACGGATTGACCGATGAACCGCAGCACCAGTTTACCCGAACGGTCGAGCAGCCACACAACAGGGGCTGCGACCCTTGACAATGCCTGCATCGCAGGTGCTACGCGCACGGCCATGCGTTCCGGTGCCGCAAGTGCGATCTGCTTGGGGACAAGCTCGCCGATGACCAGCGATAGATATGTGATGACTATGACGACGATGCCTACGCCTGCTTCATGCGCCAGCACCTCGGGCACGCCGAAACCAGGCAGGACGGCTGTCAGACGCGCACCGATTGTTGCGCCCGAAAACGCCCCAGCCCCGATTCCGACCAGCGTGATCCCGATTTGAACGGTCGACAGGAATTTGCCGGGATCCTTTGCAAGGGCGATCGCGGTGCGTGCGCCGCGAAGCCCCTTGTCTGCCTGTGCCTTGAGACGGGCCGGCCGAGCCGAGACGATCGCCAATTCCGATAGTGCCAGTAGTCCGTTCAGGCAGATCAGGAGCAGCACAAGAATAATTTCAAAAAGCATGGAGTCTATTTTCCTATGAGCCCTGTTTTTCTTCTGTATCAATCGACGGAATTTCGGTGCGTTCCTCTTCAGCCCCGCCGCAAAGCATGTCTACGGCGCGGTCGGCAGCATCCTGGAACGGCTCAAGAACCAGATCAGCACCGGCGGCAAACAACTCTTCGGTGTCGCGGGGTTTGTGTGATGCAACCGCGATCCGGCCACGGAAGCCGCAGGAATCACGGGTCAGTTGGATGAGCGTTGCGTGGGTGTCCTCATAACTGAGCCCGGTGGGATGGATCGGCACAGTGGAAACAATCCATTCCGCATGCGGCAGGGGCAGTTCAGCCATGAATTCGGGGTCGGTTGCATCGCCGAATTCGGTTTCGAGGCCCAGTTAGTGCCAGCGCCGCAGGGCCAGCGGGTTGAAGTCCACACCCAGCACTTTGATGCCCCGTTTATGTAACCGCATGCCGATGGCCGTGCCAAAACGTCCGAGGCCGAAGATGATGACCTGGTAGCCGGCGTCCGGGTTGGTGCCCGCCTCAGGCGGTTCGCGTGGCGTGCCTTTGCGTTCGAAGACACCCAGAAGAGGCTCGAAGATTTGATAAAGACGATGCGAATAGGTGATCATGTAGGTGGATGCGGCGATGGTCACCAGGCCGACCATGGTAACGAGACCAAGCGCGTCATCCTGCACATGGCCAAGCGAAACACCCATGGAAATGAAAATCAGAGAAAACTCGCTGATCTGTGACACGGTCAGCCCGGCGAGAAATCCCGTGCGCTTGCGGTAGCCTAACGCCCCCATGATGACGAGCACGATAAGCGGGTTACCGATCAGCACGAACAAGGAGAAAATCACAGCGCCGGTGACATGCGCGCCCAGAAGCGACAGATCAAGCGAGGAACCGAGTGCGATGAAGAAGAACAACAGAAGGAAATCCCGCAGGGGTGCTAGTCTGGCCGCGATGGTTCCGCGGTAGGGTGTCGAAGCGAGCGAAACGCCTGCCAAAAGGCCGCCGACCTCCTTGCCGAGACCGACGAAGTCACCGATCGCGGCGAATATCGCAGCTTGCGCGATAGCAAAGATCACCAGAAGTTCGGGTGCCCGTGCAAGACGTTCGGTCAGTGGATTGGCGACGAAGCGGACGAACAGGATAACCAGTGTAAGCATCGTGACAGCAGATAGGAGGACGGTCAGTACCGAGCCAGCGCCATTGCCTTGCCCGACAGTCCCGATGCCGATGGCCGACAGCACGATCATCGCCAGAACGACCACAAGATCCTGTACAATGAGAAATCCTAGCGCGATCTGCCCATGCAATGAGTCGATCTCGCGTTTGTCGGACAAGAGCTTCACAATGATGATTGTCGACGAGAAGGTCAGCGCGACCGCAACATAAAGGCTGGTGATTTGGTCAAGGCCAAGCCCAAGACCGATCAGGTAGCCAAAAATCGAAGTGAAGGCGACCTGACCCAGCCCCGTAAGCAGCGACACCACCCCAAGCGAGCGGATCAGCTTCACATCAAGCTTTATTCCGACGAGGAAGAGAAGCACGGTGATACCAAGTTCCGAAAGAAGGCCAATTTGTTCGTTCGCGTGCACCACGTCCAACGCCGATGGACCGGCGAGCAGGCCGACAGCGATGAAACTGACGATGAGTGGCTGCCGCAACATGATCCCGAGAAAGCCAATCACAGCGGCCATCATCAGCAGTGCAGCGATTTCCCCGAAGACGGACTGAACGATCGTTTCCATCAATATTTTGTTTCCTTTCTATCCTTCCCGACAGTTTTGGTCAGCTCTGTTTCGTCGGCGTCACTGGTCATTCTGACCGGTCAAGTCACCTGACCTTCGAACAGGGCGTCGAAATACTGAGAGCCAATCCGCCACCTTTTGACAATATGAAGAGCGCGGAAATTGCGCGCATTGATCTGGCACCAAACCAGGATCGCGCTGACCGATTGCGGATCGGCGAGCGCCCTTATGGTGTGATGCTGTTGCAGGGGCCTCGTGACTCATGTTCACTACGCTTTGGCACTTTATAGTGTGATATAGCGAATTTGAACTGTTTCAGACAGGAAATGATTCGATGTAATATTCTTTTCATTACCTGATGGGCCACACTGCAAAAGGATCTGATGTGATGAAGAAAATCATGGTTGCAACGGATTTTTCGGAGCGATCGGACAGGGCGCTGCGGCGCGCGACGCTGCTTGCGCGGCAGTTTGGAACAACCATTGCACTCATCCATGTCGTGGATGATGATCAGCCACGTCGAATTGTCGATGCCGAGCGCGACGAAGCGCTGACGCTGCTGCGCCAGACGGCTGCAACGCTCCGGGATGTTGATGGCCTGGTGTGCGACACGCGGGTTATACTGGCCACGCCTTTTGCGGGCATCATCGATGCGGTTGATGAAGAGAACCCCGATCTGCTGGTGATCGGTCCGCATCGCAGGCATATCCTCAAGGATGTCTTCATCGGCACCACTGCTGAACGAACGATCCGATTGGTGGGGTGCCCCGTTCTCATGGTAAACGCCTTTCCCGCCGGACATTATCAGCACGTGATGCAGACCACCGACCTGTCCGACAATTCTCGTGAGGCGCTGCAGCGGTTCTCGGCGCTTGGGATAGGCAAGGACGTACGAAATACGTTGCTCTATATCTTTGATGCGCCGGCGTTGCGCCTGGTCATGTCGCACTCCATGCCGAAGGACGATCGGGACCACCACCTGGCGAGTGAACAAAAAGACGCGTCGCAGGATCTGACCGGGTTTCTCGCTACAGCAAAGCTTGGCAACGTCACGCCAAAGGTTCACTATGACGCGACAGGAACCCCGCACGAGATACTGAATACAGCGGCTGCAGAAAAGGCGGACCTGATTGTGCTTTCGACCCATGGTCGGACTGGTTTGACAAAACTGCTGATTGGCAGTGTCACGGAAAAGGTTCTGCTAAGTGCATCGGTCGATGTCCTCGCAATCCCTCCGGCACACAGCAAGTGATCCTAGGAGCAGGCGGCCAGTCACTGCAGGTGTCGTCGCCTTTTTCAAGCCAGAGATGGCCAGTCGGTCTGCTGCGCAAGCACCGCCTTCTCCTGTTCATGGCCCATGTCGATGACCAGATTGAACATGCAGCGTGCCTTGTCGCTCTGGCCGGTTTCCACGACGGCTCCAGACTTCATTTTATCCCCAGGCTCCTTTCCATATGTAAAACCAGATGGCTGCGAATACTTTGGGGGCACTTCAGAACCGCAGAAGCCAACGTGCGATACGTGGAAAAAGCACACCAAATCCGCAGTGTACACTCAGGATCCAAGGGTGGATCGAGGCACGGCGTGGCCTGTCGACCAGTTTCACCAGAATGGTTGCGCATTGGTCCGGAGTCATTGTTGGAATGGTCTTGGAAATTGCCGGAATTTTCTCTGCTACCCCGGGATTGTTGTCAAAGTAGTCAGAACTGATTTTACCGAAAATGACGTGGCAGCTCTGTACCCCGGTTCCGCTCAAATCCTGAGCCAGGGCCTGGTGAAAGCCGCGGAGTGCTGCACGGGCGGCAGCGTATCCGACACTGGAGGGCCAGGGAACAATACAGGCTGGAGAATTGACGTTGATGATGACGCCGCTGCCACGCAAAAGCATGGAAGCCAGAAATGCGTGTGTGATGTTGAAAGCCGCGAAATAAGGCGCCCGCATCATCATGACGGCCTCTGCGGGATCCGTATCCTGAACGGTTTTCCATTGACCGGCACCGGCACAATGAATGATTGCATCGGGCACGCCAAAATCAGTGGTTACGCGCTTTGCCAATGCGGCAACCTCTTGTGGGTCGGCTGCATCACAGGCCAGTGGTATTGCCAGCGCCCCGAGTTCGTCAGCGCGTGCATTCAGACGATCCGCTGATCGTGCAACAAGGATGACCTGCATGCCTTGTTTGACCAGTCCGCGCGCCGTGGCCGCACCCACTCCGCTGGAAGCGCCCGTTACCAAAACCGTTTTCAAGGCGCTTCTCCATCAATGGTGGTCTGCAATATTTGCTGGATAGCATGTATCATTTTTGGCTGTAGCCGACAATCAAAGCGCTGTTGTGGGGGAAGTAGGCAGCCTGAATTTCATCGGCTGAAGCACCGCGATGAGGAGGTATCAAGACGCTGTAGAAACCATCCTCTATGGAATGTCAGAACATCATCACAGATGAAGGCGCCCATGACAAACCGGTCTGGGGGAATTCCTGAATCAGGGTGAGAAGTCCACAGCAGGACGTTCTTCGCATTCGAATTTGCGCAGATGATCAAACCGTTCGGGTCAAATTTTCGTGCAACGGCGTCCAACGCGATTTTTGTAGGTGCGCTCGGCGAAGGTTATGATATTTCAATGTCATGGACATCGTATTGATCACAACCGTCATTGCGTCGCTTTTTGTTGTCATCGGCGCATCCGAGCCGTTGGCGGCGCGTTTGCGTCTGCCTTACACCGTGATTTTGGCCGTGGTCGGCATTCTGATTGGCGGCGGCGCACTGTTTTTCCTGCGGACTGACCTGACGGATGCGTTGAACCCGGTGGCCGAGGCCATACTTGGCCTGCCAATCAGATCGAATGTGTTCCTCTATGTCTTCCTGCCCACGCTCCTGTTCCAGGCGACTCTTGGGATGAACCTGCGACGGATGATTGACGATTGGGTTCCCATCCTGGTGCTTGCCATTGTGGCCGTGGTGGTGGCCACCTTGAGCGTGGGCTATGCGCTTTCCTGGGCAAGCATGCTGCCACTGGCGGCCTGTCTGCTGATTGGCGCAGCCGTATCCACGACTGATCCGTCGGCAGTTGTCTCGATTTTCCGATCGATTTCAGCGCCCCGAAGGCTGGCACGGATCATCGAAGGCGAGAGCCTGTTGAACGATGCCGCCGCCATCGCACTGTTCGGGCTGTTCATGGGCTTCGTAATGGTTGGCATGCCCGATCCAACCTTGAGCGATGCGCTGGCCCGTTTCCCTCTGTTGATTGGTGGCGGTGCGATCATTGGCTGGCTCGTCGCGCGTTGTGCTATTTGGGTGATGGCGGCCTTTGCGCGTTATGAGCTTGCCCAGATATCGATCTCGGTTGCTTTGCCCTATCTGACCTATATCGGTGCGGAACAAAGTGTTGGTGCGTCAGGTGTGATTGCTGTTGTCGTCGCGGGTCTTACCTTGAATCTGACTGGGCCGGGGCGGCTACCACCACAGGCCTGGGCCAACCTGCGTGAAGTCTGGGATCTGCTTGCCCACTGGGCAGGCGCGCTGATCTTTATTCTGGCGGCACTGCTGATTCCCCGTTTGTTGCAGGAGGTCAGGCTCGGAGATTTCCTTTTGGTCGGGGTTGTCATTCTTGCCGCCATCGGGGCCCGGCTGGTGATCCTGTTCGGGCTGTTGCCGCTGCTCACACTGCTGCGTATTTCGCCGGCAGTAGAGCGGCCCTATCGTGTCGCAATCCTGTGGGGAGGCCTGCGCGGCGCAGTCACGCTGGCGCTTGCTCTGGCCGTAACCGAGAGTTTTCTTGTGCCGTCAGAGATCAAGCGCGTGGTTGGTATTCTCGCCACCGGGTTTACCCTGTTCACGCTGATCGTCCAGGGCACCACGCTCCGGTCCGTAATCGGCTGGCTTGGTCTGGACCGACTATCGCCGATCGACGATGCGCTGTCACGGCAGGTCGTGGCCGTGGCGCTGCAAACAGTGCGCGAAGACGTGGAGCGCATCGCAGAAAATTACGATCTGACTCACGAAATCGTGCGGTCCGAGGCAAAGCAATTTGGAGAACGCCTGGAAGAGGCGGTCAAAACAGCAGAAGACAGCGCTGATATCCTTCATCATGACCGGGTCACACTGGGGCTGATCTCCTTGGCCGGGTTCGAGCGCGACACGATCCTTGAGCGGGTCCGCGAACGGACGATCTCGGCGCGCATGGCCGAACAGGTTCTCTCGGGCGCCGACCGGTTGATTGAGGCTGCCCGGACGGGCGGGCACAGCAGCTATCAACGGGCGGCGCGCCGCTCGGTTGCCTATGGTCGGGCCTTTCGCTTTGCGGTAATGCTGCACAGCCGTCTGGGATTATCGATACCGCTGGCGCGGATGACGGCAGACCGCTTTGAACAGCTTTTGTCGCAGCGACTGGTGTTGCGGGATCTGGGGGCGTTCATCAATGGACGCATTCGCCGCATTCACGGCCGGCAACTTGCTGATCTTCTGCACGAATTGTTGGCGTGGCGCATAGAGGTCGTGGAAACCGCGCTTGAAGGTTTGCGTCTGCAATATCCGGGCTATGCAGAGGAACTTGAACGTCGTTTCATCCGGCGCACGACATTGCGAATCGAGGAGCGCGAATACACGGCCATGCGCGATGACGGCGTGATCGGTGCAGAAGTCTATACCACGCTGATGCAGGACCTCACGGCACGACGCGCTGCGGAGGAAGTGCGCCCACGCCTTGATATAGCCTTCCAGCGCGTCGACCTTGCGCGCCAATTTCCACTTTTTGCTGACCTCGACGACGCCGCTCTGAAGCGTCTGGGCCGGGTATTCAAGACCCGCTACGCCAATGCTGACGATGTCATTATAAGCAAGGACAGCCTGCCCAAGAGTGTGTTTTTCATCGCCTCCGGCGCTGTAGAACTGGAAAGCGCCGGTCAAATTTGGCGGCTGGGACGCGGAGAAATGTTCGGACAGATGTCAATCCTGATGAAGAGGGGACTTCGTGCCGAAGCACGCGCGATTGCGCCATCAACACTTCTTGTTCTGGATGAGGAGCGCTTTCGGCGACTTCTGTCGCGCAGCGCCGCGCTGCGATCAGCCGTGCGTGCCAGTGCTGAAAAGCGCGGGATAGAGCCCGAGGCGCTGCTGTCTGGTATGCCGCCAGACTTGCCGCCAGACTTGCCGCCCGATTTACCATCTGATTCGCCGCGAGACAGACCGCCAGATCGGCCAGAAGAAACGTGATTCAACCTGTGCATTTAAGAGCCAATCGAGCCAATCCGAAAAGCAATGTCCTTGGACTGCGTGTTCTGTGATCCACTTTTTGCCATGGCGAACGAGCACAGTCGTGTCGTGATACCCGTCAGAAACAGGGCGGAAATCATTCAAGGGTAATTGGCTTGGTATCGTGCAAGTGATTGCTTTGATGCAGAAATTCCTTATCCGCTGATGTTCTGTTTTAACGGTTGTCTGTACCGGCAGCCTGCGCCAACGTTTCCTGCTTGAACGCTCGAAAAAAATGTCTGGCAAACCAGGACTTCGATTGCGATCATGAAAAATGATTATTGCAAAGAAACAAAACAGACTGCCAACCTCTTATTATCAATAGTAATTCTGCAAAAGCTATAGGAACACAAAATAGATAGACAAAGTATCTTGGTCTGTGTAGCAGCCTGTTTCGAAGTTTTTGATAAATGGCTTTTATGGCGTTCAGATTTGTTTGAAAAAGCCTCGAAATAATTTGCCTAAAAATTAAAAATCCATTAATACTTGTGGGTAATTGGGGGTACTATGTCTGAGCTTTTGTTCTACAAAAATGTCGTTCCGCTTAACAGCGAGACTCATCGCGATCTGCATTTGAAAGCAGTGAAAAAGCCCTTGGCTTTTGCCAAAGAGGCTAATCTTATTCCTGCCCTGGTGGATGAATTCGAGTTTGCGATGGACGATCTTCCCATCGCCTTTCTGCCCGGCAAGGAGCAGCCATCCGCAGTATTCGTTGCGGGGCTTGAGCCGGGATCCAGTGTTTTCATTACCGAGGATGGGCTGTGGAATGGCAAATATGCGCCTGCATATCTGCGCCGCTATCCCTTCATCATTGGAGATGTTGAGGGTGGTGAATCGGTTCTTTGCGTGGACGATAGCTACGAGGGTCTGAGCAAAACGGACGGCGTGCGCTTTTTCTCCAAGGACGGAAAGCCCGAGGAATCAGTGACCAATGCATTGGCGCTGGCGCAAAACTATCGCGCGGCCGCAGACCGGACCGACGAATTTGCGAAGAAGCTCAATACGCTCAAACTGCTTCGCGATATCAAGCTCGACGCAAAGATGCCTGATGGCAGTGAGAAAAGCGTTCATGGTCTGCAGGTTCTCGATGAAGAAGCCTTTGCGGCCTTGCCGGCTAAAGCTCTTGGGGAATTGCACAAGGCCGGTTTTCTCAAGGCGATTTACAGTCACCTGTTCAGTCTTCGCTCCGTACCGAAGCTGATTTCAGGTGCGGAGCCTGCGGGCAAATAGGAGAAGCATGGGGGTGATGGCCAAAATCTGGCTGTGACACGCATATAGGGACAGAAGACGACACACATATTCATTCAGGCCCACGGTATTCACCTATCGAATGTCGTGGGCATAAGGCTTACTGGGGGTAGCCAAGAATGGTGTTCGACAGATGGTCAAACGATTTGGTGTTCTTTCGAAGGCAGGGTGCGAGCCCTGGCTTCTTTTCTGCGTTTTTGGCCGGTTTGACTCTGCTGTTTTGCTGCAATGTCAAGGCTTTTGCCTCAGGTGCCGTCTCTCTCGTGGTTGCCGCCACTGCTCGTTCCCCTATCAAGACAGCAAACGCTGCCGGAAGTTCGGTCCCGCTGATATTGGGTCCGCGAAAATATAGAACCACCCACCAATACAAGACGCGCCGCGAAATTGGAGAGGCTGAAAAACAGCATCCCGGTTCAGAGGCGTTTTTACTGCTGCAGTTCAGTGGTTTTAACGCGCCATATATATTCGAAGTTGCCGAGGGAAATATCCGATGAGAGATTCCGACAGGACGTCCCGCTCAAGCACTGGCGCATTCGCCGGCTCTCGCAGATTGCAGAGATTCACGCGAGGACTGATGTATCAGCCCAGCACAGCGATGCTTGGCATGCTGATTGTCGGTGTCACGCCGCAGATGGGTTTTGCGCAAGCTGTCAATCTGGGACCGGAAACAAACAACATCATTGCAGACGGTCTCACCAAGACGAAAATCGTCGTCAAGGGTGACCGGACCTCCATTCGCACAGACACAATTTCCGGCAACACAGGGTTCAACTCTTTTTCTGATTTTCAGCAGGCTGCCGGGACAAGGGTTGATCTCTATGTTCCTGATCAGGCTCAAAACCTGATCAATGTCGTACGCAATGGACAGGTCGTCATCAACGGTACGCTGAACGCCTATAAGGACGGCAAGATTGGCGGCAACGTCTTCTTTGCAAATTCCAAGGGCTTTGTGGTCGGCAAGACGGGTGTCGTCAATGTCGGCAAGCTGTCCGTCACCACGCCGACGAAAACCTTTCTCGATACGATCATCCGGGCTGACGGTTCGATCAACAATGCTGTCGCCAACCAGTTGATGAGCGGTGTTGTTCCGCTTTCAAGTGATGGTTTCATCTCGATCTCCGGCAAGATCAATGCTGATGGCGGCATTGCGCTGAACGGACGGACTGTCAACATAAACGGACGCACAGGACCATTCACTGCCGAGCAGATGACCCAGCGCGAGAAGATGGAATCGACCGTTAATGTGCTTGGTATGGATGAGGGCGCAGCCCTTGTTTCGCGCGGCGGCGTCATCTCGATCGTATCTGCTGGAAACACCACTGTCAGCGGAACCATCAACACAAGTTCCAAAGTCACCAAGGCCTCCAACGGGTCAGAAACTGCGGGCGCTGCCGGCAGGATCTCCATTCAGGCCGGTGGCGACATCGATGTAACGCAATCGGCTGTCGTTTCGGCTGATGCATTGGGGATCAATGCAACTGGTGGCGAAATCATCATCAAGGCCGACGGTACGTTGCGCGCTGCTGACGGCTCGCATTATTCCGCAACAGGCACCGGTGCCGGCAATGGCGGCTTTATTGAACTGAGCGGCAAGACCGCCATCATCGGCGCGGTTCAGGTCAGTCTGGCCACCCAGACCGGCGATTCCGGCACGTTCCTGATCGACCCCTATAATCTGTATATCGGTGGCGCGGCCGTCCCGGCGCATTCCGGCGGATCGGATTCCTATAGTCTTTCCGCGAACATCGTCAGCGATGGCGCTAACATTATCCTTCAGGCAGACAACTCGATTACCGTTGCTGCCGGAGGCATTCTGGACTCGCGGAAAATATCGGGTGGCGTTTCAACAGGCAATTCCGGCAGCATAACGGTTGAGGCGCCGACAATTGTGGTTGGCGCCGGTTCACAACTGCTTGCAGCTGCAACGGCCGGTTCCGGTTTTGCCGACGGCAATATTCTACTTGAAGCGATACGCACTGGCGGTGGTACCGCGGAAATCCTGCTGGGTGACGGAACTGGAACCGCGCCGGAAATCACCGGCGGCAACATCACCCTGACGGCGACCGCAACGCACGACACGACCGGTCTGCTCATTACAGGGCCGACCGCAAATGCTCATATTGCCATCAATTCGGCCAATATAACGGCGTCCGGCGCAATCAATGCAACAGCGACAGCCAGTACATTTGGCAGTGCGGTCGGAACGCCGCTCGGTGTGGTTGTCACAAATGTTGATGCAGTGGTCGACGTCAAGGGTGGTTCCGTCATCTCGGCTGACAGCATGAACCTCACGTCCATTGCGATGGCGCATTCGCGGATACTGACTGCAAGTCAGGCGCCCGCGAATGCCAGTGCAGATGCTGCTGTTGCCGTGTCAAAGGTCAACAGCACCGCCATTTCCCGCATTGGCGGAAGTGTCGATCTGACGGTAGCCAATGCCCTCGAACTTGATGCATCCAACGAAATCATTTCGACCGCAAACGCCACGCCTCTTACAGCCCCATTCGGTGCCAGCGTTGGTGTCAGTGTTGTGCGCGGCATCACAACCGCAGAAATCGCCGATGCAGCCGATGTCTCGACAGGAAGTCTCACACTTTCAGCCGCCAGTACGTCTGAAGTCGGCATCGTTGCGGTTGCAGCAGAAGGTGGTGCGCAAGAGCCGGCTATTGACAGCGAAGCATCGACATACCTGTTCGATCCGTTGTACGCCTCCGCAGCAACCACAACATCCGGCGGCGTGTCGGTCGTTGGTGCTCTGGCGATCTCCGATCTGGAATCGACGACATCTGCAACGCTCTCGTCTTCAGTGACGGCTGACATTGGGGCTGCTGTTTCCGTGACGTCGTCCACTGAGAACGACGTTGACATCAATGCGGATGGTTCAGCAGTGGATTCAGCGGTCGGTGTCGGTGTAGCGCTGGCAATCAATATCGCCAAAGTGACCAACAACGCGCTGGTCGATCAGAATGTTCAGGCGGCTGGCATCACCATTGGCTCGAGTATGACCGGTGATGGCAATCGGTTCTCCAGCATTGCCACTTCGGGGGCAGGGGCCTCCGATGTCGGTGTCGCCGGTTCCCTGGCAGTCAACCTGATTGATACCCAGAGCATGGCTTCCGTCGCTACTGGAACCACACTGACCCTGACCGGCGATGGTGCGGTCAGCCTTGATGCTGACAATCAGACGGATTCCACCGCTGAAGCCAAGCCAGTTGGCGGTGGCGCGACCGGTGAGACTGTCGGCATCGGTGCTTCGGTAGCGCTTAATATTCTTGCAAACCGCTCAACCGCTGAAGTGGCTGATGGTGCGACCATTGCGGGTGTGGGTGATCTGACGCTTTCTGCAACGGCGATCCATTCCGCCACAACGGATGCCGAGGCCGGTTCGGCTGGCGGAATCTCGCTGACACCAGCTCTTGGTCTGTCCATGATCAACAACACAACATTGGCGCGTCTTGGTACTGGTCCTGTCCAGACATCGAGTGGCAATGTCAGTGTTTCTGCCATGCAGACCTCGACCACGATCACCAACGCCTCTGGCGCTGCGGCCGGTTCCAAGGCAGCCATTGGTGCGGCCCTGGCGCTTGCTCTGGTTGATGACACGGCTCTGGCAACGACCGCGCGCAGTGTGAACGCCACTGGCACGGTGACATTTGCGGCGGCTGGTGCGTCCAGCTCGACGCTGTCAGCAACGGCCAGCGCTTCGGGCGCTGCAGCAGCCGATGAGGATGGCACCGCGCAGGATGATGCTGCCCAGCCTGATGTTGATACAGCCGTAACTGAGCAACTGGCTGCCGGTTCTGAAAAACAGGAAGCTGCCGATGTAGGCGATGACGAACAGCAGGCTTCAACGGTTGCAGCGGTTGACGACGGGGAAGCGCGTTCGACAGCGGATTCCTCGGGCAGTAAAGTCTCTGTTGCGGCAGCTGTGGGCGTCAATATTCAAAACTCGATTGTTACGGCAGCGGTACCTGATGATATTGTGATTACATCCGGCGGCACACTGACCTTGTCGGCTTCAAACAACACGGAGGGTCAGGTCACGGCCTCCGGTGCTGCGGTTGGTGTCGAGGACGAAGCGGGCGAGACACCTGAACCAAGTGCTGTAGGTATTGGCGCCGGAGTGGCGATCAACCTTGCCAAGGCACAGAACAATGC
>TARA_R110001599_G_scaffold14633_9_pt1 | contig 14320 bp, 13 predicted proteins | sample TARA_R110001599 | Tara Oceans TARA_R110001599 (sample SAMEA4398360) | marine metagenome | biome: Polar Biome; feature: [MES] marine water layer (ENVO:01000295) within the mesopelagic zone...; material: water (ENVO:00002006), including particulate matter (ENVO:01000060) such as...... | reverse complement strand
GGCAATAAAGCCAGCTGGGCCGCAAGCCATGATTTCAGTGTTGGCATCACAATCAGCCAAATGTGAGGCGTTTAAGCGCTCGCCGATTTGTGTGCTATGTAAGGTGAAATGAAAGTTTGGCTCGCGAGCTTGCAGTGCCAATAGCTCATCTAAATGGCAGGCATCCTCTGGCGTTTTTACCCAATATTGCAGGCTAGTATTGCGCTGTAACGGCGTGCTTTGCAGCAGGCTTAAAAATGGTGTGATGCCACTGCCAGCGGCGAGCATCATCACGGCTGCGTTATTTTCAGGCAGTGCTAGGTCGCCATAAGCGTCGCTTAATTTTAGCCAATCGCCAATGCTCGCGGCATCATGTGCCCACTGACTAAAGCGGCCATTTGCTACGCGCTGCACGGTAATCTGAAAGGCTCCGCTTGTTGCGCCTGACACCAAGCGCGGGCTATAGCTGCGTGCGACCCAAGCACCATTTACGCTTGCAGAAATGGTGATGTGTTGGCCGGCACGAAAGCCATTAAAGGCGCGATTCGGCTCAATAGTTAGCGTGATTGCTCGTGCTGATGCCGGTGTAATGGCGATCAAGCGGCCACGTGGCTCGGCACTTTTCATTGGCGCTAAATGGTCTTGCCAAAATGCGGCGACATCGCTGGGAATTACGGCGTTAGTAAGTGCGCGGATGATTTGTTGAGCGGCCATGTGTGAGCCCTCGATAGTCATGGAATACGCAAATTATACAGTTGTATAGACGATTGTCTATCCATATGTATAGACATTTGTGATTGAGCGCTTAGCCGTTACACTAAGCGCTTGAATTAAACGAAAAAAATATGTCAGCTCAGTGACATCACAGGATGAAGCAAATGAATGCTGAGGAATTAGCACCTGCCGTGCGTAAAGGCAGCATTAGCCAAGATGACTTAATTCAGGCGGCAATGTCCTTGATTGGCCCGACACGCAGCATGGCGACCTTGAGCTTGCGCGAAGTGGCACGCACGGCCGGCATCGCACCGAATAGTTTTTATCGGCATTTTCGCGATGTCGATGAGCTCGGTATCGCCTTAATAGCATTGGCAGGTAGTAGCTTGCGTCATGTCTTTAGCGAAGCTCGGCAGCGCATCAGTGCTGGTAGCAGTGTGGTGCAAACATCTTTGAACGTGTTTTATGAGCAACTTAATGCCAAAGAGCGTTATTTAGAGCTATTACTCTGCGAAGGTCGTGTTGGCTCATTGGCGTATCAGGCCGAAGTCGACCGGCAGTTGCAGTTTTTTGAGCATGAATTAACCAGTGATTTGATTCGCCTAGAAGCACAAAACGCCAATAAACTGCATGAGCCGACTATTGTGGCGAAGGCGATAACGCGTTTGGTGTTTAGTATGGGTGCGCAGGCTGTTGCTAAGTCGCCCGAGCAACAGCAGGAGTTACTCGAGCAAACCGCGACCATGGTGTATATGATTTTGGCTGGCGCGCGTGCATTGGCAGCTCCAACCGAACCCACAGTTTAAGGAAATACGTATTGATGGCTGAAAACTTCGCCCAAATCTTAGTGCTGCTGTCGGTCTCGGTCAGTGTCATTGTTATATTTCAACGCCTACATATACCTACGAGTCTGGGTTACTTGCTGGTGGGCATTATTCTTAGTCCGCACACCATTGGCCCAGCTTTGGACGTGCCTGAAATTAAAGGGCTTGCTGAGTTTGGCGTGGTGTTCTTGTTGTTCACCATTGGTTTGAACTATTCCTTGCCGCAATTGCATGCTTTGCGTGGCCAAGTCTTAGGCTTAGGTACTGCGCAGGTAGCGCTAGGCACCGCAGTCGTCATGGGTTTAGCCATGCTGGCGGGTATGCCCACGGCTGCTGCCTTCGTTATAGGCGCTGTGTTTGCACAATCGTCGAGCACGATCATCGGTAGTCAGCTCACTGAGCAGGCCGAGCAAAATACGCCACATGGTCGTCTCGGCCTAGCAGTCTCGGTGTTTCAAGATGTCACTGCTGTGCCATTTTTGGTTGTCATTCCAGTACTCGGCATGGCGGTTTCTGCTGACGCGCTGGCGGGTATTTTAGGTCTGGCCATGGCCAAAGCTGCTTTAGCGTTTGCCTTGGTATTTTTTGTTGGCAAATGGCTGTTTCGCCCACTCTTTCATATTGTCACCAAGCAGCAGTCACTAGAGGCATTGACACTGGCGGTGCTGCTTGTGGTTCTTCTGGCTGCTTGGTCAACAAATCAACTCGGGTTATCACTGGCGTTTGGCGCGTTTTTGGCCGGTATGATGCTGGGTGAAACCGAGTTTAGGCATCAAGTTGAGTCCAGCATTAGGCCTTTTCGTGATGTGTTATTAGGGCTATTTTTCATTGGCGTGGGCATGTTGTTAAATCCGGCCTCGCTGCCAGACATATGGCCTCAGGCTTTGCTTGGCATGGTGGTTTTACTGCTGAGCAAAATCATCATTGTGCTCACGGTGGTACGTCGCAGTGGCTTTGACTGGGAATCTTCTTTACGCACGGCCTTGATTGTTTCAGTTGGCGGTGAGTTTGGCTTGGCGCTGTTGGCGCTGGCCCTAGATGCTCAAGTTTTAGATATACGCTTGGGCCAAGTTATTCTGACTTCGGTGCTGTTTTCCATGGTTGTTGGCGCCATGTTGATTCGTTTCAATGGCCCGATTGCTCGGCTGTTGACCTCTCGCCGAAAAGCCACCAAGGCTAATCCCGCGGCGATTGAAGTGCCTGAGCAATCGGTCTTGATTGGCGGCTATGGCCGCGTTGGCCATACCTTGGCAGTACTACTACAAACAAATGGCATTCCCTATATTGCCTTTGATAGTGATCCCAAGCGGGTTGAGCAGGGGCGTATTGATGGTCACCATGTATTCTTGGGTGATATTTCTGATCCTGAACTGCTGGCATCGATCCAGTTAGAAAAGATCTCTCTCGCCATTCTGACTACATACGAGTCTGATATGGGTCTGCGTGCAACCAGCTTGCTGCACAAGCGTTGCCCGTATGTGCCGATCATTGCACGTGCCGAAGATTTGCAGATGTCATCACAGCTGATAGCAGCTGGCGCAACGCATGCGTATCCAGAAGCAATTGAGGCCAGCCTACGCTTGGCGGCTACAGCAATGACTATGTTGAATATGCCTAGCGCTGAAGTGGACGCCATTATGCAGGGCATTCGCGATTGGGATTACCAACCAGTGTTGGAAGAGGATGCGACAAAGTAGTTTTTAGTTGTTTTCGAGATAGAAGACTTCGCGTCAAGCGCGCATAAAAAAGCCGAGACTCATCACTGAGCTCGGCTTTTTTATAGCAGGTGAGGGCGATTAGCCTTCGATAGCTTTTTTGATACGACCTAGCGCATCTTCAAGCACGCTGGGCGCTGTGGCGTAGGAAATACGCATATGGCCATCGAGACCAAAAGCCGAACCTGGCACCACGGCAACACCAACGGTATTCAGCAGATGCTCAGAGAAGGCTAAGTCATTTTCTAGGCCGAGCTTGGCAATAGCACCTTCAACATTAGCAAAGGCGTAGAACGCACCATCGGCTGCTGAGCAGGAGATGCCTTCAATCTTGTTCAACGTCTCTACCACATAGTCGTGGCGTTCTTTGAAGGCTTTAACCATGGGCACTAAAACGTCTTGTGGGCCATTGAGTGCAGCTTCGGCGGCGGCTTGTGAAATTGATGCCGGGTTTGATGTTGACTGTGACTGCACTTTTTTCATGGCGCCAATCAGTTTGGCGGGGCCAGCGGCGTAACCGATACGCCAGCCAGTCATGGCATAGGCTTTCGACACGCCATTAAGCACGATGGTGCGGTCATACATATCGGGTGCGACGGTCACGATGTTCTCGTACTTTTCAGTCGTCCAGATGATGTGTTCGTACATATCATCGGTGGCTACGAGAATGCTTGGGTGTTTGCGTAGTACTTCGACCAAGGCTAACAACTCAGCTTTGGTATAGACCATGCCAGTTGGGTTAGATGGTGAGTTTAGTACGAGTAAGCGAGTTTTCGGCGTGATGGCTGCTTCGAGTTGCGCGGCAGTGATTTTATAGCCTTGTGACTGCGGGCACTCAACGATGACAGGCTTGCCATCGGCGACTAACACCATGTCGGGGTAGCTCACCCAATATGGCGCAGGAATGATGACTTCATCGCCAGCATTCAATAGCGCCAAAGTCATATTGAAGAAACTTTGTTTACCACCACTAGACACCAAAATTTGATTCAGCTCGTAATCTAGGCCTTGATCGCGTTTGAATTTAGCAATGATGGCTTTTTTCAAACCTGGCGTGCCGTCAACCGCTGTGTATTTGGTTTTGCCTTGAGCAATAGCTTCGACTGCCGCCGCTTTTACGTGATCTGGGGTGTCGAAATCTGGCTCGCCAGCACCTAAGCCAATAATGTCTTTACCCGCTGCTTTTAGCTCAGCGGCTTTATTGGTAACCGCGAGTGTTGGCGAGGGTTTGATGCTGAGTACACGATTCGATAGTTGGATATCCACTGACGACTCCTTGGCCTTTTGGGCATGGTCTAATAGGGCAAAAAACGGCTCATATCTTACCTGATTCAGGTCGTAGTGAATACCTGAGTGCCGAGCATGGGTGTCAGTAATGGCGTGGCGCCGGCTTCGCGTATCTCGTCTAAAAAGCCTAGTAGGTCTACGCCGGGGAGTAAGTCGGGCTCATCCTCAATCGGTGTGATCATGGTGTCCCAATGACAGGGAATGACCCAGCGTGGGCGCAGTAGGCTAATGGCATCGCGGACATAGTTTGGTCGTGCTTGGCGACCAATAGCGCATAGACACAGAATGTCGCAGCGCTGGCCTTGTAACTGCTCGTTGATAAAGTCGGCGGAATCGATGTGCATTATTTTTAAAGAGCCGGTGTCGACCAGCCAATTCAACACTAAGCCATGACGCAATTCATGCATACGCGGCGGCCACGGCGGTGGTGCACTGAGGTCGCCTGGGAATGGAATACGGCCAAATATTGTGCCATGCAGTGAGGGCAGGCCGCGTATGGTCCATGAGCCAGAAGCGATGTCTTCATTGCCATTGGTGGCGAGTAGTTGTGACTCGGGTAGGCCTGCGGCGAGGCCGACTTGGCGCGTGGCTTGCGAGCCGATTAAACGCGCGCCAGTTTGTTTGCAGAGATCAGGACCATCGAGAATATGGTCGTGATGGGCGTGGCCGATGAGCACGTCATCGGCGTGTGGGATATGTTTTTTTATTAGCTCGGCGTTGGGTATTAAGCGTTGTGTGAGCGAGGCAATGATGCCGGGGCGGGTCAGGTACGGGTCGAGCACGATGGTGCGATCGCGGTGGCTGATGACGAAGCCGGCGGTGCCGAGGTAGCGGATGCTGAGGGCATCCGAGTTGTGTGCATCCGCGGCGTTAACAAGGCTGCCTTCAGCCTCGGCTAGCGCGTGCGGCTGCTCAGAGATGACATAGGGCAGAGGCTGGCGTGGTGCCAATCCGATGAGTTTCTTCCAAGCTGCCATGACCATCTCCTGTTTTATAACCACCGTTTATTTTAGCCGCTGCGCCCAGCCACATACGCTGCAGTCAATGCATCTTGCGGTTGCTCAAAGACCTGCTGGCAAGCACCGAACTCGATTAAGCGGCCTTGCTGTTCGCGTGTCCAGAAAAATGCCGTGTAGTTAGCAATGCGCCGCGCCTGCGCCAGATTATGCGTGACAATGATGACGGTATAGCGACCACTTAAGCGCTTAATTAGCTCTTCCACCACGCTCGCCGAGAGCGGGTCGAGTGCGCTGCAGGGTTCATCCATGAGTAAGATTTCGGGCTCCAACACCAGCGCGCGAGCGATGCACAGGCGTTGTTGTTGACCGCCGGATAAGCGCAGGGCGGGGCTATGCAAGCGCTCGGCGATTTCATCCCAGAGACCGACATCGCGCAGGGCTATTTCAATGCGGCGCTCGCGTTCGGCTTTATTGCGCACGCCATGCTCGCGTAAGGGCAAATCGAGATTGCGATGAATGCTGAAAGGAAAGGGGTTGGGGCGTTGGAAAATCATGCCAATGCGGCGGCGCAAATTCAGTGCATCGATGCTGGCAATGTTCAGTCCATCTAGCAAGATTTCACCGCCAACTTGGCAGTCAGGAAGATGTTCACTGAGGCGATTGAGACTGCACAGCAAGCTGGTTTTACCGCAGCCCGAGGGGCCAATCAGCGCCGTGATGCAGCCGCGTGGAATATCCAAGCTGACCTGTGAAAGTACAGTGTCTGCGCCATAACGCACACTGACATTGCTCAGACTGAGATGCGCTTTCGGCTCGCAGCAGGCCTGCGTCTCAATGAGATCACCGAGGCTGGTGGCGTTCATATGCGTATGCTCCCGCGTAACCATCGGGTGCCGACCAGCGTTGCTGCGCCATTGACCAGCAGCAGCACGCTAATAAGCACTAAGGCGGTGGCGTAGGCATTGGCATCGCCACCGGTGACATTCATCGATAAATCATAGATATGCAGCGCCATGACGCGACCAGAGTCGAACATCGATTCCGGGTAGCGATCGACATAGCCACTGGTAAACAGCAGCACGGCGGTCTCGGCTAAGATGCGTCCGATGCTGAGCATGAGGCCCGCGAGTATGGCCGGCATGGCCACGGGCAGCAGCACGCAGCGCAAGGCGGCGGTGCGCGATAAGCCAAGTGCTAGCGCGCCGCGTTGCCAGTCGGCAGGGACGGCGGCCAAGCCCATCTCGGTGGTGCGAATGAGCAGCGGCAAAATCATGCAGGCCAGCGTGAGGCCGCCGGAAAGGATGGAAAACCCCATGCCCATCCAGATGCAAAAACACGCGGCACCAAAGAGGCCGAAAACGATGGAAGGCACGCCGGCAAGAATGTCGAGCAAAACTCTCACGGTGCGTGATAAGCGCCCGCCGCCGGCGGTGAAACTGTGCAGCCAGAGTGCGCTGCCAAGGCCCAGCGGCAGCGCCACAGTGAGTGCGATGGCCAGCACCCAAAGCGTGGAGACAATGATCGGCGCGATGCCGCCTGAGCGGCCAGCGCGTGTGGGTTCGCTGAGCAGGAAATCGAGGCTGAGATGAGCGAGGCCTAGGCGTAAAATATCGATAAGTATCCACGCAAAAATACCGGTGACGAGTGCGGCGCAGAGCCAGAGTAGCGCCGAGATTAACTGGCTGCTGAGCACTGTGCGCGGGTTTGCCATTAGGCTCATGCGCTTACTGTGCATAGGTGACTCCGCGCGCGCTATGGCGATGCGCCCACCAGGCCAATACGGCAACTAAGGCCATGAGCACGACGCCGGTAACAAATAAGCTGGCGCGATGGTTGCCGGTGGCATAGGCCATCTCTAGAGCCATATTGGCGGTGAGTACGCGCACGGAATCAAACACGCTGCCGGGGATTTGCACCACGTTGCCAGCGACCATGAGTACGGCCATGGTCTCGCCGAGCGCGCGGCCCATCGCCAATAAAGCACCACTGGCGATGCCGGCACGGGCGGCGGGCACGACCACGCGCCATTCGCTGCTGGCGCGACTCAAGCCCAGTGCGAAGGCGCCGTGAGCATAGTGCACTGGTACGGCAGCGATGGCGGCTTCGCTGGTCAGCGCCACGGTGGGCAGAATCATCAGCGCTAAAATTAAGATGGCAGCAAGCAGGCTCGCACCCGGCGGGGCGATTTGCGCAATCAGCGGCACCATCACGGTAAGGCCCCAGAGGCCAAACACCACTGATGGAATGCCGGCGAGCAGCACGATGAGGCGGCGGTAGCCATTGGCAATTGGTGTGGGCGCGTGAAAGCAGAGAAAGACGGCGGAGGCGATGCCGAGTGGTAGAGCAAGCAGCATCGCGCCGAGGCTGGCGGCTAAGGTCGCCACCAACATGGGCCAGAGATTGAATTGGCCGGATGATGGATACCAGCCATCGCTAGTGAAAAAGGCTTGCCAATGGCCGTTGACGAGCACGGGCCAGGCCTCGCGCAAGAGAAAGGCGACGATGAAAATTACCAGCGCCGCTGACCACAGCGCCAGTAGGCGAGTGCTGAAAGCTAGCGCGGCATCAGCGCGCCACGGGAACAAAATACTGATCCTTGACGATGTCATGCACCGCAGCGGATTGCGCGAAATCGATAAAGCGCTTGGCTAAACCGCTAGGCTTAGGTGTGGTCACGAGGTTCAGCGGTCGCGCCAGCGGAAAAGTTTCGTTGCTGACATTGGCTACCAGTGCTTTCACGCCATCGAGCGCGAGTAGGCGAATCGGCGTGCCGACTTCGGCTTCGTATTCGGCGGTGCCAATGGAGACATAGCCGATAGCACCCGGGTTACCTGCGACAGTTTTAATGCCTTGTTGGTTATCGCCAATAATTACTTGCGCGCGGATTTGCTCATTCTTCAGACCGAAGAACTGCGTAAATAACTCCAGCGTTGAGCGTCCTTCGGCTTTATTAACCACGGTGATGGCTTGGTCGCGCCCGCCTAGTGTTTTCCAATTGGTGATCTTGCCAGTGTAGATCGCGATAATTTGCGCCTTGCTTAGCGCCTTCACAGGATTGCTGGCATGGGTGATGACGGTGACGCCATCGCGCGCGATGAGGTGGGCTTTGAGGTCGGCCTCCTCAGGCTTTAAGGCGCGCGAGACCATGCCGATGTCGGCGAGACCGGAGCGGGCATCGCTAATGCCGCGCGATGAACCGCCAGACTGCACATCAATACGCACGCCCGGATTGAGCGACTCAAAGCGGCGGCCAATCTCTAAGGCCAAGGGCGCGATGGTGCTGGAGCCGGTGAGCACGAGCTTGGTGTCGGCAGCAAAACTGCTGGTGCTAAGAGCCATCAAAGCGAGTGCGGCGAGGGTGCGCAAGTTCATCTGTCACTCCAAAAGTTGATGCGCTTAAGCGTCATGTTTTGCTAGGCAATTAGCAGCAACTGGCGCCATCGTTACTGCCTGCATTTATCGTCGCGTCAAACGGCACGCTGCCGCCGCAATCGGTGAACAAACCATAGTGCGTGTTGAAATTGCCGATGAACTCGAAGTGCTCGCGAAAGCGTGTGTCGGCGAGCATGGCCCAGGTGTTGCCGCAGACCGGGAAGACTTTGCCGGCCTCGATGTAATGGTGTTTATCGAGCACAAAAGCATGGGCGTTATCGGGCACGTTGCCACGATAAATCACAGCCTGGCCATAGTCTTCGCAAGCGGGCTCTAGGCCATCGAGCTTAAACAAGCGGTAAGTCGCCGAGAAGAAGCGCAGCGTGCCGGTCACGGCGGCAATGGCGGGGTCGGTAATCGCCAATGGCCGATCTTCGACCAAGCGTGGGTCGGCAAAGCCGTGGCGCTTAGACAGCGAGACGAAATCATTCCAATACAGCGCGCCACCGAGGCATTCACCATAAATCACGGGATCGGCGCGTACGGCCTCGGGCACTCGGCGATCGGCATAAACATCGCTGAAATAAAACTCGCCGCCGGGCTTGAGTAGGCGCTGAATTTCACGCAGTACGGCGTCTTTATCGGGCGAGAGATTGATCACGCAATTCGAGACGATGACATCGAAGCTGGCGTCTTCTAGGCCGAGCTCATCGAGTTTTTCAATATAGCCTTTGATAAAGCGGACATTGTCGAAGCCAAATTGTTCGGCATGCCAGGCGCGATGATTCTCTGCTACGGCCAGTTGCTCATCGGTCATATCGACGCCGATGACTTCGCCGCTGGCACCGACCAATTGCGCCAGTGCATAGACATCGCGCCCAGTGCCGCTGCCAAGATCGAGCACGCGGCAGCCTTCGAGTAGGGGCGGGCAGACTAGGCCGCAGCCGTAATAGCGCGACAATACTTCGGGATGGATGTTGCTAAGCAAAGGCTTTAGCCAGTTCGGCATCGAGGAGAAATCGCAGCAGGCCGTGGTTTTTAAATCGGCGCTGGATTGCAGCTGGCGGCCGTAATAATCCTGCACGCTATCGAGTGTGGCCTGATTTGTTGATGTGGTCATTTTGAGGCTCCTATTACTGGCATGTGTCATCGCGCGTGGTGAGACGGAAATCGGCGAAATAGGCATGGGCTTTTTCGCCGGTATTGTCGGTGTCTGAAGCCACGGCGAGCAGCGCGGGTTTTGCTGCTTGATCAGGGAAGTATTTTTGGATGTCCGCACTTAAATCGCGACGCACGCTGACCCATTGCCCAGCTTTCGCAGGACCGGAATTGACCACGATCATGCGGGTGAGATCGGTGTAGGCGTTAGCCATGGAGGTGCCGACGGGGTAGCGGTTATCCCAGACGTAGTTCAGCGCGCCGTCGGGCACTTGGCTGCCAAAAATGGCGCGGCCGAGCTTAAGTTTGGCGCGTGTAACAAAGCTCATTTTTTCTGCTGGGATGCTGAGTGCGACATAGACGCGGGCGGCGTAATCGTCACCCGCTTTGGTTTTCATATTGGCATTTTTCAATGGTGCATCGATGCGCCAACTCCAGCACAGCACCGGCGTTTTTGCCAGGTCAACGCTCACAGCTCGGCCCATGAGCGCCATGCTGTTATCGGCTGTGGCCTCGATGCCAGTGATGCCATCGACGGTGCTGACGCGATACTCGGTGGGCTTGAGTTTGCTGCTGATGAGTGCGCGCTGCCATGGTGCCGGTACGTTGGCGGCAGGTTCGGTAAAGCGGCTCAGCGCAATGGGATCGGCGCTGACTGAGGTGCTAATGAGTGCGCTGCTTATCACGGCAGTGAGTAGTAAAAATGAGTGTGTTTTCATGATGAGCTCGGCTTAGCGAATCATTGGCAAAGGCCAATGATCGGGCAGGTAAATAAGGTCTTCCGGTGTATCGATATCGTGGCTGAGTGCGCGGATTTGATAGTTCCAGCCCAGCGCATCGAGGCGCTCATAGGTGATTTTCGCCACCGCTTCTGTGCTCCACGGCAGCGCGTTAAACAAGCTGTTATGGCTTTGGTGCAGACCGAGCAGAGTGTAGCCGCCGTCCTCACTGGGGTGGATGACAGCATCGTGTTCGGCGAGCGCTGCACTGGCCTCGCGCAACCAGTCGCTGCTGAGTTCAACGCAGTCAGTGCCGACCAAAATCACGGCTTTATGATCGGCTAAGGCAGCCTCGGCAGCTCGCTGCATGCGCGCGCCTAAATCGCCATCGCCCTGCGCTACGCAAGTGATGTTTTCAGGTAGGTTCTGAGCTTGCCACGCGACATCATCAGGTGCTGGATCGCTACATAAGATGATCTCGGCAAAGCCTGCTGCTTGCGCAAATTCGAGGGTGGTGGCGAGCATGCGCGCGGCTAAGTCGGCGGCGCCATGCTCGCCAAGTGCCGGACTCAGACGTGTTTTACAGCGGCCTGGTGTTGGCGCTTTGGCAAAAATAATTAAAGCGGTCATGCGTATTCCTGAGCAATAGTCTCGGCGGAAGCACCGCGCCAATAGCGCCAACGTAGCCGCCACATCAGCCAAATCGTTGGCCATAAACCGTCGCGCTGCCAGCGTCTACCCGATGTCGTTACGCGCTGACGCAGACACACCGGCGCGCTTAACTGGCGCAGCTGTTTGCTGAGTTCGACATCTTCCATGATGACTTGTTCAGGCACGCCACCGGCGGCAGTCAGTGCTGCTCGCGTCATAAATATGGCTTGATCGCCGGTGGCAATGCCGGTGAGGCGCGAGCGCCAATTCATCATGAAGGCGACCATGTTTAGGCCGCGCACGGTACCGGCAATTTGCACATCGAAACGGCCCCAGCAGGCGCTGCCTGTGGCGAGTGCTTGCTCGATTAAGCTCAGGGCACTGCTAGGTAGCACGGTGTCGGCGTGCAAAAACAGTAGGTTGTCATGTGTGGCAAGCGTTGAACCGAGCGCGAGCTGATAACCCCGGCCACGCTGTGGGCAGCGCAGCACGGTAAAGCCCGCGCCTTCGAGGTGTTCGGTAGTGGCATCTGTGCTTTGGCCATCGACAATGATTATCTCAGCATCGAGTTCGCGCAAATGCTTGAGGCGGCCAATCAGTTCATCGATTAGCTCGGCCTCATTGAGTACCGGCACGATAATAGAGATGTCAGCAGCATGGCGGCTTTCAGCGCTAACTGCTTGGTCTCTCGAGTTGCCTGTGGGCATTAATCACCACCTCGCATCCAGCGGTGGTAGCGCTCAACCCAACGCAACACACCTTGTGGCGCATGCGCACGTTTCCACTCACCAGCGGCGTATTTATTTGCCTCAGCCCACGTTGGGTAGGTATGAATTGTGCCCAAAATCTTATTTAGCCCAAGACCATGCTTCATCGCCAACACATATTCGGCTAGCAAGTCACCGGCGTGCTCGCCAACAATGGTTACGCCCAAAATGGTGTCCTTGCCAGGCACCGTGAGTACTTTCACGAAACCATGCGCGGCGCTGTCGGCAATGGCGCGATCAAGATCATCAATGCCATAGCGTGTAACTTCCACAGCGATGCCTTTTTCCTCGGCCTCTTGCTCGCTCAAGCCCACACGCGCCACTTCGGGATCAATAAACGTGGTCCATGGAATCACGCGGTAATCGACCTTAAAGCGCTTAAATTGGCCAAACAGTGCGTTGACGGCGGCATACCAGGCTTGGTGCGCGGCAACATGGGTGAATTGATAGGGCCCAGAAACATCACCGGCGGCATAAATATTGGGGTAGAGCGTTTCTAAATAGTCGTTGGTGGTGACCGTGCGTGCGGTGGGGATGCCCAGATCTTCAAGACCATAGCCACTTAGGCGTGGTGAGCGGCCAACGGCGCAAATGATTTCATCGAAGCCGATGCGCTGCTCATTGCCCTCATGCTCAACAACTAAAGTATTGCCATCCTCTACGCGCAAGGCTTTGTGTTGTGTCAGCACGTTCACGCCATCGTGAACTAGGCTTTCTAGGGCGTAGGTCGACACATCAACATCTTCGCGAGCGAGTAGGCGATCGCCCATTTCTACTTGCGTCACATTGGCGCCGAGGCGGGCAAAGCTTTGTGCTAATTCGCAGCCAATCGGCCCGCCGCCAAGCACAACCAAACGTGCTGGCACGTGATCGAGTTCGGCAAATTTAGCCCACAGTGTATCGCTGGTGACGCAGACATCGGCTAAGCCCGGCAGCGGTGGTACAAACGGTGCAGCACCGGCGGCAATAATGATGCTGCGCGCGGTCAGGCGCTTACTCTGGCCATCGGGTTGAGTGATTTCCACGGTCCATGGATCGATGAGTTTGGCGTAGCCTTGGCGGACATCGACACCGAGGTTGGTGTAGCGCTCAACGCTGTCATGCGGCTCGATGGCGGCGATGACAGCATGGATGCGGGCCATCACGGCACGAAAGCTAAAGCGCGCAGTGTGTGATTCCAGACCATAGTCTTCGCCATGGCGCATTTGCTTGGCGAGCTTGGCGCTGCGAATCAAGGCCTTGCTCGGCACACAGCCATAGTTCAGGCAGTCGCCGCCCATTTTATGTGCCTCGATCAAGGTCACTTTTGCCTTCACGGCGGCGGCGATATAGGCGCTGACCAAACCAGCGGCACCGGCACCGATAACGATGAGGTTGCGATCGAAAGTCTTAGGCTTCTGCCAGCGTGCATAGACTTTACGGCGTTGCAGCCAGCTGGTGATGGCTTTGGCAATAAACGGAAAGATGGCGAGTAGGGCGAATGAGAGCAGCATCGCAGGTGAAATAATGCCCTTTAATGAATCTAGCTGCGCCAGCTGTGTGCCAGCATTTACATAGACCACGGTGCCGGCAAACATGCCGATCTGACTAACCCAGACATAGGTCCAGACGCGAATTGGCGTGAGGCCCATGAGTAAGTTGACGAGAAAAAACGGGAACACGGGTGCTAGTCGTAGCGTGAATAAGTACAGCGCGCCATCGCGAGCGATACCGTCGTTGATGGGCTTGAGGCGGGCACTGAACTTTTCTTGCACGCTGTCGCGGAATAAATAGCGCGATAATAGGAAGGCTAGCGTCGCGCCAAGCGTGGAGGCAAAGGAGACCAAAATGGTGCCTTGCACGAGGCCAAATAAAGCACCTGCGGCGAGCGTTAAAATAGCGGCGCCCGGCAGTGATAGAGCCGTGGCGACCACGTAGATGGCGAAGAAGCTACCAGCAAATAGCAGTGGTTGCTCAGCTTGCCATTGTGCCCACTGGGCTTGACCTTCGCGCAGGCCATCAAGGCTAAGGACATTGAGCACGCCGGATTGTTGCAGGGTAACGATGGCCGTAATGACGACGGCGGCGATTAGCCATTTTTTCATAAAGCGATACTCGAAGCGGGCGAAGTGTTGAAAATAAACCGATAAAGCGAATCAGTGACCTTAGTCATGCAGCGCACCACCACAGCTGCTA
>TARA_R110001599_G_scaffold61379_1_pt1 | contig 14359 bp, 13 predicted proteins | sample TARA_R110001599 | Tara Oceans TARA_R110001599 (sample SAMEA4398360) | marine metagenome | biome: Polar Biome; feature: [MES] marine water layer (ENVO:01000295) within the mesopelagic zone...; material: water (ENVO:00002006), including particulate matter (ENVO:01000060) such as...... | reverse complement strand
CAGGCTCAGGCTCAGGCTCAGGCTCAGGCTCAGGCTCAGGCTCAGGCACGACTGGCGGCGCTACCGGTTCAATTTTTGTCGCGCCGTCAATCTCTCCGGCGTTCGTCCCGGTAATCGCCCCATCTATCGCAGAGTCATCCGGTTTTATGTCGTCGAGCGGAATCTCAGCAGGTGCAACCGGGGCGGCCTGTTCTGCAACAGGCGCTGTTGCTTCCGGCGACTGCTGGTCGGCGCTGGTGTCCGTCGCGGTTTCGTCGGCTGCGACGACCGTCTTGTTTTTCCCGAAGGAAAACACTTTTTTCAAAAAGCCGAGTGCCATTGTCTTTATTGCCTGCTCTTTTGGTCAGGCCTGTCACTGATCCAGTGTCAGGCCGCTGGCCGCATTGATGGTTGGGTGCTGGCGATCAGCTTTTCGCCATCGTGCCCCTTGATGTCGACAGGCACGATGGAGCCCGGAGTGTGCGGCCTTTTGCCATCAAAGTCGACCAGAGTGAAATTTTCGGTGCGCCCGAGACCCGAGCCTTCGATCAGGGCGTTCTGCCTGCTGTCCACCATGGCGGTCAGATGTTGCAGATGGGCCGCATTGCCCTTTTCTCTCAGGCGCGTGGCGCGGGCCTTGATCAGGCTGCGATCGTGTTGCGGCATGCGGGCTGCCGGTGTTCCCTCGCGCGGTGAAAACGGAAAGACGTGGAGGAATGACAGATTGCATTCATCGACAAGCGACAGGGCATTTTCAAACATCGCCTCGGTTTCCGTCGGGAAGCCGGCGATCAGATCCGCACCCAGCGCAATGTCCGGTCGCAGGGCGCGCGCCGTCTGGCAAAATTCAATTGCATCTTCGCGCAGGTGCCGCCGCTTCATGCGTTTGAGAATCATGTCGTCGCCGTGCTGAAGCGACAGGTGCAGATAGGGCATGAACCGGCTTTCATCTGCGATCAGCGCCAGCAGGTGTTCATCGGCCTCGATCGAATCAATGGATGACAGGCGCAGCCGCTGCAGGTCTGGCACCTGCGCCAATATGGTCTGCGCCAACAGGCCGAGGGTCGGTTGACCCGGCAGGTCGGCACCATAGCTGGTGGCATCGACGCCGGTGATCACCACCTCGAGATATCCGTTGCCGACGAGTTTCCTGACCTGTTCGACCACTGCGCCCATGGGCACCGAGCGCGAATTGCCACGCCCGAAGGGGATGATGCAGAATGTGCAGCGATGATCGCAGCCGTTTTGCACCTGGACAAAGGCCCTTGCCCTGCCTTCAATGGCATCCACCATCTGCGGGGCCGTGGCCTTGACGCTCATGATGTCATTGACGCGAATTTTTTCCTCGGCCGATACGCCGAAATCCGGCAATTTGCGATAGTTGGCGCGGTTCAGTTTTTCTTCATTGCCAAGCACCACATCCACTTCGTCCATGTCTGCAAAGGAAGCGGCTTCCGTCTGGGCGGCGCAGCCGGTGACGATGATGCGGGCGGCGGGATTCTCGCGCCTTTTGCGCCGTATGGACTGTTTTGCCTGGCGCACGGCCTCGGCGGTCACCGCGCAGGTATTGACGACGATGGCGTTGTTCAGTCCCGCCGTCTCCGCTTCGCGCCGGATGATTTCGGATTCGTAGCTGTTGAGGCGGCAGCCAAAAGTGATGACATCAACGCCGCTCATGAATGGGATTCCTGTTGCGCAAGAGGATCCGCCTTCCAGGCGCCTGTTTGCGGGTCAAGGTTGCCGGAAAATTCCCATTCGGCAGGCCCAGTCATCATGACGTGGTTGTTGCTTTCCTGCCAATCGATCTGCAACGGACCGCCGGGAAGATTCACGGTGACCTGACGCCCGGTTCTTTCCGTTCGCGCAGCCGATACGGCTGCTGCACAGGCCGCTGTTCCGCAGGCGCGGGTCAGGCCTGCGCCGCGTTCCCAGGTGCGCAGGTCGAGCTCGCTTTGGGAGCGCACATGGGCGATGGATATATTGGCGCGTTCGGGAAAGATCGGATGGTTTTCCAGCAGCGGTCCGAATTTTTCAAGATCATAGGACCATACATCGTCCTTGACCCAGAAAATGGCGTGCGGATTGCCCATCGAGGCGACGGATGGCGAGTGCAGGACGGGCGCTTCGATCGGCCCGATCTGCAATTCGATCATCCGCGTATCATGAAATTCCTCGGCGAGCGGAATTCGGTCCCAGCGAAATTCCGGGGCGCCCATGTCAACGGCAATCAAGCCATCTTCAAGCTCACGGGCATTGACGATGCCGGCAACCGTCTGAAAGGTGAAAGCCTGCTTGCCGGTATCAGCACTCAGTGCCTGAACCACGCAGCGCGTACCGTTGCCACAGGCCTGCGCCATTGATCCGTCCGAATTCAGGATCTGGATATAGGCGTCTGTACCGTGCAAACGGGAATCGTGAATGGCCATGATCTGATCAAAGGCGGTTTTGTCGTCCTGAGCCAGCGCAATGGCGGCCTGGGGCGCAACGCTATCAGGGCGGCCGCGCATGTCGACCACCAGGATTTCGTTTCCCAATCCGTTCATTTTTGCGAACTGCACCATGTCAGCCATTGTTCACGCCTTTCTGCAAGGCGTATATGGCTGAAGAACGGCTGAATTACCAGCGATTCTCCATGAAAAAGCCGCTTGCAGAACGCCGGGTGCATCGGCGTTATCAACGCGCTACCCTTCTGTCTGCGGAATGTCCCAGACCTCGCCGGGGCGCAGGGGGCGAAACCGGTCGGGTGCGATCTTGTTTTTCGCCAATGTTTCAGTGAGTGCCGACATGGGGTCTTCGATGGCTTCATTGGTCAGGCGGAACGTGCCCCAATGATGACCGATTGCGTAGTCGGCGGCGCATAATTGCATGCCCTCGGCTGCTTCCTGCGGGTTTTGATGGTGGTCTTTCATGAACCAGCGCGGCTCATAGGCGCCGATCGGCAGGATCGCCAGACGGAAGCGGCCGTGTTTTGCCTGCGCCGCACGGTAGTTTTCACCGCCATGAAAGCCGGTGTCACCGATGTGGTAGATGCGGCCGGCAGGCGTTTCCAGCACGAAGGCTGCCCACAGGGCCATGCGCCGGTCACGGCTGCCGCGTGCCGACCAGTGATGGCAGGGTTCGAAATGCACTTTGATGTTGGCGCCCAGAGCCAGAAGATCGCCCCAATCGCCGATCTCGATACGCATTTTGGGCGCGGCACGATGCACGATTGCATCATTGCCAAGCGGTGTGATGACCAGCGGATCATGTGCCTCGTGCAGGCGCCCAAGGGTGGCCAGGTCCATATGGTCATAGTGATTGTGCGTCAGCAGGACGATGTCGATTTTTGGCAGATGCTCAAAGGCAATCCCCGGCGTGCTGACCCGTTTGGGCCCGACAAAACGAAACGGGCTGACCCGCGGCGACCAGACCGGGTCGGTCAGAATATTCAGCCCCGCGACCTGAATGAGCATCGTGGCATGGCCCACCATGGTCACGCGAAGGTCGTTGCCGTTTACCTCGGCGTCGGGTTTGGCGCAGCCAAACGGGCTTTCATAGTGCTCAGGCCACTTGTTGGGTTTTTCCCCGAACTGCCATTTGAGGAGATCCTTCAGGCCGCTGGGAGCCGATCCCCCGGGATTGAAAAAAACCGACCCGTCAAAATGATCCGAAACGGGACCCGCGAAATATCTGTTGCGTCGTCCGGGTGTCTTTTTCAAGCTTCTGTCAATCATCGCTCAGCCTTCATCAGTCAGCCTTGGGTTTGCCTGTAGGTCAAGATAGGCACTGTGAGGCCGATTGCAAAAGCCCTTTCAATGCTGCCCTGCTCGTATAGAAGTTCTATCCGGGTATCTGATATGAAATGATGGTGCCGTCAGGAAACCAAAACTGATTCGCTGGTGCTTTGTGCCTGGCAGTGATCAATTGTTTCGAAACATCGGGAGTCTTCAACTTGGACAAGGATCTGCAACAAAGGCTTGAACTGGCCCGTACGCTGGCGCGTGATGCCGGAGAACTGGCACTTTCCTTTTTTCGCTCCGTCGGAGATCTGCAGATCAAGCAGAAGGGAACGCAGGACCTTGTGTCCAATGCGGATATCGAGGTTGAGCTTTTCATTCGCAAGAGATTGGCCGAGGCCTTTCCTGATGATGGCATCGTCGGTGAGGAACACGCCAGCGTGGCAAGCCGCTCTGGCTATACATGGGTGATCGACCCGATTGACGGAACAGCCAATTTTGTTCGCGCCATTCCCGCCTGGTGCGTGGTGCTGGCCTGCGTCCATGAGGACCAGACAAAGATCGGCGTCATCTGTGATCCCTGCCATGACGAGATGTATGCGGCCGCTTTGGGCCAGGGCGCCTTCCTGAACGATGCGCGCATGCATGTGGCAACATCCGACACGCTTGACGACGGCAGCACCGGTGTCGGCATGAACAATCGCACGCCGCACTTCATGGTGACGAGGATCATCGAACTGCTGATCGCCCGTGGCGGCATTTTCTATCGCAATGCGTCGGGGGCTTTGATGCTGGCCTATGTCGCTGCCGGCAGGCTGATCGGCTATAGCGAACCGCATATGAACGCCTGGGATTGCCTTGCCGGCCAATTGCTGGTGGCCGAAGCGAGCGGTCGTGTTGAAAAACAAAGTGCGGATGGGATGCTGGAACACGGCGGACGGGTTGTCGTCGGCACGCCCGGCGTCTTCGATGAATTGGTGATGATTTCCAACGAGGCCTATGATTCCAACTGATGTCGCTGTAAGTGGCCTGCCTGTTTTTGCAATAATTGGATATTCTTCAAAGTCCAATCATTCCCTATGATCGTGATCTCAATCCTGCCGCAAGCAGGATGAACAGGCATGGATCGCGACAGTCATGCAACGCGACAGGCATGGATCGCGACAGGCAGGGAGCTTTTGACATGAGCGGCGCAAGTCATCAGGAAATACGGCCGACAGTGTGCCCACTGGATTGCCCCGACACATGCAGCCTGAATGCGACCATTGTCGATGGCCAGCTGGTTGACGTGCGCGGCTCGCGCGCCAATCCCTATACGGCCGGGGTGATCTGCAACAAGGTGGCGCGTTCCTACCCGGAGTTTGTTCACGGGACCGGGCGGCTGACGCACCCCATGCGGCGAACCGGAGAGCGCGGCGATGGTCGGTTTGAAGCCATTTCCTGGGCCGAGGCCCTGGACCTGGTGCATGAGGGATTTTCCAGCGCCATCACGCGCCATGGTCCGCAATCAGTCATGCCCTTCAATTATGCCGGGCCGCATGGCGAACTGGCCGGCGGGTCGATGGACCGGCGGTTCTTTCACAAGCTTGGCGCGACACTGCTCAATCGCGGACCCCTGTGCGGCGCGGTGCGCGGCACGGCCTATACCAGCCTGTTTGGCGCAGCCCCCGGCATGCCGCCGGAGCAGGCGGCGCTTTCCGACCTGATTGTCGTGTGGGGCAACAATGTCACGGTCTCCAACCTGCATCTGGTGCGGGTGATCAAACAGGCGCGCAAGCATGGTGCGAAACTGGTGATCATTGATCCCAAGCGCACCAAAATTGCCGGGCAATGTGATCTTTTCGTGCAAATCCGTCCGGGCACGGATGTTGTGCTGGCCATGGCGCTGGCAGCGGAACTGGAACGGCGCGAGGCGTTTGATCAGGCCTTCATCGCGCGCTGGACCAAGGGTTTTGACGCCTACATGAAGGTGGCGCGCGGCTACACGATGGGCGATGTCGAGACCCTGTGTGGTATTGATGCGGAGACATTTGCGCAGCTTGCAGATCTTTATTGCGCCGCCTCCTGCGTGGCGGTCTCCAGCGGAAACGGCATCGAGCGTGGTCGCAGTGGCGGATCGGGGCTGCGCGCGGCCATGGCCCTGCAGGCGCTGACCGGCAATCATGGAAGGGCCGGTGCAGGCGTGCTTGCCAAGGCCGGCCTTGCCTCGCCGAAGACCACTGACCGGCTGCAGCGGCCGGATCTCATTCCGGCTGGAACCAGAACATTCAATATTGTCGATGTGGCCGAAAAGCTGCTCGACAAATCCCTTGATCCACCCGTCATGGCCACCATGATCTATAACCACAATCCCGTCTGCGCCCATCCGGACCAGAAGGCGATGATCAAGGCGCTGAGCCGTGACGATCTGTTTGTCGCCGGCTGTGATATCGCCATGACGGACAGCATGCTCTATGCGGATGTCATTTTACCGGCGGCCAGCCACTTCGAATATGCCGATATCTATGGCGCCTATGGCCAGAATTATGTGCAGCGGGCCGAAGCGATCATGCCCTGCGTCGGCGAAAGTCTCCCCAATACGGAAATTTTCCGGCGGCTGGCTGCGCGGTTCGGCTTTGATGATCAGGCTTTCCGCGACAGCGATGCCCAACTGATGGATGCGGCCTTCAACGGTGCGGATCCGCGCATGCAGGGTTTTGCACCCAGTGCGGTGCCGCTGGATCAGGCGCTTGTCATGACGTCGAAGGAAGGCGCCGAGCCGATCATGTGCGATACGGTTTTCCCGGCAACGCCGTCGGGCAAGATCGAGCTCTACAGCGATGATCTGGAAAAGCGGTTTGGCTACGGCGTTCCGCGCTATGAGCCGGTCAAAAGAGATTTGCCCTTCACGCTCATTTCGCCCTCTTCGTCGCGGCGGACCAATGCGACCTTCGGCGGCTGTGATGCCTCGTCGGGCATTGAACGGGTCGAAATGAACCCGGGCGATGCGCAAAGGCTGAATCTCGAGGATGGGCAGACGGTACGCCTATGGAACGATCAGGGCGCGGTCGCGCTGCTGCTTTGCGTGACGGACGCCGTCCTGCCGGGGGTTCTCTACAGTCCGAAGGGCACCTGGCTGCGCACAAGCAAAACCGGCAGCACGGTCAATGCGCTGATCCCGTCGCATATCAGGACCGATATCGAAGCTGGCGCCTGCTACAATGAGACCTTTGTTGATATTGCGCTAGAGCCTGTTTTGCTTTGATTGATTCACTCTGCCAGTTGTTTTTTGGTCCGGATCAAGTTGGTGTGCGCAGCGCGTACCTGAAGGTACGGGCAAGCGAAACGACGTAGATAGTGGCTAAAAAACAGCTGGCCCGAAGGGTTCGCGACCAGTGGCCGCCCGCGGCGTCACCCGTTTTGTCTGGCGTCTCGACCGATGCGAGAGCATCGCTCTTCACCGCCTTCCTGGCGGATCGACTTGCTGGATCACGAACAGAGTGGGGATCACGAACAGAGTGGTTCAATCAAAGCAAGGCAGGCTCTACTTCGCAGTGAATGACGCAAGGCTCTGTTTCTGACGGCCCTGGGCATCAAAATTGTCCGGGCTGAGCCATTGTTCAAAGGCGGCTTCCAGTTGCGGCCATTCCTTGTCGATAATGGAAAACCATGCCGTGTCGCGGTTACGCTGTTTGTAGATGGTGGCCTGGCGAAATATCCCTTCAAACTGGAAACCCAGACGGCGCGCTGCCCGCTGTGAACCGGCATTCAGGGCGTCGCATTTCCACTCATAGCGGCGATAGCCAAGTTGTGAAAAGACCCGGCGCATCAAAAGGAACATGGCTTCGGTGGCCGCTGGCGTCTTTTGCAACAGCGGCGAATAATTGATGTGCCCGACCTCGATGGAGCCATTGACCGGATCGATCCGCAAAAAGCTGGCGACGCCAACGGCCTTGCCGCTGGCATTGTCGATGATCGCATGAAACAGCGGGTCGTCGCCCATACAGGTGGCCACCATCCAGTCGGCCAGTTCGGTCTCAGATCCGAAAGGCCCATAGGGCAGATAGGTCCAGATGCGGTTCTCACTGTCGGTGCTGAAGGCTTCGAACAGTTCCGAGGCATGATGCTGCACATTGACCGGCTCCAGCCTGCAATAGAGTCCGATCATCACGGTTCTGGGAGGCCGTTCAACCGGTTTCCAATCGGGCACTGGCGCACCGATGGGCTGGCCGAGGCTGTTGTAATGTTCTGTCATGGGATCTGTTCTTTCAAAGTGGGTACCGGCTTTACCCTAGGTCCGATCTGGTTTATTCAAAACATCCAATTTCCATCAATCTTGCCAAACCAATTGCATGAAAAACCCTTCGCTGATCGCCTTTTCGATAGATCGGAAATCGGACATTCCGGTTTTTGCGCAGATCTATGACGCGATACGCCGGATGATTGTCTCGGGTGCGCTGGAGGGTGGCCAATCGCTGCCGCCATCGCGGCCATTTGCAACGGATCTTGGCGTTTCGCGTTCCACCATCATGGCGGCCTATGAGCAGCTTGTGGCTGAAGGTTATGCCGAGGGACGCCATGGGTCGGGCCTTTATGTACGACCGATCGGCGAGGTGGAGTTGCCGAGCGACCAGGTGCCTGTGAAACGGCCCGCACCGGTGCCGTCATCGAAAAGCTCACCGACGGCCAGATTGGGCTGGCCGCTGCTTTATCCCGGTGTGCCGGATATGCGGCTGTTTCCCTATCGCCCTTTTGCCCGCTGTGTCGCACGGGTGGCCCGCGCGTCACCGCAATCCCTGGTCATGTCCTTTGATCCCTTTGGTGATTGGTCATTGCGCGAAGCCATTGCCGCCCATGTTGCCGAATGGCGGGGCATCCAGACATCGGCCGGGCAGGTGATGATCACCGCCGGTTCCACCGATGCGCTGGAAATATGTATCCGCACCCTGATGCAGCGTGGCGACAGGATTGCCCTGGAAGATCCCGGTTACCTGCCCTTGCGCAATTTTGTTGAAAGCCAGGGGCTGGCACCCTCCTGGCTGAAGGTCGGGCCGCATGGCGCCGAAGTGCCGCCGCGCGAAACAGCTCCGAAACTGGCGGTCCTGACCCCCTCGCATCAGTTTCCGATGGGCGGCGCCATGACACCGGACCGGCGCAGGGCGTTTCTGCAATGGGCCGATGAGGCGGGTGGCTGGATCGTCGAAGACGATTATGACAGCGAATTTCGCTATGCGGGCAGGCCGATCCCGGCGTTGGCGGGTTTTGATCAGGCCGATTTTGATCAGGCAAGCCGTGTCATCTATGTGGGTAGTTTTTCAAAGATATTCTCAAACAGCCTGCGGATCGGTTTCCTCATTGTCCCCGAGGCGCTGACGGATTGCTTTGCCGAGACGCTTTCGCGTTTTGGCACAAAGGCCTCGATTGCCCCGCAGCGGGCACTGGCCACCTTCATGCAGGACGGCGACTTCTATCGTCACTTGCGGCGTGTCCGGCGTATCTACGCCGAGCGGCGCAACGCCATGTTCGATCTTTTGAAACGCGAGTTGGGCGATCGTGTGGGCTTTGACGATCATCAGGCGGGCATGCAGCTTGTCCTGAAGCTGCCGGATGGCTGTGACGACACGCAAATTGCGTCGGATGCCCGCGACGTGGGATTGTCGCCGCTGGCGCTTTCCAGCCATTTTGCCCATGACCTTTCCGGCAAAAGGCAGGTGGAAAAGGGGCTGGTTGTCGGCTTCTGCGCCCATTCACCGGAAGAAAGCGCCATGGGCATCAAAACGCTGCGGCGGGTGATGGAAGGTCAGTGTTGAGTTGCAGCAGGCTTGTGATGGCCCTGCGGCTTGACTTTTGCAGGCCATTGCTGTTTATCCGCAGCATATTCCGCAAAGAGTGAACAACTCCGAGCAGCTGACCGGGACCCGAAAAGGTTTAAAGAGATCCCGGAAGCCACCACCCGGCAGCGCGATGCGCCCCCGGGTGATTTTGTGCTTTGGTCATTTGGCCATCGGATCGCTCAGGTCTTGTCAAAGCAGCGCGGACATACAATCTTTCGGGGATCGACCGCGAAAGAAAAAGGAATGATGAATGTTTGAAAGCCTTCAAGATCGTCTGGGTTCCATTCTCAATGGACTGACCGGCCGTGGTTCGCTGTCTGAAAAAGATGTTTCGGCAGCCCTGCGTGAAGTCCGTCGTGCATTGCTGGAGGCCGACGTGGCGCTTGAGGTGGTGCGTGGATTTACCGACAGGGTTCGCGAAAAGGCCGTTGGTGCGGATGTTCTCAAATCCATCAAGCCTGGTCAGATGGTCGTCAAGATTGTCCATGATGAACTGATCGAAATGCTGGGTGAAGAGGGCGTCGCCATCGACCTCAATGCACCGGCACCCGTCGTCATCATGATGGTCGGTCTGCAGGGCTCAGGCAAGACGACAACGACCGGCAAGATTGCCCACCGCATGACGGTGCGTGATCGCAAGAAGGTCCTGATGGCCTCGCTCGATACGCGTCGCCCTGCCGCACAGGAGCAGTTGCGCCAGTTGGGTGAACAGGCCTCGGTCGACACTTTGCCGATCATTGCCAGCCAGTCACCGGCCGAAATTGCCGTGCGCGCGGTGCAGGCGGCAAAGCTCGGTGGCCATGACATCGTCATTCTCGACACCGCCGGCCGGACCCATATCGACGAGCCGTTGATGGTCGAAATGGCTGATATCAAAGCCAGAGCCAAACCCCACGAGATTCTGCTGGTTGCCGATGCGCTGACCGGTCAGGATGCGGTCAACCTGGCGCGCAGTTTCGATGAGCGTGTTGGTATTACCGGTCTGGTGCTGACCCGAATGGATGGTGATGGCCGCGGCGGCGCTGCCCTGTCGATGCGTGCCGTGACCGGCAAGCCGATCAAGCTGATCGGTACCGGCGAGAAAATGGATGCGCTTGAAGAATTTCATCCGCGTCGCATAGCCGACCGCATTCTTGGCATGGGTGACATCGTATCGCTGGTGGAAAAAGCCGCCGAAACGATCGACGCCGAAAAAGCCCAGGTCATGGCCGAACGCATGAAGGCCGGGAAGTTCGATCTGAACGACCTTGGTGATCAATTGCGCCAGATGCAGAAAATGGGCGGCATGTCCGGCTTCATGGGCATGATGCCCGGCATGGGCAAGATGAAAGATCAGGTGGCGGCTGCCGGACTGGATGATTCGGTCTTCAAGCGCCAGTTGGCGATCATATCCTCGATGACGCGCAAGGAGCGCAGCAGTCCGGAATTGCTGAAACATTCGCGCAAGAAACGCATCGCTGCCGGTTCCGGAACGAGTTCTGCAGACATCAACAAATTGCTGAAAATGCACCGCCAGATGGCCGACATGATGAAGTCGATGGGCGGCAAGGGCAAAAAGGGCGGCATGTTTGGCAAAATGATGGGCGGCCTGGGCGCCAGCATGGGCATGGGCGGCATGGGCGGTATGCCTGGTGGGCTTGACCCGTCGAAAATGGATCCGAAACAACTCGAGGCACTGCAAAAGCAGGCTGAAGCTGCCGGTCTTGGCAAGGGCGGCGGCCTGCCGGGCCTCGGCGGCGGTTTGCCGGGTCTTGGTGGTGCAAAACTTCCAGGCCTTGGTGGCCTGCCCGGATTGCCGAGGAAAAAGTGACTGACATGACGAACAATCCGATGGAAACCCTGCTGGACCTGCGCCGTTCGATCGACAATTTTGACGCCGCGCTGATTCACATTCTGGCTGAGCGGTTTCGCTGCACCCAGGCTGTTGGCAAACTCAAGGCCGAATTCGACATGCCGGCGGCTGATCCCGGACGGGAACAGCGGCAGGTGGAACGCCTGCGAAAACTGGCCGAAGAAGCAAACCTTGATTCCGACTTTGCCGAGGCTTTTCTCAATTTCATCATCAAGGAAGTCATTCGCCATCACGAGGCGATCAAACACGAAGCGAAAGGCAGCTGATTTTCGCTTCACCGAAGAATTGAAGCTGCCAGGCAGCAGCTTTTGAACCCACTGCAAATTCAAACAAGCAAAACACCGAAGGAAATCAAAATGGCTCTTAAAATTCGTCTGGCCCGTGGTGGCTCGAAAAAACGTCCCTATTACCACATCGTCATCGCCGATGTTCGCTCACCGCGCGACGGTCGTTTCATCGAACGCGTCGGCAAATGGAATCCGATGCTTCCCAAGGACGGCGCGCGCGTCGAACTGAATGAAGAGCGCATCAAGCACTGGATGGAACAGGGCGCATTGCCAACCGACCGTGTCCTGCGTTTCCTTGATGAAGCCGGCATTGCCAAACGCCCTGCGCGCAGCAACCCGAACAAGGCTCTGCCTGGCAAGAAGGCACAGGAACGTACAGCCGAACAGGCAGCCAAGGACGAAGCAGCGGCAGCAGAAGCTGCTGAAGCAGCGGCAGCACCTGCAGAAGCAGCGGCTGAATAGCACCTGCCAGGGGGCGTCAGCTCCAAGTAAATTTGAGCGGGTGGCATTCAGGTGCTGCCCGCTTTTCATTATGACAGCGATTTGAAAAATCTGCGTGGCCTGTTTCAGGCAGGAAAGCGCAAGACAACATGCGAGCCTGTCCGTTGGCTCCAATCACTTGATGGCGGTTCCTATGGCGAAACCTGAAAATCTGGTTCTGATGGCAATCATCGGCGGACCGCACGGCATTCGCGGTGAAGTGCGCGCCAAGCCCTATGGCGATGAACCCCTGAAACTGGGCAGTTACGGCCCTCTTGTCGATGACAAGGGCAGAACCTTCAAGGTGCTTGCCGTGCGTCCGGCCAAGAATGTGGTGGTCATGCGGCTGGAGGGCGTTTCGACCCGCGAGGCAGCGGAGGCGCTGAATGGCGTTTCCCTTTTCATCGACCGGGCGCAATTGCCCGACGATCTGCTGGATGAAGACGAGTTTTTTCAGGCCGATCTCGTCGGGCTTGCAGTGCATGATGCCGAGGGATCGGATTACGGAAAGGTGCTGGCCGTCCATAATTTCGGTGCCGGTGACATTCTTGAAATCGCGCAGCCAGGCAAAGCCTCGGTGATGATCCCGTTTTCCGACGCGGCGGTGCCGGAAGTGGACATGGATGCGCGCACCGTGCTGGTGGAGCCGATTGCCGCCGGTCTGATCGATGTGGACGATGAAGAGGTTTCAGGCGGGGATGAGGGATCTGACGGGGATGAGAGCCGATGAGCTTTCGCGCCAGCGTCCTGACGCTCTATCCGCAGATGTTTCCCGGCCATCTGGAGCAATCGCTGTCCGGCAGGGCTCTGGAGCGTGGCGACTGGTCTCTGGAAGCCGTACAGATCCGCGATTTTGCCCACGACCGTCACAGCAGCGTGGATGACACGCCTGCCGGAGGCGGTGCGGGAATGGTGCTGAAGGCAGATGTTCTTGCCGAGGCCATCGATCACGTCAGTCCGCCCGGTGACAATCGGCCCCGATTGCTGCTCAGTCCGCGCGGCAAACCATTGACGCAGGCGAAGGTCCGCTCGTTGGCTGAAGGCGAAGGGGTTGTTCTGGTTTGCGGCCGCTTTGAAGGCGTGGACCAAAGGGCGATAGAGGGCCGGGCACTGGAGGAAGTGTCGATTGGCGATTACATCCTGTCGGGCGGCGAGCCGGCGGCCCTGGTCCTGCTGGATGCTGTCATACGGCTGTTGCCCGGTGTCATGGGCAATGATCAATCGGGTCTCAGCGAGAGTTTCGAGGATGGATTGCTGGAATATCCCCATTATACGCGGCCGCAAATCTGGGAAGACAGAGCAATCCCCGAGGTTCTTCTTTCGGGCAATCACAAGAAGATCGACGCCTGGCGACGTGCTGAATCGGAAAAATTGACGGCAGAACGGCGTCCGGACCTTGTTTCGGGCAAAAAAACGCAGCTTTGATGATGACATTCGCGCGCGGGTGGTGTATCTGCCCGACCAATCGGAAAAATCCGATACCACCAAGCAAAGAATGGTGAATACGCTCCTGCCGAAATGGCAATCCCCCGAGGCAATGACCAAAGGGCATGTTGAGCGCTCTGACCGTTTTAGAAGAATGAAAGGTAATGGACCATGGATATCATCCGTGAACTTGAGGCTGAGCAGGCCGCAAAAATAGCTGAAAACCGCAAAATGCCGGAATTCTCTCCTGGCGACACTGTCCGAGTGCTGGTCCGCGTGACTGAAGGCACCCGTACCCGTGTACAGGCCTATGAGGGTGTTTGTATTGCCCGTTCCGGTGGCGGTCTGAATGAAAATTTCACTGTCCGCAAGATCTCCTACGGTGAAGGTGTGGAACGCGTGTTCCCGTTCTACTCACCGATGGTTGAAGGTGTTGAGGTCGTTCGTCGTGGTAAGGTACGGCGCGCCAAGCTCTATTATTTGCGCGAACGTCGCGGCAAGTCTGCCCGTATCGTGGAAAACACCAATGTGCGTACGCGCAAGCTGAATGACGAAGAGCGTCAGGCTTTCGCTGCCGAGAAGGCGCGCGTTGAAGCTGAAAAAGTTGCAGCTGCCAAGGCGCTGGCCGCCGAAAAGGCTGCTGCAGCCGAGGCCGCCGCCGCTGAAGCTGCTGCTGCTGCCGCAGCGGAAACCGCCAGCGAATAAATTCTGTCCTTCAGGCAGACCCTGGATATCAAGCGCGCGCTTTCCGGAGCGCGCGCTTTTTTGCATTTCATTAAACCTCCACCTGCGGTGGAGGACTGGACA
>TARA_R110001599_G_scaffold22690_1_pt1 | contig 14359 bp, 11 predicted proteins | sample TARA_R110001599 | Tara Oceans TARA_R110001599 (sample SAMEA4398360) | marine metagenome | biome: Polar Biome; feature: [MES] marine water layer (ENVO:01000295) within the mesopelagic zone...; material: water (ENVO:00002006), including particulate matter (ENVO:01000060) such as...... | reverse complement strand
CGTTGCACAATATAGTTATGTTGATTGCCCAGTCTTTTGGGATGACTGATACCGGTTTCCTTTGTGTCGTATATGGCTAATACCATCAATATAATCTGATCTTCAATGGCTTTGATTTGTTGCTGGATTTGGTACTCTGATAATGCTGGGTTTTCGGAAATAGACGATAACTCCTGCAGAAAAAAGGCAAGGTGATGACGAAGCCGGGTTAACGTACAAGGATCCGTTTTCACTCCATGACTTTTATTAAACCCGATAAGACGTGAGTAGGTTTCAGGACTAAGCAATTGACTTAAACGTTGTTGATCAACGGCTATGACGCTGTAATCCAATTCCGCGGGGCCCACAAAAGCAAAATCGCTCTCATAGGGAAGCAGCGTCACCCCATCGGCCATGATCTGACGGGCCTGATCCGAAGTATCACTGGCATTCATATGATGAGGAATCATTAAACTGATTTTTCCGGTGGGCGTGTGAGTGTTCTGCACGACTTTTTGTTTCATTCGTTCACGAAATACCCGAACAGAATCCAGCTGGATATCTTCCAGAAAACCTTCAAACCTTCCTGAGCTTAACTGGGTGTATTCCTGCGGCCAGTTTTGTAGCGAATGAGCATGCTGATTCACATCATCAAATACAGCAGATTGACTGAACATAATGCATACACCTGTTAAGTCTAATAATCTGATGTATAAGCAAAAAATGCACCGTTCAAGTTTTAGATTGGTTTTATGACCAGACTGAAAAACGTAAACCAGTAATACCAACAGCTTTGAGCTGAAATCGAGAATTTTAGTGAATAAACTTTGGTTGAAAGAAGTTAGCGATATTGCCCAAATTTGGGGCGTATTGGTTAACTAGGCTTCAATTTAGTTCAGCTATTTAAAGTCCATAACGTTTAAGAATTGGCTGAATGTTAATCTGCGAGCTCTCATTAAGGGGACTTTAATAGCTTTAATTTTTCAAGCTTGGTAAAGCTCGTTACCACGCTAAGCATGGGAATGAGCTTAGGATTTATTACCAAGCTATTCTGAAAGTAGCTGAAAGATCATGACGTTGATCAGAACTGGCCCATTCGGCTTGATACCCCAGTTGTATTGAACTCAGTTCACTGAGCTGCATATCGAGACCCAGCGCTAGCCGGGCTCGATTACGGTCAAGCTCCGGGCCATCGACCTGAAAGTTAGCCAGCGAGGTAGCTGCAAAACCCGCACGCATCTGAGCTTCGTTATCCATAAGTTCATGCACCCAGGCCAGTTCAGCGGTGGGTTGAATGCGGTAGCCTTTTTGTGTTTTCCATAGATGCTCAATACGTGCACCGATAGCTGAGCGTAAAGAATCCTGCTGGTCACGGCGTATTTTTAGATTGGCTGCGTTTGCATCTTTTTCAACAAAACCAGCACGATTGACGTGGGCGTATTCCAGTCCGGCGAGAGGCGTGAGGTTTGTATTCTCACTAACTTCAATGAGTCGGCCAATTTCAACGGCAATATTGCTGGTCCAGGCATGGTAATCCGCTCTGGCAGTCGTATTTGATAAACCAACAGTCACGCGACGTTTGCTCTCAAAATCATGATAGCCAACACCGGCGATACCACTCACATAATAATTATCAGTAAATAACTTTCTGCCATACAAAGCGGCCTGATAACTGTCTACATCCAGACTACCTTGTGACACGCTGGCATCGGTCCGGTTATAGCTTATAGCCAACCCGACCGTGTGTGCATCATCAACAAAGATATCCCGGCCGGCGGCTGTACCAGCTGATTTGTAATAGGCACCGCTGGCATTGGATGTGCCATCAATATCAGCATAACTGCCTGTACCACGCAGCCACCAGCCACGAGTGTTAGCGGGCTTTTCACCGATTAATGAGGTTCCTGCATCCGTCATCGTGCCGGTGTCATTGTAGGCCAGCTGAATCTGCCCGTTATTGGCAAGAGGGGAGCCGCTTTGCAAACGGTTAAGTAGCAAATCTTGGAACTGATTCATGGATTGCAAAGCGATTAGATTGCTGTGGGTGTGCTGCACACCACTGAGTGAGTCATAGGCTTGCTGGGCACCTTGAGCCGATAGAATATTAAGGTTATTGAAAATGTCATTGATGCCAGCGCTGTCGTTACCTAGAAAAAGTCTGTCGAGTGTTGTACTGACAGCTATCTGGTTGGCAGTCTCTGCAACAGATGCATAATCAGAGGCGTTTCTTTCAAGGTTTAGAAAAACATTATTGGCATCATAAGTCAGTGTCGGCGTGAGAAAAGCGAGATTGGAGCTGATGCTATCAAATGTAGTACCGCCTAACCCGCCTACTGCGCTGAGGATGGTGTAATCAGTGCTAAGCGAATAGTTGCCCGCCTCAGGTAGAACCAACACCGTGCCGTTAGTGAGGGTGGCCATGGCGGTGGCATTAATTAAGTCGGAATTGCCTGCGGCATCCACTTCCACCTCATAAACACCGCCACCAGAGAAATCAACACTACCGGAGACGTTCATTGTGCCGATCGAGTTGCCAGGAGCGAGGGAGCCGCCATTGATTGTAATACTGCCTAGTGTGCCACTACCGCCCAGTGACCCTCCTGCATTGACCGTTATACCGGAGTTAGCAATGGAGCCATTAACGACAAGCAGTCCATCATTAATGATAGTGGCACCGTAATAAGGGTTGTTGCCAGTCATGGTAAGCGTTCCAGTTCCTGTTTTAGTTAAATAACTAAAGTCAATAATTGTGCCGCTAAAAACAGTGGACGTATTATCGCCACCAACGGTCAGTGTAAAGCCACCCGACCCGGTATCCACATCAACAGTACCATTACCTGCTAACGAGCCAATTGTCAGATCAGATAATGCTTCAAGCATGGCACCAGTACCAACGGTCACCGCACTGTTGTTTCCCAATGTTCCGCCGTTATACACTACTAACTTTCCGCTACTAATATTAGTGCTGCCGGTGTAAGTGTTGTTACCACTTATATATGTTGTGCCGCTGCCAACAAAATTGACATCGGTAGTTCCCGTTATTCGGATAGTATCGCCGCCCGAAGTACTGTCATCGGTAAAAAAATAATTACTCTCATTGTGGTTGAAATTAAGTGTTGCTGTACCTGAGCCTCCATTAACCGCCGCCGCATTGAGAATGCCTGCCGCACCACCATTACCGATATTCACTGTGCCGGTGCCGCCAAACCGTCCTAATTCAACAGTAGATGCACCACTGGCGACCGTTACAAGCCCATCATTAATGATATTCAGCGTACCGTTTCCCCAGTCGCCTAAACCTAAAGCGTTACTGTTGTTCCAACTAGAACCAGCGCCGTCCACAGTCACTGTTCCTGTAGCGCCAGATAGACGACCGACAGAGCCAAATGTGTTGCTGACCGAACCACCATTAAGAATATTAAGCGTGCCGTTGCCTGAGTTGCCTACGAATATGCCGGCGTTAATGTTCGTCAATTTAGAGCCAGCGCCATTCACTGTAACCGTACCGCTGCTGCCAGCATTGTCACCTATCGAAGTGCTCAAAAAAGAGTCAGCATTGAGCACTTCACCGCCATTGGTAATAGTAAGAATGCCTTCACCAGAGGCGCCCACGTCTAAACTGGCACTTGAGCCAGCGAGCTGCCAGCTTGAGCCAATTCCGTCCACAGTAACTGCTCCACTGCTACCAGCGTTGCCGCCTATTACGTTATTATAAAAACTCTCCAATTGACCGCCGCCAAAGATATCCAGTGATCCACTATTTACGTTGCCAATATAGACATAACCCGCTACTGAGTCGGTTGTCTGTACCTGGGCGGTGCCGCCATTATCAACAAAGGCAAACGTATCCTCATCTGGAACTATTGAACCGAAGCCATTAGACCAGTTGCTGTCGTTTTCCCAGTCACCAGTGCCTGCGATCCAGTTAATATCAATGGCCTCGGCTGTGCCTGAAACGGAAATCGTCCCCACCAATGTTGCGACCAATGTGATAGCGGTTTTATGTAAGTAGTGAAGGGATAGGACTTCAGATGATGACATCAAGATGGATGAAGCTGTTTTACGTATAAACCGAAAATGGCGGTTCATGGATTATTCCTATTGAGCGAACAAATCCAGTTAACTTACGCAATTGAATACATTACGACTATCCGATTTCCGCAAACCGAAAATTTGCACAGAAATTAATTTAAAGCACGACGCAGCGTCGCAGAAGGGAGCTCACCAAAAAGTTGAACATAATCACTGGAGAAACGCCCCAGATGCCAGAAATGCCAGTGAAAAGCGACTTCGGTAACCGTCACATCACTGTCTTTTGGTCTGAGCAGTTGACCACGTACACGATTGAGTCTCAGCCGATAGAGATAGGCGTTAGGACTAATATCCAATACTTTTTTAAAACAGTACTGCAGATTACGTTGACTGATTTTCAAGTCGGTACAGATATCAACGATGCTTGGACAAATATGACTCTCAAGCCCTGAATTTACATAATCTATGGCCTGATTCACCAATTCACAGGCTCGCCGCCGGGCAATCACATCTGGTGATGCCGCTTCGTGTATCTCGGACGAATCAATGGTTAATAACACCTTTTCCAAAATTAACGATGTGATGTTTTTTCCATCTAAGAGCAAATTATCAGTCAGATTAACTGCGGGATTGGCAAAAAGGTAATCGGTAAATTCCTCTAATGGCTTACGGTCGATGGCATCTAAAAGCAGCAGGCTGTCGGGTGCATTTTCCCAGCGTTGGGGGCTAATGATTCTGGCCGATTCCAGCAGGGCGGATTCTTCAAAACGAAAATAGAGTGTTTCCACATCGGCTCCGACCAGAATATCTATTTCGGTATGACTGGGGAGGAAGAACAAGGCATTTTTAAACGTATTATATTCAGAAAAACGCAGAGAATAATTGGAAGATCGAACGTAAGAAATGGTGCAGTGTTTTGCATTCATACTACCGCGTTTATGGATAGTACAATTTTGCTTCTCAGCAACGACACTCACACCTTGATTGCCCAGCTCCTGATATCGTCCTTGATAATCACCAGAAGAAATCTGAGCCATCTCAAAAGAGGGCAACCAGTCCTGTGCTGCCAGCTGTTCTGAGACATCGCTTAGGGGCATGTCTCGATAGAAAGCATGTTGTTTTGACAGCATTATTTTTGGTTTCTCAACGCGATGCCTCTACTTGCAGAACAGAATTCATTTAACGATTTTTAAATGAATATACCGTACTTTTATCAAGTTTATGAATATTGGAACCGTTTTTTCGCTGAAAAGATGCATTCCCACGCAGAGCATGGGAACGAGCTTTGATAATGAGCGTTTTAGAAAAGCAGTTTGATGCCTACCGAAGCAATCCAGTCTTCTTCACTTTCATCGGCATTTCTGGCAATGGACGCCGTTCGGCCGAATTTGCGTTCGTATTTTAGATCCAGATAAGGCACGACCTTACGAGTGATTTCATAAAACAGTTTAATGCCGATTTCGCCTTCGCTTAAGCCTCGCCCTAATTCCTGGCGCTCCACATTCTGAGCAGTGAAATCCAGTTGATAATAGGGTTCAAAGCCAAAACGCTGGGTGAACAAAAGATGGTTTTTCTGTTTCAAGCGGGCACTGACATCACCATAATCACTGATAAACAGATGAGCCTGTGTTTCAAACAGATACGGTGCCAGACCATTAAAACCCAGCGTTAAATACCGAGTGGATTCAGGTTGGGTATCCACACGTAGACCCAGTTGGGCATCCCAGAAATCATGCACATTACGGCTATACAACGCCCAGATTTCACTTTGTTCCAACTTGCCTTTGTGACCTTCCAGTTCACCTTTCAGCCAGAGTTTGTGATAGTCCCCACCGATCCAGCCATCCCATTCAATATGCGATTTATCCCCTTCACTGCCACCGCCATGCTGGGCTTCAAACCATAAGGCATGGAAGAGTTGTGAATCATGCTCGTGTCCATGGCCATCATAATGTTCATCGGCATGGCTGCTGGAGATAAACAGGCTCAACACGATGGATAAAAACACATTGGTTTTAGTGATGATCATGATGACCTCCCATATCGTGTTGTGCGGGTTGAGATGCGGGCAAATTCTCATCGTCATATTCAGCAACCACCACCGTAGACATCATGCCAGCAGACATGTGATACAACAGGTGACAGTGAAACGCCCATTCGCCGGGTTCATCAGCGGTCAGTAACACCGAATATTCCGTACCTGGCGCAACATTAACCGTGTGTTTATTGGGCAGTTTTTCACCCGGTTGACCATTTTCCAGCTGCACAAACATGCCGTGCAGATGCATCGGATGCGCCATCATAGTTTCATTTTTAAAGATCAGCCTGACCCGTTCGCCGTAATTGAGTTTGATGGGCTCAAAGCCCGGATCACCGAATTTATGGCCATTTAACGTCCAGATAAACCGTTCCATCGTGCCGCCTAAGGTCACCACAATTTCCCGTTCTGCAGAACGTAGATCGGTTTGTGTACCGAGTGCTCTTAAATCACTATATTCCAGTGCTTTATGACCTTCTGGCGTACTGGCATCGGCCCAGCCACTTTTCATTTCGGCTGGTTCACCTTGCTGCATGGCCTGATGATCATCGCCATGCATATCGTGTCCGCTATGATCCATTGATTCAGATGATTGCTTCATCTGATGATCGCCATGATCCATATCATGACCCATATCGGCCATGGTTAATAACGAACGGGGGCGATGTGCTGGCACCAGACCTTTCATGCCTTCTCGAGGAGCCAGCGTGCCTAAAGCAAAGCCAGTTCGATCAATTGATTCAGCAGCAATGGTGTAAGCCTGATCAGCCTGTGGCGTCACAATCACATCGTAGGTTTCAGCCACCGCAAAGCGAAATTCATCCACGGTGACCGGCTCAACATATTGGCCATCTGCTTGAACAACAGTCATTTGCAAACCCGGAATTCGCACGTCATACATCGACATGGCCGAGGCATTGATAAAGCGTAATCGAACACGTTCACCCGGTTTAAAAAGTCCGGTCCAGTTCTGCTCATTGGTTTGACCATTCACCAGAAACGCATCGTAACGAACATCCGCCAAATCGGTCGGTGACATTCGCATCTGACCCCAGGGGCGGACATCCTGCCAGGCCGAAGCTAAACCGTGCTCGCGTACTTCACTAAAAAAGTCGCCGACAGTACGTTGTGAATAATTGTAGTAATGCGGGCTTTTTTTGATGTTAGCTAGAATTTGCTGACCGGTTTCATTGCTGAAATCCGACAGTAACACCACATAATCACGGTCGGCTTGAACCACCGGTTCGCCTTTGGGGTAAACCACCAACGCGCCATAATGACCGTCCTGTTCCTGCAACTGACTATGGGCGTGATACCAGTAGGTGCCATTTTGGCGAAGCGGAAAACGATAGGTAAAGGTTTCACCGGGTTTGATAGCGTCATAACCACCCAGACCGGGAACACCGTCCATTTCAGGCGGCAGCAATAATCCGTGCCAATGAACCGAAGTGGGCTCATCCAGTTTGTTCACCACATGGATAACCGCTTCATCCCCTTCGGTGAATTCCATGATGGGACCAGGGATGCCACCATTCACGGTGATGCGTTCTACTGTTTTGCCAGTGATATTGACCGGTTCACGGTCTATGACCAGTGTGTATTCCGTCACGCCAGCAATGGCTGTGGTATGGAATATTGCGGCTGATAACAGCATCAGCCAGCGACTAACTTGTTTCATGAGATCTATCCTCAGTTAATTCGGGTAGGTATCAGAGATACCAAACAGAAAAGAGGATTAACTGCGGGGAGGGCGTTCTAGTTTGGTAGGAGATTGGCTAACAAGCTGCTCGGCAGCAATGGTCAAGCGACTTTGAGAATAGAGTGAAGGCGTAAAAAAAGGTTGAAAACCTAACACACCGGAAGCATGACAATTCGCAGCGGCACACTGACAATGATCACTGGCACAATGAGAATTAGTAGCGTGTTTTGCTTGAGGTTCAGCATCTGAATGACAATCATGCCCTTGCTCGCTCATTTCATGATGCACAGCCATATCATTATTATCTGCATGCGCAGCAGGCATCAGCATCGACAGCATAAACAAGCCGATAAGCAAATAATGAAAAAGAGACTGTGGTTTTGTCATCAACTAAATACCAATAAATAACGTTTGGTTAGACACAGGATAAGCCAAAAGTTTTTACGATGCCAAAAATACTACTGAGAAAAAAACTAGATGCTGAAATGCATCGGGATAGATTGCTTCGCTTTTGACTGATTAACTAATCGTTATCAGGTGAGCACATTTTATCGAGAGAGTCTTTTCAAGCATTTAAAACGATGATTTAACCTCGATCATATACGCCTACGTTGTGCCACCTTAGACTTAGTTATGACAAATAATCACGAAGACAATAAGTTGAGTGTTGGTATGAGTGACACGACCAAAACAACTGATAACGAGCAAACGCCTGAGCCTGACAATGTTCAGACACAACACGAAAGCGCTGATCAGTCTCCAATAAATCCAAAGAAACAAAGCATACGACCGTGGTTACTTTTTGGTTTGTTAGCTTTATTAGTTGTCCTTCTGACTGTGCGTGATGACCTGAGGCAGAACGCGGCTGAAAGCAGTGAAAACGCAGTCCGTTATGTTGCCTTCGATATGTTGGGGTGGTCACCAAGAGATCTCTTTATCTGGCGTTTACGAATGGCAGGGTTGTTGGATAGCCCATTAGGGCAGCGTTGGTCAGAGGCGGTGGATTTGGCGGGTGAGCAGCCAGTAAAAGCTGGCGGTCAGTTCCGTACAACTGAATCCTTTGCGAGTGATGAAGTTGAGGCACATGTTTATCAGTTATCGCTTGAGCGAGGCGAAAAACTAATATGGCAATTCTCACGACTGGATACTGCTGAAAGTAGGCTTTACGCCAGCCTGGAGCGACGCCAAAAAAACGATCAGAAATGGTCAACCGTCACGGATTTGGATGCAGATGTTACAACAAATAGTCAGGTTGTTTCCAAAGCTGGCGATTACCGCATTGTTCTGCAACCAGAGCTATTTGCCAGTGCTGAATATTTATTGGCAATGGCCAATGGCGGTTCATTACCTTTCCCCGTAGAAGATGCCACGCAGCGTGATATTGGCAGCTTCTTCGGTGTTGAACGTGATGGCGGCGCTCGAAAGCATCATGGCGTGGATATCTTTGCAGAGAGAGGAACGCCAGTTACAGCAGTAATTGATGGCCATGTTCGAACCGGCACAAGTGACAGGGGCGGTAAACACGTCTGGCTTTCGGGCAGCATGATTGGCCTAGGCAGCGCCCGTTATTATTACGCCCATCTGGATTCATTCGCAGTAGAATCCGGCGACAAGGTTAAAAAAGGCGACATACTCGGATATGTGGGCAACACCGGCAACGCAATCACCACACCACCGCATCTTCATTTTGGCATTTACTCAGGTGGACCTGTTGACCCTGCACCATTTCTAAAATCAGAGCCGGTTCTACCTGGTCTCTGAGCATCATATAACCAGCTAAATCCGATTAATCAACTCCCAATAAGTTACTGAATTTGCAAGTAATTGAAATCTGTGGAATATTCAGCCCAGTAAACTCAATTGACTGGATAAATGAAAATCAAGTTGGCTGACCCTTTGAAAATTTTATATGTGATCAGCTATGTCAGAAGAAATGCACAACAAAATTGACCTCGCAATTGAGCAGTTGGAAATGGCAATATCGCTGTTCCTTCAAGAGCATAGCTATGTGTCGGCGCTGACTTTGGCTGGAGCAGCCGAAGAAATACTGGGTATGGCGGTTAAGATTGAAGGAATTGAGAACTCTTTACATGAATCCTATCGTCTCTATTGTAATCCTGAACTTTCTTGGTTAAATCCTCCGAAAACATGGAAAGATTACACAACGCTCGGAAAAAATCGTGTCAGAAATGCTATCAAGCATCTTTCGAATGTTGACGATCTATCGTTTGATGCCGATATTCAAGAGGAAGCATTATGGATGATAGTTAGAGCAACCGACAATTATAGACGTTTAGGATTTACCCCCACTGAGCTAATGCATCAGTTCGATGGATGGTTTTACGAGAATGTTGTCGGTATTTGAAAATTCGAAGAAGTTCGCTGCTGAGGGGCACTGGATGCTCATTTAGCGTAGCGTTGGCTATCAAGAGGATGTGAGATGCATCATATGTTAGAAGCTGATTACGGCTTGGGCCCATTGAGTGATGTAGAGCATACTGTCAGGGCAGGACTTGATAAGCTGATCGAGAGAAATAAGAAAGAACCTTGGTTTGATGGACTTTGGATGAATGAATACGGTGAAGTTCTTTTTGGCTCCCTATTAGTTGCGTGTCAGGCCTATTGTGTAGGTTGCCTAGCTGATATAAATAAAATCCGAGAAAATCTTGGGCTCAAAGCGCTGGGGAAAATCGAAGCATATCGTAGTCATTGTTCTTCAAGAAATAATTTTTCAGCCATTGAATTCATAAATGCTGCTGCGAATTATTTTAAACATCGTGATGAGTGGGGGGCTATGTGGCCTAATAATTTAACAAGCCAAACTTTAGCGGCTTATTCGGTTACGTCTGAAAGCGAATTTCCCCTAAACAAAGTTCAAGAAATTATTGAAAACGAACTGGGGTACACTAAATTATGTGACTTGGTATCAGGGTGGCGTGATGAGTTAATTAAAAAGACCAAAAAAGAGAGCTAACAAAGCCATCAAGTTAATCGTATTAAGCATGATTTGTGTGACAGTGAAAAACTAACAATTTTGAGTTTTTTTATTGTTCTGAAAATAATAATAATTTACGAGTAATAACAATTTTATATGGGTAATAATTTGTTGCAATGAGAGTATTGGATAGAATTGATTTGATTGACCGAATTGGTCGTGAACTTCAATCGAGGATGAGCTTTTCTGATATCAATGTATACCTTAGCGCTTACGGCATAAACTGCAAGGATTTTCAACCTAGCGCCAATAGTAAATGGGTCTACGTAAAAGAACTGCTAGTCGATGCCGAAGACGACATAGTGTTGCAAATTGCTGATGAATTGGACCTTGAACATGACTACTCATCTAGTGCATCCAAAGAAGCTACTTTCTGGAAGGTTGGACATTTCAGGCTGTTTTTGAGTCACCTTGCCTCTTTTAAAGTAAATACTGGCCGGCTGCAACGCGCTCTTCGAAAATATGCGATCTCTGGATTTGTAGCTCATGAAGATATTGAACCCAGTAAGGAGTGGCAAACGGAAATAGAAGCCGCTTTGCAATCTATGGATGCAATGGCAGCCATGTTGATGCCTGGCTTTAAAGAAAGCAACTGGTGCGATCAGGAAGTTGGTGTTGCCGTTGGCCGTGACGTGCTGATTATTCCTGTTCGAAAGGGGCTAGATCCATACGGTTTCATAGGTAAGTACCAAGGAATCCAAGCAGCAAACAAAAACGTAGGTGAGGTAGCAGAAGAAATATTCAATGTAATTATAAAATCGCCTAAGACAAGGGCAAAAATGATTCGTTGCATATCGAATTCTATCTCTCAATCTACCGAAGTAGAAGATGCATTAGAGAAGTTATCCCTTCTCCAAGAGCAGCATGATATAGCGAAGGACTCACTGGAGAGTCTTCGAATTGAGGTCAACGATAACCAATTACTCATCAAGTCTTCTAATTTCGTGCAAGAGCTCAATTCTTTGTTTAATAGGAACGGTATTGAAAATATTAAAGTGGGTGGAGCTCAAAAAACGGAATGGGATGATGATATCCCGTTCTAATATGGGGATCTAAAGTGTCAGAGCTAAATGAAATTTAATCAGCTATCAATGATAAAGTCGTCATAAAAACTAGTATCAATAGATAGCTAATCATCGACAAATCTAAACTGGCTGGAGGTGCAAACATGCATGAATTAAAACAAAAAATCGCATCATTTATTGATGCGGATAATGCGCCCGCGAGTAAGTTTGAAGATGTTCTGAGCGAAGTCGCAAACTATGGTGTGGTGACTATTCGTAAAGCCTATTGCAATTGGAAGTCGCCCACTCTAAAGGCATGGGAAGATCTGTTGCATGAATATGCCATTCAACCCATCTAGCAATATGATTTAACCAAGGGCAAAAATAAGTCGGATATTGCATATGATTATCACCTTGCCATACATGCTGAGATTCTCAAATTATTGGTTATGCAAAATGTTAGTTCTCAAATTGATTCAGAGCATTATTAAATGATATCCATCGATATAAAAAATAAAGACTTATTTGGAAATGATGCTGGCGAAGATGAAAATATTGAAGTACTGAATTCTTATTACGTAGAAAGTCCTGACTTTGAGGATTTCTTTGATCGATCTATACGACTCAGTGTGGTAAGTGCTAGAAAAGGTATGGGTAAATCTGCAATGATTTCTCGAATGACTTATAACATTCAGGATGATAATGACTCAATTGTTATTCGTGTTACGGGCAATTCTCTATTGGGATTGGGGAGTTTCCAAGATCAGGACCAAGCCTATTTAGAAAACTACTGGAAACAAATTATATGTAAAAAAATAATTCTAGAAATTGGAAAATCTATTGGTTTTGCACTTACTAGTGACGAAATTTCAATGGTTGAAATTTCTGAATTAGAAGGAATGAAAAGTAAAAATATTATAGGTGGATTAATTTCAAGGATTAAAGTGAAAATACCACTAGTCAATACAGAGCTTAAACAATCATTTCCTCAAAACCTCGAAAGTTTATTACAAAACTATCAAGATCGACATAAGAGTTCAACTGTATGGGTTCTAATTGATGATATTGATGCGAAGTACAAAGATACAGAAGAGTATCAAGCAAGAGTTGGCTCGTTTTTTAGTGCTATAAGATCTTTATCATTTGATATGAGTAACTTAAATATTAGGGCAAGCGTACGTTCAGATGTATGGTCTAACTTAAGACACTTGGAAGATCTAGATAAATGGGAACAATATATAGTCGAGATATCTTGGACTAAAAAGCAGCTTCGAGACATGTTAGCTAATCGCATTTTATCGTATATACAAAGAAATCAACCTAAATCTCAAGAATCGAAACTTAAAATAAATAGAGACTACAATCAACTTTTCGGACTTGTTTTCAATACTCCTATTAAATGGAGAGATGATGATAAAGCTTCAATTTTTGATGCTATTTACTCATTTTCAAATAAGAGACCAAGGTGGATGGGACAACTTTGTAGAATGTCCGCTATTCAAACAAAGAAGAATAATTCAAGAAATAAAAAAATTGATTTGGAATATATAAATCAGATTTTGGATAAGTATGGCCAGAACCGTAAAAATGATTTAATAAAAGAGCATCAACACCAATTCAAAGAATTGGATAAACTCATAGACTCCTTTCGCGCGAACAATAAAACATATACATGCAAAACGCTTGCTCAAATGTTTGATAAAAATTTTATAAGAAAACGATCCACAAATTCTATTCCTGAGATTGATGGCAAAGCATATGCACAATTAAATGATCTAGGAGAGTTCGCCTATAAAATAGGACTTATTTCTAAGCTTCATGATAATGGCAAAAATTTTACTCATTTTTCAGATGATCCCGATTTGTTTAGTAGTAATGAAAATCTGGATGATGAAATTACTTGGTCTGTCCATATCGCATACAGAGAATTTCTCAATATTCATTAAGTTCATTAAGTTCAAAAGGGTCAGAGTCAATCGAAATTCATCCGTACATCAGTGATAAAGGACCAAAAGGGTCAGAGTCAATTGAAATCAATCCGGCCATCAGTGATAAAGTCGTCATAAAAAACTAGTATTACTACATCGTTAATCATCTACGAATTTATATTGGCTTAAGGTACTCACATGGATGAATTAAAACAGAAAATAGCATTATTTATTGATGCTGATAATGCGCCCGCGAGTAAGTTTGAAGATGTTCTGAGCGAGGTCGCAAACTATGGTGTGGTCACAATTCGTAAAGCCTATGGCAACTGGAAGTCGCCCACGCTAAAGGCATGGGAAGATCTGTTGCATGAATATGCCATTCAACCCATCCAGCAATATGATTTAACCAAGGGGAAAAATGCCTCAGATATCGCATTGGTGATTGATGCGATGGATGTGATGTATACCAAGCAGATTGATGTGATGTGTTTTGTATCATCGGATTGTGATTTTACGCCGATGGTGACCAGGGCCTTAGCAGAAGGGAAGGTGGTGTTGGGCTTTGGTGAGCGGAAAACTCCGTCGGCTTTTGTGAATGCCTGCTCTAAATTTCTTTTTCTGGATCAGGAAAAAGAAGTCACCAAAACAACGGTGAAACCCAAAAATATAAAATCCGATACCAAA
>TARA_R110001599_G_scaffold69830_3_pt1 | contig 14387 bp, 11 predicted proteins | sample TARA_R110001599 | Tara Oceans TARA_R110001599 (sample SAMEA4398360) | marine metagenome | biome: Polar Biome; feature: [MES] marine water layer (ENVO:01000295) within the mesopelagic zone...; material: water (ENVO:00002006), including particulate matter (ENVO:01000060) such as...... | reverse complement strand
TCGGGCTGCGCGGCAGGGCCGCCATAGGAGTTTGGCGCATAGACTGGATCTGCGACCTTTACCGTTCGGCCTGCGCCATCCTTTGAATAGCTGTGAACCGGTGACTGTGGGCTGTTCACCGGGATATGTTTGTAGTTCACACCCAAACGTGCACGGTGTGCGTCAGCGTAAGAAAACCCTCGGGCCATAAGCATCTTGTCAGGCGACAATCCAACGCCCGGCACCATGTTATTGGGCTCAAAAGCAGCTTGTTCGATTTCGGTGTGAAAATCGGTCGGGTTGCGATCAAGCCGCAGTTTGCCAACCTCGATCAACGGGTAATCCTTGTGCGGCCAGACCTTCGTCAGATCGAACGGGTTCAAGCGATAGGTTTTGGCGTCCTCGTAAGGCATGATCTGCCATTTCAACGTCCAGCTGGGGTAATCGCCGCTGTCGATCGCATTGAACAGATCGCGTCTGTGATAATCACCGTCCATACCCGCCATCTTGTCGGCTTCATCTTGGCCAAAATAGGCGTTTCCGTCACCTTGGTCGGTATGAAAATGGAACTTGACCCAGAACTTTTCCCCTTCGGCATTGATCAGCGAATAGGTGTGGCTGGAGTATCCGTTCATCTCGCGCCATGTCTTGGGTATGCCCCGGTCTCCCATCAGGTAGGTAACCTGATGCGCGCTTTCTGGGGACAACGTCCAGAAATCCCACTGCATATCGTGATCGCGCAGATTGTTGTCGGCACGGCGCTTTTGACTCCGGATGAAGTGTTGAAACTTCATTGGATCACGCACGAAAAACACCGGTGTATTATTGCCGACCATGTCAAAATTGCCGTCTTCGGTGTACATCTTTATGGAAAAACCACGGGGGTCACGCCAGGTGTCCGGGCTTCCTCGTTCACCGGCGACCGTAGAAAACCGCATGACGACATCGCACTTGGCACCAGGCTGGAATATCTTGGCCTTGGTATATTGAGAGACATCCTGAGTGGTTTCAAACGTTCCAAACGCCCCCGAACCCTTCGCGTGAGGTTGACGTTCCGGGATCCTCTCGCGGTTGAAATTCGCCATCTGCTCCAACAGATAATGATCATTCAAAACGATCGGGCCGTCCGGACCTACACTGAGCGAATATTCGTCACTCTGGACACGGATACCTGCGTCTGTGGTCGTTGGCGGTACATCTTTTCTGCCAGTCATAATACACCTTTCCGGAATGTTTCGGGTATCAACTGTCCAGCATTTGAAAAGTTCCCTCTTGCGCACGTTTGAAATGAGGTGGCGACGTATCCGGTGCCCATGCAGAGCGCGGCCGTGCGTGACTTGCCCCACGTCTTACCCAGATCCGATTAGGTGCATCCATTGCCCGGCAGGCGATTGCAGGGCAATCGCCGATAAGGGACCTCGAACTGCCGATCCACCGTGTTGTCGACCGCAGCAGTAGACTTGCCATCATAACGACTAGGGCGGCGTTTGTAGCCGATCTGCGCCGCGACGCCCGCTAACGCGGCCAACCGCGCTACAAGGGTTCTGGGACGTGCCTCGTCTTGGTGCTGATCCCCCGGCGCTCAGCAACCTCGCTGATTCCATATCCACACGCGACAACTTGCGCCACGGCGGCCTGCTTGAACTCGTCCGTAAATCCTATTCCCTTGCTCATATCCGTCTCTCCTTGGTTCCAAAATTACCAAGCAGTGCGTCTACAAATCTTGGGGCACTTCAAATCCCTTCACAAAAGGCGTTTTCCCTCGCTTAGTCGGCACCACATATTTCGCATGCAGATTTTGGAAAAAACGCGGCATGTAAGCTTAAGTATTTTTGCACTCATAGGACTTTGAGTTTAAGTTTATAGATCACTTTGGTAATATGCCATCATGCAACCTAAACCCCTTATCTGTTTTCCATTGGCTACATCGCGTGTCCATGAAGCCTGTGGTGCCAATGCCTTTAAGTTCGCTGCCATTTCGGGGGCACAAAACCATACGCGTGTGCTTTGGGTCCGCCAGGCGTGGCAGTCCGATATATTACACCCTATTGGGCTTCTACCTTACTATGATCCATCCAAGACATTATTGGCGCAGGTCAAAAATCAGGTGGAAGGGCTTACCGTGATGGAGGAAGCCTTGCGCGATGGCAGTGTATCGTTGGTCATCATTGAGCTGGATCAACCGATTAATCTGACGGTCGGACGACGGCTGCAACTGGCTGCGAAAACCGGGAAAACAACCGGACTGTGTATCATTCCCGAAGGCATGGGCAGCAATGCTGCCGAAACCCGTTGGCAGTGTGATCCTATGTTTGATCCTGAACGAGCGGACTCGACTCTGATGTGCTGGCGTCTTATTAAGAACAAATCAGGAACATTGTGTGATTGGTATGTTCGATGGGACGCGACAAAATCAAACCCGGCGGATCGTATCGTTGTGGTTTCCCCGCCTGGCGAGTGATCGGGTTCAACGTGCGCGCGCAATAGAGGGACCTTTTGCGTTAACCCTAATGGAGCGCAACGCAAATCGGATTTATTGCCTGAATAAAGCAGCAGAAAAGCAGGGCCTCCACCCAGGCATGCCATTTTCAGATGCCCGTGCCTTTTGCCCAGAGCTGTATAGCATGCCGGCAAACCCAAAAGCGGATCAGGGATTTTTGCTCGCATTACGCCGTTGGGCGACGCGTTATTGCCCATGGGTTGGGCTGGAGGGCGCTGATGGTCTGACCTTGGATATCACGGGATCGGCCCATTTATTTGGCGATGAAACCGCGATGCTTGCAGACATGCATCACCGTCTGAAGCGTGCGGGCATCGCTGTGCGTATCGGGCTTGGTATCAGTCGGGGTTCGGCGTGGGCGTTGGCGCATTATGGCACTACGTCCGCACCAAATGACATGCAGACCGCGTTGGCGGCCCTACCAGTCGCAGCGCTGCGTATTGAGCGTAAAACGGATGTGGCGCTGCAACGGCTTGGCCTGCGCACAATTGGCGATCTAACAGCCACAGAACGCGCGCCGCTTGCACGACGTTTTGGACCGGAACTTTTGCTGCGTTTAGACCAAGCGACTGGGGTGCAATCAGAAGATATCAATCCTCTGAAGGCCCCACCTCATTATGCCGTACGCATGAGTTTCCCCGAACCGATTGGTCTTTGTGCGGATGTGATGGCGGGGGTGGAGCGTCTTTTGGTAAAGCTTTGTGAACAGCTTGCCCTTGACGGAGTCGGAGCGCGCACCTTGCTCTTGTCCCTGCGCCGCGTGGATCGGGATACGCAAGAGGTTGAATTACGGCTGGCCCGTGCCTTGCACGATGCCCATCGTATTTTGCCCCTGTTTCAACGCGGGATTGATACGGTTGATGCGGGATTTGGAATTGACCAGCTGCGACTGATGGCAATCCAAGTTGAAAAGCAGCCCGTGCAACAGATCAACCATGTTTCAAGTGGCAGTAAGGATCAGTTTGACGATCTGCTCACGCGCCTTGGAGCACGGATAGGGCTTGAGAACATTCAGCGCTTCCTGCCCGCTGATAGCCATATACCCGAACGTAGCTTCATCAGGGCCCCTGCGGCATTTTCATCGCCTAACGATGCATGGACACACGCGCAGCCCCGCCCCATTCGCCTGTTCCCCCCTGAACCCATTACTGGGGACGGGTCACAACCGCCCCCGCGCTTTCGGTGGCGTCGCATGACGTTGACGACAGGGCGTGCCACAGGGCCGGAACGCATCGCACCTGAATGGTGGATGGCGGATGAAAATTGGCGCTCTGGCTTACGTGATTACTGGCGGGTCGAAACGCAACAAGGGCGCAGGCTGTGGTTGTTTTACACCCCGCAAAATCCTGGATGGTTTGTTCACGGAGAATTCGCATGACTTATGCCGAGCTTTGTACCACCAGCAATTTCACCTTTCTGTGCGGGGCATCTCACCCCGAAGAACTGGTGATGCGTGCCGCTGATTTGGGCCTTGCCGCGATTGCCATCACGGATCGCAATTCGCTGGCCGGTGTCGTGCGAGCCTATTCCGCGTTGAAGGTTCTGAAGGATGATATTCCCGCAGAAAAACTGCCGAAGCTGATTGTTGGCTGTCGGATAGTCCTGCGCAATAGCAGCGTTGACTGGGTGGCGCTGCCCACAGATCGTGCAGCTTATCAACGTCTGACACGGCTGTTAACATGTGGTAAACGACGCGCATCAAAAGGAGAATGTCATCTTGACCTGAATGACTTGATGGATCACGCCAAGGGAACGATCTTGATCGCAATACCCAGTGATCTGGATACGGCGCAGCGGGATATACATCCTGTTCAGCGCCGATTTCCCGGGCACGTCTTTATGGGCGCAGCCCCGCAATATGATGGCAGCGATCAGGCCTATTTCACTGCCTGCGCTGATCTGGCTCTGCGCTGCTCAACCCCTATGGTCGCAGTGGGCGATGTGTTGATGCACCACAGTAAGCGCAAGCAATTGGCGGATGTGCTGACCTGTATGCGCCACCATATCACAATTGACCAGATCGGAACCCGTGCGCTCCCAAATGCAGAACGTCGCCTGAAAGGCCATGTCGATATGGCGCGGTTGTTTCGTCATCACCCGGCAGCAATCAGGCGCACGATGGAAATTGCCGTGCGCTGTAGTTTTGAGCTGAGCGAGCTGAGCTATGAATACCCAGATGAGATTGCGGATGGCGAAAGCCCCATGGCACGGCTGGAGCGTCTGGCACGAGAAGGGTTGAAACGCCGTTATCCCGATGGGGCCAGCGTCAAGGTCAAAGCGCTGCTTGAAAAAGAATTGAAACTTGTCGCCAAGCTCGATTTCCCAGCCTACTTCCTGACCGTGCATGACATTGTGCAATATGCACGGTCGCAGGGAATCCTATGTCAGGGGCGCGGATCAGCGGCGAATTCGATCATTTGCTATCTACTGGGTATCACCGATGTCCGTCCTGAAACGATCGCCATGGTGGTGGAACGTTTTGTGTCGGAACATCGGGGCGAGCCACCTGATATTGACGTCGATTTTGAACATGAACGCCGCGAAGAGGTGATTCAGTGGATTTATCACCGTTATGGACGCCATCGCGCCGGGCTTTGCGCGACCGTCATCCATTTCCGTTCTCGTGCCGCCATTAAAGAAGTCGGCAAAGTTATGGGACTATCGCAGGATGTCACCGCCAGGCTTTCAGGTCAGATTTGGGGCATGTCTGATGGTGGCGCAGACCCAGAGCATATTCGCGAGCTGGGCCTTGACATGAATGATCGTCGCCTTGCGCAAACGATCCGCCTAATCGGCGAGATCATCGGGTTTCCGCGACATTTGTCGCAACATGTGGGCGGGTTTATCATCACAAAAGGGCGACTGGATGAATTGTGCCCCATTGAAAACGCCGCGATGGATGACCGTACGCTTATCGAATGGGACAAGGATGACATCGCCGCCCTTGGTATTCTGAAAGTCGATGTGCTTAGCCTTGGGATGTTGACCTGTATCCGAAAAAGCTTCGATCTTCTGACGCAGCATGAGCATCTGAACCTGAGCATCGCAACCGTGCCTCAGGCTGACACAAAAACTTACGATATGCTCTGTGTTGCCGATGCAGTGGGGGTGTTTCAGGTGGAAAGCCGCGCGCAGATGAATTTTTTGCCGCGCATGCAGCCACGCGAATTTTATGATCTGGTGATCGAGGTCGCTATCGTGCGCCCCGGCCCCATTCAGGGCGGCATGGTGCACCCCTATATCAATCGCCGCCAAGGGCGCGAAAACGTTAACTTTCCTTCCGAAGAACTGCGCGGGGTTTTGGGTAAAACCCTTGGCGTGCCTCTGTTTCAGGAACAGGCAATGCAAATTGCCGTCGTTGGCGCGGGCTTCACCCCAGAAGAGGCCGATAAACTACGCCGTTCGCTCGCTACTTTTCGCAAGATGGGCACTATTGGGACCTTTAGGGACCGGTTTATAAATGGCATGTTGGAGCGTGATTACGATCTGGATTTTGCCAATCAATGCTTCAGCCAGATCGAAGGGTTTGGTGAATACGGTTTCCCCGAAAGCCACGCCGCCGCCTTTGCGATGCTTGCCTATGTGTCGGCATGGCTAAAATGCCACCATCCCGCAATCTTCGCCTGTGCGCTGCTTAATTCCCAGCCGATGGGGTTTTATGCCCCCGCCCAAATTGTCCGGGATGCCCGTGAACATCAGATTGAAGTGCGGCCTGTTTGTGTGAACGCCAGTAAATGGGACAATCACCTCGAACGGCGTACTGATGGGGCGCTTGCCATACGCCTTGGCTTTCGCCAGATAAAAGGATTTCGCGAAGAAGATGCCAATTGGATCGTGGCCGCGCGGCGTAATGGCTATCAAGACCCCGAAACCGTCTGGTTGCGGGCTGGTGTTGCCCCTGCGGTGCTGGAGCGGTTGGCTGAAGCCGATGCGTTCATTAGTATGGGTATAACCCGCCGTGACGCGCTTTGGCAGGTGAAAGCCATTCGCAGCCAAACCCCTTTGCCGCTGTTCAATGATCTGGTTGATGGCGAAAGCATTCACGAGCCAGAAGTCACCTTGCCCGCTATGCATCTAGGCGAAGAGGTTGTTGAGGATTATCTCTCTACTCGCCTGACCTTGCGCGCCCACCCCATGGAGCTTTTGCGCCCTACGATCCCCGGTTTGACGCCACATGATCAGTTGCAACACGTGCCACTGGGCCGCACCAGTGTCTGCGGCCTTGTCATCACCCGTCAACGCCCCGGCACCGCATCCGGTGTGATATTTTTGACCCTTGAAGATGAAACCGGGGTGTCAAATATTGTTGTGTGGGCAGAGATATATAAGAAATTCAGGCGCATTGTGATGAGTGGGCGCTTGCTGCATGTGAATGGATATTTGCAACGCGAAGGCATCGTTGTGCATCTGATCGCCCAGTCCATTGAGGACATGTCACATCGCCTGACAGACCTTGGCCACCCGATGGAAGAGGTGATTGGCATCACCCGCCCCGGAACCGATGATGTCCCGCGCGGCCAGCATACGAGTGCCCGCCATCCCCGAGAACAGGCCAAACGGCTTTTCCCCAGTCGCGATTTTCATTGATGTCGCCATGCACCTGACCCTGCATCCTAGAGCAGCCCGCCCCACATGGCAGAGACAGGCGCAGAACATGCGCCCGCTTGCCCTCTTTCAGAGGACGAGCACGTGATCCGGTGTCTATTCCGGATCAGGGCATTCGGCGACCCATCCGGTCGGATCGACCGCAAAGGCACGGCCTCCACCGCCCGGATAGCGGCCTGCCTGCAACGCGCGCATGTCAGGCACGTTGCCGCTGAAATCAGCATCGACTTCATAGACGCCCGGCTCGAAACCGGTCGGTGCCGCACGACTGTAGACCGTAACGACAAAAGGCTGACGACCAGGCACGCCCGCCAGCATGACCTTTTCGCGGCCCATCGATGCACCGGGGTATTGTGGGCAACCGAGTGATTGCAGAGTGACACCACGACTGCGCAGGGCACCGGTGACATTGTAACGGCCCTCCGAGCCTGGCTTTTGCCAGTCAAAGCGGATTCCCGCCGCATTGTGCGAGACGGCAATGCCCGCAGGCATGGCCGACCCTGACATGGAAGCGGTTCCTTGCGCCGCATCGCCATCGGCTTTGCTCATCGCGATTATGACATCTGCCATCGGCCCCGCCGCCAGGGCCCATCGCCATTTGATCTGGCACTCGGCCCGCGCCCAAGGGGCCGAAGCAGGCTCTCGCTGCACCCGTTCCTGTTCGCACACATCAAGAAAGGCGGTCTCTGTCTGAACCACGGGAAATGCTTTCGTCTGTGCCGCTGCGCACCCGGCGCTCGCGATCAGCACCGCAACCGTAAGTATAGTTTTCATGCGACACCTCCGATCGAAATCTTGGCATTTGTAGAGACGGCCTCGCGCAGATCGCGCTGTAAGGCGTGCGCACAATCGAGCGTCAGACCACCGCTTAGAACCGTTTCATCGCTACCCGCGCGCGTGCGCAAACTGACGAAGTAGGACCGCTCGATCATGCGCCTGTTCAGTACGCGCGACATCATCGCGAAAGACGACCTGCCATAGATCAGCCCGCCGTCCGGCGTCTGATGAATGCCCAGTGGTGGCTCGTCCGTATTGATCCGGCTTCCCTGCCGAACGTTGAAATCCGCAATCTCGCCAAGCCCCCAGGATTTACCGCCACTGCTGACCGCCTCATCCGTGATCGTGATGGTGGCCGATTGCCGGTATCGCGCCCCGATCGGGAAGGCAAGCAACCCCATGGTAAGTGGCATCAGACCGAAAAACGCGAAAATCCCCAGCGTCTCCACGTTCATCAGAAAGGTCAGACCCACTGCAATCGCGGCCAGCGCAGTAAGCGAAGGCCGTGCTGGGGTTACGCGAAAGACAGTCTCTCCAGCCGACCCAGATCGGCGAAAGCGGCTTCTGCCCGAATTGCCCAGCGTGAGAAGCAACCCCAGCAATCCGAACTTCTTTGCCAGGAAGAATCCTGCCACACCCAGCACCACAAGAAGAATAAGACCCATGCCCATGGCAACACCCCCCATCCTGACTTGAAAGACCGGCACCGCATCGGCGGGCCGATATCTCGGTAGAATACGCTGATCAAACTTTGGTTTCGCCCCCAGTTCAGGGGAGAAAATCAGGTTCGTTGATCAAGGGCGGCCACGCTGCGGGCAATCAGCGCCACGGCTTCTGCTTGCCTGTGCGTATTGGTTTTGGAGAGGATGCGTTTGAGATGCGAGCGGGCGGTAGCAGCCCCAATGCCGCGCTGCTCTGCCACATCGTCAAGAGAGAGACCGCTGGCAAGGTCACGCGCGATCACCGCTTCCGACCGCGTGAAGCCGAAGAGTTCCCGCAAGCCCGTTGTACTGAGTGTGGCCGCTTCCGGGTCACGTACGATGACAAGCGCCAGGGGCTGGGTCTGGGTACCTATGCCTGAGGGCCGCAATGGCGTCACGATCATCGTCAGGGGCAGACGGCCGTCACGCGGAACCACCATGGCGGCCCCTGGCGGCACAGGGTGTCCCGATGCGGTCGACACGCTCGTCTGTACCATCTGCGCCATGCACTGATCCAGCAAACCATCTTGCAGTCTCAGGCGGCCGTGTGAGACCGCAAGGCCGCTTGCCCCATCCAGCAGAGCCTCACCGCCCGCATTCAGCGACATGATCCGACACCGCACATCCACGGCAAACACACCCGCATCGATCCGCGCGAGCACCTCTTCGGTCACGGCCTGACGTGCCGCCGTGATGGCGAGTTGCTGGCCGAGCCAGATTGCGCGTTGAAGGTGCGGCAGGAGGATCGAGACTTTGTGGCGGTCGGTGTCGTCATAGGCACCCGCCCGTTTTGGCCGGTGCACCCCCAGGACGCCGAGAGCACCATTGCCACCCGGAAAAACGGCACCAACCATGTGGTGAATATCAAGTTCGCGCAGCCATTCTTGATAGAAGCCGCTTTTGCGCTGTTCGATCGGCGAGACGAGATCATGATCGGTGACAACGCGCGAGACGCCGAAACTTGCGGCGCGCTCCACCCATAAATCTTGCCTGTGCCAATGCGTCGCCCAGGATTGTTGGCGATCCGAAACGTGCAAATTTACGGTGCTTTCAAGAAGCTGGACGGTGTCGTCTGCGCCATGGAGCTTCAACACGGCACTGGTGGACTCCAGCGATCCCGCCACATCATCGGCCATGCCCGCCCACAAAGCGTTGTCCGCCGCCGCATCGTAAAAGCGACCGATCAAGCCGGAAAGCCGATGATCAAAGGCATGAGACGATGACATGGCGCAAGTTCAGTCTGCCGGTATGCTCACTTCGGAGCGGGTTGCGGATCAACCGAGACATTGGCGCGCAGCCATACGGCCAGTTGATCCAGTGAGTGTATGTCGGTCTCCGAGAGGCCGGTAATGAAGGCGTAGGTGTCCTCGGCATCGGCAGTGATCCGTGTGCCGTTGATCGCAAGAAAGGTATATGTGACAGCGAAAGCTGTGTGTTTGTTGCCATCGACGAAAGGCCGGTTTTGCGCGAGGCTTTCCCACAGCGCCGCCGCCTCTTCGATCAGGTCGCTCAGCGCCTCATCCACTAGAGCTTGCAACTGCCGCCCTTCGTCCTACGCCAGGTCACGGACTGCGGACAGAATTTCCGAATTTACGTGGGTTGCGAATTTCTCTCGGGTTTTGGTGGCTATAGCGCAGCTCCAAATTCTACAATCAAAATATCATGACGGATCATGAAATGTCAAGATTTTGGCTCTCGCGCTGGAACGCGATCAATCCGCGCAGAAACCCGCCTGCCTGACAGGTTCGTATCCCGCCTCATCAAGCAAACAGCGCTGAAAGCGGAACACTCTCAAACTGACTGAAAAAATGGAATTCCGAATTATCAGGCGACGGCTTGCGCACGGATCTGGCCAGCAACAGAGGTCGATGAGCGCCGCGTTCAAAAGCACCTCGGGCGCGCGTCGGCCGTGTTGGCCCGGCGGTATCATCCTTGCCGCGACAGGTTCCGGGTGGAAGATCAATACGAATAAGACCTATCGCGTATACAATGGGTTGCGCACCCATCTCAGCACCAAAACACCGAAACGCCGCGTGAAGACCGCGTCATGCGATCGGGAACATCGTGCCAGCAGCGGTCATGAAATTGCCAGACGTGTCCAACCCGACTGCGTAAGCAAAGCGCGGGAAAACCAGCCCTGATCGGGGATATTTCCGGGAACCCGTCAATGAACTGCAGTTTTCCATATGAAGGAGCGACCAGCAGCGGGCGGATCCGTCGGGATCTGGTCAACTTCCCTGCTTTGACCAACTTCCCTGCTTTGAATCGCGTGGGGGCAGCCTGGATCACAGTAAGCGGTACTCACTTGAACGACTCCGACTTGCGTTCGAACGGAACTTTTTGACGGGTACTGTGTTTTACCAGTCCGACCATATCCGGCTGTATCTCCAATCCTTCAGGTTGCGCGTTGCATCGCCGGTGTTCTTGGACCAATAATTGCAGGCAGGTAATCGCATCGTGAACCATATAGACGCCGTCGCACAGCAAGTGCCCTCCGTACCGACCCTCTTTGACCGGACCCGCGCTCGGACTACGCACTTGGTGTCACCATTGCTGCCCGAGGACATGATGTTGCAATCAATGGAGGATGCGTCTCCTGCAAAATGGCATTTGGCGCATACGACATGGTTCTTCGAAGAGTTCATCCTCAAACCGTTCTTGCCCGATTATACGAGCCCGGACGACCGTTTCGCATTTCTGTTCAACAGCTACTACGTCACCGCAGGACCGCGCCATGCACGCGACCGTCGCGGTCTTGTCAGCAGGCCTGACCACGCAGACGTGAGAGCTTACCGAGAACATGTTGAGGGCGCGATGGCAGAGCTTATCGACCTTGAGAGAGACAACACACCGGAAATTTTCGATCTGATCGAATTGGGCTGCCACCATGAGATGCAGCATCAGGAGCTGCTGGTCACAGACCTGCTGCACGGCCTTTCGTTCAATCCGTTGTTGCCCGTCTACCGCGATCCAGAGCCGATGCCAGTGACTGCCGAAGTGCCGCTGACATGGTCACACCACGACGGAGGTGTGATCGAAATCGGCCATGACGGAAACGGGTTTGCCTATGATTGCGAAGGCCCTCGGCATAAGGTTTACGTCTATCCCTTTGCCATCGCTGATCGTGCTGTCACCAATCGGGATTGGATCGCTTTTATGGACGACGGTGGATATGGCGATCCGCGGCATTGGTTGATGGAAGGCTATGCTGTTGCCAAGAAGGAAGGCTGGACGCATCCGCTTTACTGGTGGCGGCAGGACGACGAGTGGTGGACGTTCACCTTGCGCGGCCCGCAGCCCGTCGCGCTGGATGCACCCGTAGTCCACGTGAGCTACTACGAGGCCGATGCCTTTGCCCGCTGGGCAGGCGCGCGCCTGCCGACCGAAGCGGAGCACGAGCACGCTTTTGCGCAGCACCAGATACGCGGCAATTTGCTTGACGAGGGTGCCCTGCGCCCGATGCCGGGAACAGGTGTCTGGGGGGATGTCTGGGAATGGACGGCGTCACCATTTACGCCTTATCCCGGCTTTAAGGCACCAGAGGGTGCTTTGGGTGAGTACAACGGCAAGTTCATGGTCAATCAGATGGTGATGCGCGGTGGATCCTGTGCGACGGCGCAAGAGCAGATGCGGGCAAGCTACCGCACCTTCTTTTATCCGCATCAGCGCTGGCAGATGATGGGGTTACGCCTTGCTGTTGATGGCTGATCAACGGCTAATACAGCGATGCGGTCGGTCTTCGATGCACGGCGACCAGGTTTGATCCACCTTGACGGTTTGACGCAGCGGGTTGATATCCTCGGCTACATTGGAAAAATGATCCTCCGGCGCAAAATGCAATCCGCCTTTTATACGCCGCAGCGGTGCGCCAAAGCCTTTCGCGAGCCGCTCTCCATGCGCAAACCTTTGAAATCCATCGGCATCATCCAAGACAATGCGGGCCGGAATCTTCAGCGGCGACAACTGCCCGGCGACAGACTTGGTATCTGCCGCCTTCCTCGACTAGGCTTGACGTACGACCGCTTCGGCTTCCTGGATCTGGCGCGGGCCTCCTTCGCCAAGGCGGCGATGCTGGACGGCCCGATACAGACGCTGATCGGCGCGGCGATGCGGGCCGGCGCGCTGCGGCGGGCCGAACCGGGTTTGGCCGCCGGGCAGCTCCTGTCGATGATCAAGCATTTCCTGATGTGGCCCGAGTTCCTGCCGGGCGCAAAGGCTGATCTCGACTCCGGTGCCGTCATTGCCGACTGCGTTGACATGTTCCTCGCGCATTACGCCGCGACGGGTCAGGCCGCCTGATCGGCGAACGCCTTCCATAGGTGGGTGGCCACGGGTCCCATCGCCGATCTGCGTTGGCGAAAGACGAAAACCTCGATCTCGAAATTGAGATGGGTATGGGGCAGAACGATATCGCGCAAGCGGTCCTGGGCCAGTTCCTCGGCGATCAGGTGCTGCGGCAGGCGGCCCCAGCCAAGCCCCGCCACCAGCAGTTGCTTTTTCATGTGCAGGTCGCTGACATACCACCGCCGCTGCCCCTTCTGGACGCCGAGCTCGCGGTCGAACAGGCCAGCGGCCTGGCCGCTGTCGCGCGCGATCACCTGGTGGAATCTTCGAAGGTCGGCCAGTGTGCGGGGCGCGTCCATCGCATCGAGCAGCGTTGGTGCGGCGACATTGCGCATCACCGAACCGGCCAGAGGCATGTAGTCGAACCCTTCCTCTTCCAGCATGACCGGGATGGCCGGAGCCACGGCAAGCGCCGCTTCGCCGGACCGCACGGCCTCGATGGCACCAGACAGGACCTCGGCACGAAGTACGACGCGCGTGTCGGGAAAGCCGACCTGAAGCTTGGCCAGCACGGGCATCATGACATTCGGGTCGGCGGCAGCGTCGATGGCGATGGTAATGGTTTCTTCCTGCCCCTTCTCGAAATGGCGGACCAACTGCGTCAGATCCTCGGCCTCGGAAAGTACCCGCAGGGATTGCAGATAGACCCGTCGGCCCACCGGCGTCAGCTCGAGCCGATAGCCCGAGCGGTCGAAGAGCTCGGTGCCGGTTTGAAATTCCAGGGCCTTCAACGACTGGCTCACTGCCGGCTGGGTGCGATTGAGGCTTTCGGCGGCGGATTTGATCGTTCCGCTTTCGACCACGGCCCGCAGCACCTTCAACTGGTCCAGCTTCATCTGCATCCCCACTTCATAAGCATATCTTATATAGATACGCATAAAATATAAATTTCAATCCGTCGTCCCCACCCCTACTTCTGGATCAGCACAAGGAGTTCACAAATGAGACAGGTTATATCGCAACTTGATATCCAGCCCGATAAGGTCGGGCCCTTTACAATCGCCCGCGCCCTGCCCAACAAAGCGGTGCAGTTCGTAGGTCCGATCATGCTCCTCGATCACCTGCCGCCAAAAGACATCGCACCGGGAGTGTTGCCTGACCCCGACGGGTCCTTCGCGCATCCACACCGGGGGATCGCTACCTTCACCTACGTCCTCGAAGGCGCACTGACCCATGCCGACAGCACGGGCGGGCATGGCACCATCTCTGATGGCGGGGTGCAGTGGATGAAGGCGGGCAACGGCATCGTCCATGACGAAATGATCTCGACGGATCTGCGCAAAAACGGCGGCAGACTGCACAGCTTTCAGTTCTGGATCAACCTACCCGCACGCAACAAGGCAGAGCCAGCCGAATACATGCCCGTTCCGGCCGAAAACCTGCCTGTCGTTCCCCTGCCGGGCGGGCGGGCCCATCTCAAGGTGCTTTTGGGCGGATACGACGACCACACCTCACCGATCCCAACCTTCGCTGAGGAGTTC